>Ga0209370_1001179_pt1 | contig 24717 bp, 23 predicted proteins | sample AgamicAtPrz_FD_187164 | JGI IMG/M metagenome (GOLD analysis project Ga0209370, IMG submission 187164) | Agave microbial communities from Guanajuato, Mexico - At.P.rz (SPAdes) (version 2) | ecosystem: Host-associated > Plants > Phyllosphere > Phylloplane/Leaf | place: Guanajuato, Mexico... | reverse complement strand
GGTGATGGCGTCCAGGTCCCCGGTGTCGGCGACCACGGTGGTGAACTGCTTGAGTTGTTCCAGCTTGGAGGTCATGGGCGTGCTCTGTCCTGTGCAATGACTCGACATTACCCGAGCCCCGACGGCCGCTCAAGGGCCTGGGCACGGGCTTGCCCGGGAAGGGCTGTGCGAAAGGTGAAGATTCGAGTCGCAAGCTGCGCTGAGGTTCCGCAGCGGTCATCCACCGCATCGCCTGCATCGCGGCTAAATCCGCTCCTACTGTTGACGCCGTATTTATAGGAGCGGCTTCGCCCGCGATCACCGGCACAGCCGGTGCCAGCCACACGCCGCCTGCTTCACGGGTAGATTGCTCAGCGCCCCTGCAGCAGCTCCACCGCCTGGTCGAACACCGCCAACGGCTCCGCTGCCTTGTGGATGTCTGCCGACAGCAACTGACGGAACCGCCGGGCGCCTTTGAACCCTTGGGCCAATCCCAGGATATGCCGGGTAACGTGATGCATGGCCCCGCCCGCCTGCATGTGCGCGACGATATAAGGCCGCAATTGCGCCAGCGCCTCGCTACGGCTGACCACCGGTGCTTCGCTGCCGAACAGTTGCTGGTCCACCTCGGCCAGCAAGTAGGGGTTGTGGTAGGCCTCGCGCCCGAGCATTACGCCGTCGAAGGTCTGCAGGTGCGCCTGGCATTCGGCCAGGGTCTTGATGCCGCCATTGAGCACAATCTCCAGGTCCGGGAAGTCCGCTTTCAACTGCGCCGCCACGTCATAGCGCAGCGGTGGGATCTCACGGTTTTCCTTCGGCGACAACCCTTCCAGGATCGCGATGCGCGCGTGCACGGTAAAACTGCGGCAGCCGGCCTCGCGCACCTGGCCGACGAAGTCGCACAGCTCGGCGTAGCTGTCACGGCCATTGATGCCGATGCGGTGCTTGACCGTCACCGGGGTCGATACGGCATCGCGCATGGCCTTCACGCAGTCGGCCACCAACGCCGGGTGGGCCATCAGGCAAGCGCCGATCATGTTGTTCTGCACCCGGTCGCTGGGGCAACCGACGTTGAGGTTGACCTCGTCGTAGCCGGCTGCTTCGGCCAGGCGGGCGCAGGCGGCCAGCTCGGCCGGCACGCTGCCGCCCAGTTGCAAGGCCAGCGGGTGCTCGGAGGCATCGTGGCGCAGGAATCGGTGGGCGTCGTTGTGCAACAGGGCGCCGGTGGTGACCATTTCGGTGTAGAGCAGGGTTTGCCTGGAGAGCAGGCGCAGGAAGAACCGGCAGTGGCGGTCGGTCCAATCCATCATCGGCGCAACGCTGAAGCGGCGAGAAGGCTCAGGGCGCGTGGTTTGTGGCTTTGAGGCTGATTCTAGGGGCATTTTGGTCTACACGGTTTGTGCCGCTTTCCGGGGTTCTGGGGCGTTTTTGGTGCGGCATTGGTACGATGTACCACCGCCAAAGACGTTTGTACCAACGGAAATCATGGCAGCGGTCAAAGCAGGGCGGGGCGATGGGACGGTCAGCTGTACCGTCCAGATCCGCGTCGGGAAACAGTTGGCCTAGTCTATCAAGAACCCCGGACGTTCGCCCGAAACCTGCTTGTTAACCCAATACCGTCTGAAACCGGCGGCCAGTACCGCCGAAACGGTCACATGTCTTGCCGCTGGAAGCCCGCGACAGCCGGCAGCATCAATGCCGGCTCCCGCCTGCTACAGGGCTCCCTGATCTTGGGGTGACGTCTGCCGGCCGACCGCTACTCGCGCAGCAAGCTCTTTTCCTGGGAAACGTAACCAACGGCTTGCTTCGGCAGCAGTAGCGACAAGACTTCGGTTGGAACAAGGTTGTGCTTGATCGCCTCGACCCCCAGCATTTCCGAGCCTGGAATGCTCAGGTGGCCCGGGTCGTAATACAGGGGTTTGCCGTTCAGGTAGGCAGAGCAGGTTCCGTCCTTGCAAATCAGGTTACGAATGCTGAATGTCTGGACGTTGTCGAAATCCTTCGCTATCAAGCGAATCTTTTCATTTGCGGAAAGGTCGCCCTTATCCGCGTAGGCAGAGCGCTTCTCGCAATCGGCAAACGGTATTTTCACCGATTTACGGGTGCACTCTTTGTCGTAGTCGACAAAGCCGGGTGCGCGCAGCGCGATGATGACGTTTTTTCCGGCTGCCGTCAGTTGCTTGAGCGTTTCGCGCATGTCCGCTTCAAAGTTTGGGTTCTGTGAATACCCTTGCCAGGTTCCGCCAATAATGACTGTTTTGTATGGGGCGAGATTTTGTCGAACCATCTGGTTGAAGGCTGGGCAGCTTTCCTGGTAGCCCTTGACCACATACTTTTGGCTCAGGTTTCCGGGGAAAGGCGGGCAAGAGGGGTGTTCAAGGTTTCGAAGCGAGAAGCCGTAGTGGTCCGCCAGCACTTTGAAGTAGCCCATGAAATGAGCGGCATTGGAGTCACCGAAGAGGATCGCATCCGTTGGGCCAGTGCCCACGACGCATTTAGGATTCGAAATGATCCCAGGCTTTGGCATTCCTTGGCATACGTACGGGTAGGCGTGGGCGGGGCCTGTGTTGTCATCCAGCGCTTTGAGCTTTTCAGCATAGCCATTTGGCGTGAGTGGGCCGAACATTCCGTTCGATTGAATGGTAATGGCAGATACCGCACAGACCGAGGCGGCAGCCATGCCGATGGTCAACGTTTTCAGGCTGCTCTTCGAATTGCGGAACGGCTTTTCGATACAGAAGTAAGAGACCAGCGTCAACGCACTCATCGCGGCAGCGCATGCCAGCCCACCGACGAGGGTGAGTTCGCCGAACGAATAGCGGTAAAGCGCCAGAACGGGCCAGTGCCAGAGGTACAGGGAGAACGAAATCAGGCCAACGGAGGTCATGGGTTTCAGCGCGAGCAGCTTACCCACCAGGTTCGAGGAGAATGCGCATCCCGCGATGATCAGCGCTGCGCCCAAGGCCGGTACAGCGGAGATGAAGCCAGGGAATCCGTCCTCTTCACGGATGAAGATCAAGGACAGAATCACCAATACGGCGCCGGCATAAGCCAGGCCTGAGGCCGCGCGAGCGGTGATCCGATCGCGCGTTGCTTCACAGCTGAAGTAGGCCAGCGCACCGATCAAAAGCTCGCCGGCCCGTGAAGGAAGCATGTAGTAGGCGAACGTAGGGTCGGCAGTGAGCTTGGACTGGCCGTACCAGAACGAGGCCACCGCAGCGAGACAGGCCGTCAGCACAACGAGTCTGCGCCCACCGAACTTGAGCGACAGTAACAGCAACCCTGGCCATACCAGATAAAACTGCTCCTCAACGCCGAGTGACCACATGTGAAGCAGTGGCACCATGTCGGAGGATGCTGCGAAGTAGCTGGTATCCAGAAACTTCCAGAAGAAGATGTTCGCAGCCGAGAAGGTCGCGGCGACAGCTGATTGGGAGAGCTGCAGCGCATCTGCCGGCAGCATCAGGGCAGAACCGGCTATTAGCGTTACCAACGTGACGAACAGCGCTGCCGGGAAGATCCGTCGAACGCGGCGCATGTAGAAGTCGGCGAACGAGAAGGTGCCTGCAGCGATCTGCCTGGCGACGATGCCCGTGATCAGATAGCCGGAAATGACGAAGAAAATGTCGACGCCGACAAAGCCACCCGGCATCCACTGCTTGTTGAAATGAAAGATCGTAACCGCCAGGACGGCCACGGCCCGCAGACCGTCAATATCCGGGCGGTACGCTAATGCTTTGCTCATGAAGTCCCTTTCGGAGGGCGCAGCCCTGGTAAGGAGTGGTAAAGGTTGCGGATTCTACAACTGATGCCGTCGTGATGTCAGGGACAGGTTGGTGGGGCGCGTAAACATGCGTTTCACATCGGCGTATCGGCGTTTCCCGGTATACGCTCAAGTAAACTTGTCTCGCCTGGGGCCAGAGATCACAGCGCGCCGATGCGCTCCAGCTCTTTTTGCAACCCGTCGCGATCCAGCGAGGCAAACGGCAAGCTGAAGAACGCTTCGCAGCGCTTGCGGATATGCCCCAAGGTAGCGCGGAAGGCCGCGTCGATCCGCGTTTCGTCACCCTCGACCTCGGACGGGTCCTGCAGCCCCCAATGGGCTTTCAGCGCGGTGCCGAAATACACCGGGCAGGCTTCGCCGGCGGCCTTGTCGCAAACGGTGATGACAATGTCCGGCGGGTTGCCTGCGAAGGCATCATTGCCCTTGCTGCTGAGGCCCTCGGTGGCTATACCGGCCTGTTGCAGGGTAGTGAGGCTGCGCGGCAGCACCTGGCCCCTGGGGAAGCTGCCGGCGCTGATCGCCTCGAACCCGGCAGGCGCCATATGGTTGAACAGGGCTTCGGAAAGGATGCTGCGGCAACTGTTGGCGGTGCACATGAACAGAACTCGCATGGAAAACTCCTCGCGCGGGGGCGGATATCAGAGGCTCAGGCGCAATGCCAGCGCCGACAGGGTGATCAGCAGCACGGGCAGGGTCAGTAAAATGCCGACCTTGAAGTAATACCCCCAGGTGATACGCACGCCCTTGCGCTCCAGCACATGCAACCACAACAGCGTGGCGAGGCTGCCAATGGGGGTGATCTTCGGCCCCAGGTCACAGCCGATCACGTTGGCGTAGACCATGGCTTCGCGCACCAGCCCCTCGGCGCCACTGCCCTGGATCGACAGGGCGCCGACCAGCACGCTGGGCATGTTGTTCATCACCGATGACAGCAGCGCCGACAGCAGGCCGGTGCCGATGGCGGCGCCCCACACCCCATGCTCGGCAAAGCGCTCGAGCAAGTGGCTGAGGAAGTCGGTCAGGCCGGCGTTCTTCAGGCCGTAGACCACCAGGTACATGCCAAGGGAAAAGATCACCACCTGCCACGGCGCTTCGCGTAGCACGCGGCGGGTGGAAATCCGGTGGCCGCGTGCAGCGACCGCGAACAGCAACGCGGCACACACGGCCGCGACCGCACTGATCGGGATGCCGAGCGGCTCCAGGGCGAACAGGCCGACCAGCAAGACCAGCAGCGTCCACCAGCCCACCACGAACGTCGCCTGGTCGCGAATCGCCGCCCGCGGCGCCTGCAAGGCCTCGATGGCGTAGTGCTTCGGCAGGTCGCGACGGAAGTACAGGAACAGCACCAGCAAGGTGGCGGCCACGCTCGCCAGGTTCACTGGCACCATCACCGAGGCGTACTCGGCGAACCCCAGCCTGAAGTAGTCGGCGGAGACGATGTTCACCAGGTTGGACACCACCAGCGGCAGGCTGGCGGTGTCGGCGATGAAACCCGCCGCCATGACGAATGCCAGCGTGGCTGTCGCCGAGAAACGCAAGGCCATCAGCATCGACATGACGATGGGGGTAAGGATCAGCGCCGCCCCATCGTTGGCGAACAGCGCCGATACCGCGGCGCCCAGCAGTATGCAGAAGGCGAACAAGCGGTAGCCGCTACCCTTGGCCCAACGCGCCACATGCAGCGCCGCCCACTCGAAGAAACCGGCTTCGTCCAGCAGCAGGCTGATGATGATGACGGCGATGAAGGTGGCGGTGGCGTTCCAGACGATGGCCCACACGGTCGGTATGTCGCCCAGCGACACCGCGCCGGCCGCCAGTGCGATCAGCGCGCCGAACGCGGCGCTCCAGCCGACGCCAAGGCCCTTGGGTTGCCAGATGACCAGGATGAGGGTGAACAGAAAAACGCTGAGTGCGACTAGCATGGCAGGCTCGATAGGCATTGGATTCAGCAGCAGGCGCCGGCTCGGACAGGGCGACCGTCCATGTTCTGCAGGCGCTCGGTGTTGGCTTGCAGCCATTGGGCGTTGGCTTTCAGGGTCACCTGCAGCAGCTCGATGGCCCAGCCGGGCAGGGCCGGGTTGAGGCGGTAATACACCCATTGGCCCTGGCGGCGGTCCAGCAGCAAGCCACTGCTACGCAGTTGCGCCAGGTGCCGACTGATCTTCGGCTGGCTGTCGCCCAGGGCGCACACCAGCTCACACACGCAAAGCTCGCCGAGGCTGGCGATCAGCAGGGTGGCGCGCGCGCGGGTTTCGTCGGCCAGGCTTTTGAACAGTTCTGGAGGGGTGATCATGCTGAGGCTCGTTACATATGGATAGTCGAATATACGGATTATCATATGTTTTGAGCAAGTATCGGAAAGCCAGCGAGCCAGATGGCTTGCAAGCGCGGTGCGACCGGCATCAAAGCGAGCAGACTTGACTCGTGAAATTTTTACTGTATTTTTTCATGAAAAATAACTCTAAAAATTTCACGGCAGTCCGAATCGATGAAGATGCACGAAGAGGTTGAAGCCCTCGCGATCCTTATTCACGACCTGCGCAAATTCAAGAACCTTACCCTGGGCGAGCTGGCCGCGCGGATCAACCGCTCGGTGGGCTTCCTGTCCCAGGTCGAACGTGGGGTTTCGCGCCCGAGCGTGGCCGACCTCACCGCCATCAGCGAAGCGCTTGGCGTCTCCACCGCGTACTTCTACAACCTGAGCAAGCCCCGTGGCATCAGCTGGGTCACGCGCCCTCACGAACGGCGCACGCTGTACCTGGAATCGGGCATCACCGATGTATTGGCTTCACCGAGCATCACCGGTGCCTTTGCCATGCTCGACAGCCGTCTCGAGCCAGGCGCCTGCAGTGGCGAGCCGTACCTGACCGACCGTTCCGAGCAGGGCTGTTTCGTGCTCGAAGGCGAACTCACGGTCTGGCTGGACGGCGGCGATGCCGTGACCTTGCAGGCCAACGACTGCTTCCAGCTGCACCCCCACGCGCAATTCCGTTACGCCAACCTGACGCAAACCACCACCCGTGTGCTCTGGGTCTTCAACTGAATTCGTTCACCTCACAAGGACAAGAAGATGAGTGTCATCTTTCCGGATCTGCTGACAGAAGTGCGCGCATTTCGCGCCAGATACCCAGAAATACGGTATGTCGACCTGATTGCGCTGGATATCCCCGGGCACTTCTACGGCAAGCGCTACCCCATGGACATGCTGGAAAAGGTGGCCGCCGGCACGCCGTTGAAACTGCCGCAGAACTGTGTGTTGCTGGGCACCCAGGGCGGCCTGTACCCGATCGCTGACTACTGCTTCGCCGACGGCGACCCGGATGCCGTCCGGCGCCTGGTGCCGGGTACCTTGAAGCCGGTGCGTTGGGAGCAGCAAGTGATCGCCCAGATGCTGATCACCTCCGATGGCACCGCCAGGCCGATCGAGTTCGAGCCCCGTGAGGTGCTGGCCCGTGTGCTGCAGCGCCTGGCCAGGCGCGGCATCCATCCGGTGGTGGCCTTCGAGCTGGAATTCTACCTGTTCGACCGCCAGTTGGCCAACGGCCTGCCGCAGTACCCGCGCGACACGGCAAGCGGCGACCCGGACGACCAGCCGAACATGCACATCGAACGATTGTCGCGCTTTGCCCCGGTGCTGCACGAGATGGTCGACGTTGCCAACGAGCAGGGCGTGCCAGCGAACGTGATCACCGCCGAGCTGGGCCCGGGCCAGTTCGAGATCAACTTCTCCCACAGCGATGATGCCCTGAGCGCAGCCGACTGGTCGGCACTGTTCTGCCGCAGCACCCGTGGTGTGGCGATGAAACATGGCTATCGGGCCAGCTTCATGAGCAAGCCGTACCTGGAGGCGCCGGGCAGCGGCATGCATGTGCACGTCAGCCTGTACGACGATGCCGGCAACAACATCCTGGCGGCTGACGAGCAACACAAGCTGCGCCATGCCGTGGCAGGCTGCCTGGAGCTGCTGCCCCACTGCATGCCGATCTTCGCCCCGAACCACAATGCCTACCGCCGCTACGGCGCGATGGTCAATGCGGCGAGCAAGGCCAGCTGGGGCTTCGAAGATCGCGATGCGTGCATTCGCATCCCTGAGTCCGACCCGCGCAACCTGCGCATCGAACACCGCCTTGCCGGCGCCGACGCCAACCCGTACCTGGTCCTGGCGGCCATTCTGACCGGCATGGAGCATGGCCTGGACCGCGGTGTCGAACCCATCGCCCCGCTCAACGACAACCGCCAGAGTGGCATCGATTTCCCCAAGGAGGCCTTCAGTGCCCTGGCCGCCATGCGCCACCACCCGGTGGTCAACCAAGGCCTGGGCAGTGAGTTCGTGATGGTCTATTGCGAAAACAAGTACCAGGAGCAACAGGACTTCATGCGCCACATCGATGCCCGCGAATACCGCTGGTTCCTGTAGCGACCTGGGCTCACCCGAGCCCTCTCTTTCCAGCGTTTCAATACAACGCGCAACATGGATTTGCCGGAGGAAGATATGCCACGTGTGCCCGTGATCGGCATTACCGCATGCACCCGCGTGATCGAGCAGCATGCCATCCAGACCATCAGCGAGAAGTACGCACGGGCGGCGGCCAAGGCGGCGTGCGGGTTGCCGATCGTGATACCCAGCCTCGCCGAGCTGATTGACAGCGCCGATATCCTCGACGTAGTGGATGGGCTGATTTTCACCGGTTCGCCGTCCAACATCGAACCGTTCCACTACCAGGGCCCGGCCAGTGCTGAGGGCACCCATCACGATCCGCTGCGGGATGCCACCACCTTGCCACTGATGCGTGCGGCCATTGCCGCCGGGGTGCCGGTGCTCGGCATCTGCCGCGGCTTTCAGGAAATGAACGTGGCGCTGGGCGGCAGCCTGCACCAGAACGTCCACGAGACCGGGCTGTTCATGGACCACCGCGAAGGCAAGGGCGAGCCCATCGAGCAGCAGTATGGCCCGCGCCACGCGCTGCATGTCGAGCCCGGCGGCATGCTCGAACGCATGGGGTTGCCGGCGCTCATCGAGGTCAACTCCATCCACGGCCAGGGCATCGATGTGCTGGCCCCCGGGTTGCGGGTGGAAGCGCTGGCCCCCGATGGCCTGGTCGAAGCGATATCGGTGGAGCACAGCAAGGGGTTTGCCCTGGCCGTGCAATGGCACCCGGAGTTCCAGGTCATGGACAACCCGCATTACCTGACCATCTTCCAGACCTTCGGCAAGGCCTGCCGGCAACGTTCGGTACTGCGTCAGAAGCTGATGCTGTCCGCTTGAATACGCCCGTTCGCAACCTACAGAAAATTACGGCGCAGCCCGGCTGCGCCAGCAGATGGAGTGAAACCAATGAGTGAACAGAATTCCCGTACCCTGGCCTGGCAGGCGATGAGCCGCGACCATCACCTGGCGCCGTTCAGCGATGTGAAGCAACTGGCCGAGAAAGGCCCGCGCATCATCACTTCGGCCAAGGGCGTGTACCTCTGGGACAGCGAAGGCAACCAGATACTCGATGGCATGGCCGGCCTGTGGTGCGTGGCGGTCGGCTACGGCCGCGATGAGCTGGCCGAGGTCGCCAGCCGGCAGATGAAGCAGTTGCCGTATTACAACCTGTTCTTCCAGACCGCGCACCCGCCGGCGCTGGAACTGGCCAAGGCCATCGCCGATGTCGCCCCGCCAGGCATGAACCATGTGTTCTTCACCGGCTCCGGCTCTGAAGGCAACGACACCGTGCTGCGCATGGTCCGCCATTACTGGGCGATCAAGGGCCAGAAGCAGAAGAAGGTGATCATCGGTCGCATCAACGGCTACCACGGCTCCACCGTGGCCGGTGCAGGCCTGGGGGGCATGAGCGGCATGCACCAGCAGGGTGGGCTGATCCCGGATATCGTGCATATCCCGCAGCCGTACTGGTATGGCGAAGGCGGCGACATGAGCGAGGCCGACTTTGGCGTGTGGGCGGCCGAGCAGCTGGAGAAGAAGATTCTCGAGGTTGGCGTCGACAACGTCGCTGCCTTCATCGCCGAACCGATCCAGGGCGCCGGTGGCGTGATCATTCCACCGCAGACCTACTGGCCGAAGGTCAAGGAGATCCTCGCCCGCTACGACATCCTGTTTGTCGCCGACGAGGTGATCTGCGGCTTCGGTCGAACCGGTGAGTGGTTCGGCAGCGACTATTACGGCCTTGAGCCCGACCTGATGACCATTGCCAAGGGCCTCACCTCCGGCTACATCCCGATGGGCGGGGTGATCGTGCGGGATGAAGTGGCCAAGGTGATCAGCGAAGGCGGCGATTTCAACCACGGCTTCACCTATTCCGGCCACCCGGTGGCGGCTGCGGTGGGCCTGGAGAACCTGCGCATCCTGCGCGACGAGCAGATTATCGAGCAGGTGCGCGAGCAGACCGCGCCGTACCTGCAGCAGCGCCTGCGCGAGCTGGCCGACCACCCGCTGGTGGGCGAGGTGCGCGGCCTGGGCATGCTCGGTGCGATCGAGCTGGTGCAGGACAAGGCCACCCGCGCCCGTTACCAGGGCAAAGGCGTCGGCATGAACTGCCGCCAGCACTGCTTCGACAATGGCCTGATCATGCGCGCCGTCGGCGATACCATGATCATTGCGCCACCGTTGGTGATCAGCATCGCGGAAATCGATGAACTGGTGGAAAAGGCCCGCAAGTGCCTGGACCTGACGTACGAGGCTGTTGGTTAAGCGCCAGCCAGGGCCATCCGGGGCCGCAAGGCGGCCTCGATCTGCCCTGCTGAAACCTTGCTTTGTGCAATGAATCCTGTACTTTTCAGGGCATCAATTCCCCTGTCCGATAGTCGCGATTCAACATGAAAGTGCACGAAGAGATCGAAGGCCTGGCCGTACTGATTCGCGACCTGCGCAAGTTCAAGGGCCTGACCCTGGGCGAACTGGCCCAGCGCATCGGCCGCTCGGTGGGTTTTCTGTCCCAGGTCGAGCGCGGCGTCTCGCGGCCAACCGTGGCCGACCTCACGGCCATCAGCGAAGAACTCGGTGTCTCCACCGCCTACTTCTACAAGCTGGACAAGCCGCGCGAGCTCGACTGGGTCACCCGGCCACACGAGCGCCGTACGCTTCATCTGGCCGGCGGCATCACCGATGTGCTGGCATCGCCTACCATATCCGGGGCGTTCTCCATGCTCGACAGCCACCTGGAGCCGGGCGCCAGCAGCGGCGAGGAGTACCTGGACGACAGCTCGGAACAGGGCTGCTTCGTGCTCGAGGGCGAACTGACCGTGTGGCTGGATGGCGGTGAGCCGGTAACGCTGCGCGCCAGTGACAGCTTTCAGCTGCAACCGCATGCCAGTTTTCGTTACGCCAACCTGACCGACAAGCCCACCCGGGTGCTCTGGGTGTTCAGCTGAATCAACAGCACTCAAGGCTGGTTATTTACGCGCTTGGTCATCAAGCGCAGTTCACGCGGCTGTCAGGAAGGCTGCCAGCACGCCAGGAAGGAACCTCTCATGTCATACCGACTTGCCATCTTCGACTTTGACGGCACGCTCGCGGACTCCTTTGCTTTCTTCGTTGCGGTGTTCAACCAGGTGGCCGACAAGCACGCCTTCAACCGCATTCGTCCGGAAGAACTGGATGCCTTACGCAGGCTTGGGGCCCGGGAGATCATGTCGCATATCGGCATGCCGCGCTGGAAGCTACCGCTGGTAGCGCGAACCTTCATTGGCCTGATGAAGAAACATCGCGGCGCGATCGCGCTGTTCCAGGACATCGCCGATACGTTGAGCCAGCTTGATGAGCAGGGGCTGATCCTGGCAGTGGTATCTTCCAACTCCAGGGACAATGTCACGCAAGTGCTGGGCCCTAGCTGTCGCCATATCCGCGCCTTCGAGTGCGGGGCGTCCATTTTCGGCAAGGCATCGCGCTTGCGTCGGCTCGTGCGCAAGTTCGGCGTGGCGCCAGAGCAGGTCATCTATATAGGTGACCAACCTACCGATGGTGAAGCCGCAGCGACAGCGGGTATCGCATTTGGCGCGGTTGCCTGGGGCTACGGTACCCCTGAAGCATTCGGCACGCTCCACGGCCATGAGTGGTTTGCCGAGGTCGGCGAATTGCGGCGCCTGGCAACAAGCCCCAAGGCGGCGAGTACGGCAAACCACAAGCCGTGAATCACCCTCGGCACGCTGCAAGAATGGCAACGTAATGGCCGACGTGTCCCCTGATATGAAGCGGTTTCGTACGCGACGAAATCGATCACTGGCAAAGGAGTGCATCACCATGAACAACACCGACCGGGCCTTGCTGGGCGCAGGGCTTCTGATTCCTGTCTGGCTCTTGCTTGGCGTATCCCTGACCGCGCTTGGCTATCCGGGCTACAACCACCTCGACCAGGCGATGAGCCAGTTAGGGGCGGTGGGCGCCCCGACTCATGCGTATTCCGCGTGGGTGAACAATTTCCCTCTGGGGCTGCTGTTCGCGCTTTTCGCCTTGGGGGTGGCGCGACGTTTCGCCGCTTCGCGCCTGGCCCTGTGCAGCGCCGCGTTGATACTGCTTCACGGCCTGGCCAGTTTCGCCACGGGCCTGTTCGCCTGTGACGAGGGCTGCGTACCGGCACAGCCTTCCGTTTCCCAGCACATCCACAATGCGGCAGGCCTGGCGATGTTCCTGTCGTTGACGCTGGCGAGCGCACTGTGGTGTTTTCTGGGCAAGCGATTACTCGGCTCGTCGGCGTTCGCAGGCTTTTCCGGGCTTTGTCTGGTCCTGGCAATCGCCACCGTGGCGATGATGGGCAAAGCCATGGCGGGCGGGCACGGGTTTGGCCTGTATCAGCGACTCAATTACGGCGTGTCTGTCGTCTGGGGCGCTGTGCTGGCGTGGGCTGCGCTGCGTGGCAACCAGACACAGTCCGCAGCGGTGCTCCAGCAGCATCTGTAAACGCCTGCCGAAGGCAGTGGCCTGACGCTGGGGCAGGGCGGTTTGGCACCCTGCCAGTATTGTCTGATCAGCGCACAGGGTTTAGCGTGCAGCGCTCATTTCAAGGAAGATTTGCCAATGAAACGGACCCTGCCGCTGTTATTCGCCTGCGCGCTGTTCCCCCTGCAAGCCTGGTCGGCCCTGGAAGTCGGCCAGTTCACCCTGGGCATGCCCAAGCCGCAAGCCATGGCCATCCTGCAACAGCAGTTCGGCGAGGTCGAGCAGTTGACGGGCTATCACTATCAGGTACCCACCGAGTTCGTTCAGGGGCGTAACCCGAAGGGCGATTTCAACCTTGGCGGTATTCCCATCACGCAGGTAAAGGCGTCGTTCAACGAGACCGACCAGCTTCGTCAAGTGGAGCTGCGCTTGGCCAGCACCGACGAGGCGCGGGTCCAGCAGCTGCTGCCGATGACCCGGCAGGCCAAGCCTGTGCCGAACAGCGGAGGCCGGCTCGAGGCGTTTTCTGCCGACGGAGAACTGGTGTACTGGGTGTCCAGAGACCGGGGCTGGACGGTGGTGACTATCGCTGACAAGGCCAGCTCGGAGCAGAACGTCAGGGCGCGGGCCAAGAGCGATGAACGCTTCGCCCAGCCGAACCGCAAGTTCGACAAGCTGATCGAGACGGCCGAGGCGGCACAAGGGAAGCACTGATCGCCAGGCCGTTCCGCAGCCCGATCGCGAAGCCCGCGCCTGCAACAACACCAGCGCAGCCCGAACAGCAGTGCGAACCCCGCGTCGGTTTCAGGATGCGCCTGGTCGCTCGCACGCAACCCTCCGGCGCCACAAGTGCCATGCTTGCAGGATGCCTCGGACCAGTACGCGCAGACGTGCGGCCGCAGGCAAGGAGGCCGCTGGCACCACGCAACCGTGACGTGGCCGGCGTGCCGCAGCAGAACACGCCGGATACCTGCCCTTACAACCATTCAGGCGGGGTCCGGGATGCCGAGGTCCGCTGTATGCCTGATGATTTGCTCCACCTGCCCGTGATCCGCGACATTCTGGCCCGCGACAAGGATACCCCCGGCGCCCTGTTGCCGATCCTGCATGCCATCCAGCGCGCCATCGGCTACGTCCCCGATGCCGTCGTTCCCGAAATCGCCCATGCGCTGAACCTCAGTCTCGCCGAGGTGCGCGGGGTGATCAGCTTCTACCACGATTTCCGCACCGCGCCACCGGCGCGCCATACCCTGCGCCTGTGTCGTGCCGAGTCGTGCCAGAGCCGCGGGGCCGAGGCGCTGGCCGCGCAACTGCGCGAGCAGCTGGCGCTGGACGACCATGGCACCAGCGCCGACGGCGCCATCAGCCTGCGCCCGGTCTATTGCCTGGGCGCCTGCGCCTGCTCGCCGGCCCTGGAGCTGGATGGCCAGGTCCATGCGCGCCTCACCCCCGAACGCCTGCGGGCGTTGGTCAACGCCTGCCGGGAGGACGCCGCATGCTGAAGCTGTACATCCCCTGTGATTCGGTCGCCCGTGCGGTTGGCGCCGACCAGGTCGCCGATGCCTTGCAGCGCGAGGCCGAACGCCGCCAGCTGGCCGTGGACATCCAGCGCACCAGCTCACGCGGGCTCTACTGGCTGGAGCCGCTGCTGGAGTGCGACAGTGTGCACGGGCGCCTGGGTTTCGGCCCGGTTTGCGTTGAAGACGTACCGGCCTTGCTCGATGCGTTGGCCGGTGAACCCGCTGGCCACGTGCTGGCGCTGGGCCCGGTCGAGCAAATTCCCTATCTCCAGACCCAGCAGCGCCTGTTGTTCGCCCGCGCCGGCATCACCCGGCCCTTGTCGCTGGACGATTACCGCGCCCATGGCGGTTTCGCCGGCCTTGCAGCAGCTGTCGCCCTGGGCGGTGCCGATGTGGTCGCCGCCGTGCTCGATTCCGGCTTGCGTGGCCGAGGTGGCGCGGCCTTCCCCGCGGGCATCAAGTGGCGCACCGTGCGCGACGCCGGGGCAGGGCAGAAGTACGTGGTGTGCAATGCCGACGAAGGCGACTCGGGTACCTTCGCCGACCGCATGCTGATGGAAGGCGACCCGTTCCTGCTGATCGAAGGGATGATCATCGCCGGCCTCGCCGTGGGCGCCGACAAGGGCTACATCTACGTGCGCTCGGAATACCCCGACGCCATCCGCGGGCTCGACCAGGCCATCGCTATCGCCCGTGAGGCTGGCTACCTTGGCCGCGACGTGGCCGGCAGCGGCCAGGCCTTCGACCTGGAAGTGCGGGTCGGCGCCGGTGCCTATATCTGTGGGGAAGAAACCGCACTGCTCGAGTCCATCGAAGGCAAGCGCGGCATCGTCCGTGCCAAGCCACCGCTGCCCGCGCTGCAAGGCCTGTTCGGCTTGCCGACGCTGGTGCACAACGTACTGACCCTGGCCTCGGTGCCGGTGATCCTGGCCAAGGGCGCGGCGTTCTATCGTGACTTCGGCATGGGCCGCTCGCTGGGCACCATGCCGTTCCAGCTGGCTGGCAACATTCGTCACGGCGGCTTGGTCGAGCGAGCCTTCGGCCTGACCCTGCGCGAGCTGGTGGAAGGCTACGGCGGCGGCACGGCCAGTGGTCGGCCGCTGAAGGCTGCGCAGGTCGGTGGCCCGCTCGGCGCCTGGGTGCCGCCCAGCCACTTCGATACGCCGCTGGACTATGAAGCCTTCGCGGCCATGGGCGCGATGCTCGGCCATGGCGGTGTGGTGGTGGCCGACGACACCCTGAACATGGCCAGCATGGCGCGCTTCGCCCTGCAATTCTGCGCCGAGGAATCCTGCGGCAAGTGCACCCCGTGCCGCATCGGCTCGACCCGCGGCATGGAAGTGGTCGACCGCCTGATCGCCACCAGCGACCTGACCGAACGCCATGACCAGGCCTTGTTGCTGCGCGACCTGTGCGACACCCTGCAGTACGGTTCGCTGTGCGCCATGGGCGGCATGACCGCCTACCCGGTGGCCAGCGCCCTGAAGTACTTCCCCGCCGATTTCGGGCTGACCCACACGGAGGCCGCGCAGTGATCAATTTCTTCGACCCCGCTTCTGATAAAAGCAGCGACCTCGGCACCCCGGCGCGCGCCAGCGAAGTGCAGGTCAGCCTGAGCATCGATGGCCGGTCCGTCACCGTGCCCGCCGGCACCTCGGTAATGCGTGCCGCCGCCATGCTTGGCACCAGCATCCCCAAACTGTGCGCCACCGACAGCCTCGAAGCCTTTGGTTCGTGCCGCATGTGCATGGTGGAAATCGAAGGCATGCGCGGCTACCCGGCATCCTGTACCACGCCGGTCAGCGAAGGCATGGTGGTGCGCACCGAAACCCCGCGCCTGGCCGGGTTGCGTCGCAACGTCATGGAGCTGTACATCTCCGACCACCCGCTGGACTGCCTGACCTGTTCCGCCAACGGCAACTGCGAGCTGCAGACCGTGGCCGGCCAGGTCGGCCTGCGCGAGGTGCGCTATGGCTACGACGGGGCCAACCACCTGGCCGAAAAGAAAGACGTGTCCAACCCCTATTTCGATTACGAGCCAAGCAAGTGCATTGTCTGCAGCCGCTGCGTGCGTGCTTGCGAGGACATTCAGGGCACCTTCGCCCTGACCATCACCGGCCGCGGCTTCGAGTCCCGCGTGGCGGCGGCGGGAGGGGACAACTTCCTAACCTCTGAATGTGTGTCATGCGGTGCCTGTGTGCAGGCCTGCCCGACCGCAACCTTGACCGAAAAGAGCCTGGTGCAGTTGGGCCAGCCCGAGCGCTCGGTCGTTACCACCTGCGCCTACTGCGGTGTCGGCTGTTCGTTCCGTGCCGAAATGAAAGGCGACCAGCTGGTGCGCATGGTGCCGGACAAGAATGGCGGCGCCAACCACGGCCATGCCTGCGTCAAGGGCCGTTTCGCCTGGGGCTACGCCACCCACCCGGACCGCATCACCAAGCCGATGATCCGCAAGCGCCTGGAAGACCCCTGGCAGGAAGTCAGCTGGGACGAGGCGGTGAGCTACGCGGCCAGCGAGTTCCGCCGCATTCAGCTCAAGTATGGGCGCGACTCGATTGGCGGCATCACCTCCAGCCGTTGCACCAACGAAGAAGCCTACCTGGTGCAGAAGCTGGTACGCACCGCGTTCGGCAACAACAACGTCGACACCTGCGCGCGGGTGTGCCATTCGCCCACTGGCTACGGCCTCAAGCAAACCCTGGGTGAGTCCGCCGGTACCCAGAGCTTCGATTCGGTGATGCAGGCCGACGTGGTGCTGGTGATCGGCGCCAACCCCACCGACGCGCACCCGGTGTTCGGTTCGCAGCTCAAGCGCCGCCTGCGCCAGGGCGCGCGGCTGATCGTGATCGACCCACGCCGCATCGACCTGGTCGATTCGCCGCATGCCCGCGCCGAGCTGCACCTGCAGTTGCGCCCGGGCACCAACGTGGCCATGCTCAATGCCCTGGCCCACGTGATTGTCACGGAAGGCCTGCTGGCCCAGGACTTCATCGACGCGCGCTGCGAGACCGAGGCATTCACCCACTGGCGCGATTTTGTCAGCCTGGCGGAAAACGCGCCTGAGGTGCTCGGCCCGGTCTGTGGCGTACCTGCCGAACAGATTCGCGCTGCCGCCCGGCTCTACGCCACCGGCGGCAACGCAGCCATCTACTACGGCCTGGGCGTGACCGAGCACAGCCAGGGCAGTACCGCAGTGATGGGCATCGCCAACCTGGCCATGGCCACCGGCAACATCGGCCGTGAAGGGGTAGGGGTGAACCCGCTGCGCGGGCAGAACAACGTGCAGGGTTCCTGCGACATGGGCTCGTTCCCCCACGAGCTGCCCGGCTACCGGCACATTTCCAACGAGGGCGTACGCGCCGAGTTCGAGCGTGCCTGGGGCGTGACCCTGCAGCCTGACCCGGGCCTGCGTATCCCCAACATGTTCGAGGCGGCGCTGGACGGCAGTTTCAAGGCGCTGTACTGCCAGGGCGAGGACATTGCCCAGAGTGACCCCAACACCCAGCACGTCACCGCAGCCTTGCTGGCCATGGAGTGCGTGGTGGTGCAGGACATCTTCCTCAACGAAACCGCCAAGTTTGCCCATGTGTTCCTGCCGGGCAGCTCGTTCCTGGAAAAGGACGGCACCTTCACCAACGCCGAGCGGCGCATCTCGCGCGTGCGCAAGGTGATGGAGCCGCTGGCGGGCAAGGCCGACTGGGAGGCGACCGTGGCCCTGGCCAATGCCCTGGGCTACCCGATGAACTACCGTCACCCGTCTGAGATCATGGACGAGATCGCTCGCCTGACGCCGACCTTCCATCGCGTCAGCTACGCCGAAATCGACCGCCACGGCAGCCTGCAGTGGCCGTGCAACGACGCCGCGCCGGACGGCACACCGACCATGCACATCGACCAGTTCGTGCGCGGCAAGGGGCGCTTCATGCTCACCGGTTACGTGGCCACCGACGAAAAGGTCAACAACCGCTACCCGCTGCTGCTGACCACCGGGCGCATCCTTAGCCAGTACAACGTCGGCGCCCAGACCCGGCGCACCGCCAACGTCGCCTGGCATGACGCCGACCGCCTGGAAATTCACCCGACCGACGCCGAAAGCCGCGGCATCCATGATGGTGACTGGGTCGGCATCGGCAGCCGCGCCGGGCAGACCGTGTTGCGCGCCAAAGTCAGTACGCGGGTGGCGCCGGGGGTGGTGTACACCACGTTCCACTTCCCCGAATCGGGAGCCAACGTGATCACCACCGACAACTCCGACTGGGCCACCAACTGCCCCGAGTACAAGGTGACGGCAGTGGAGGTGGTGAAGGTGTTCCAGCCTTCGCAGTGGCAGAAGCGTTACCAGGACTTCAGTGAGGAACAGCAGCGGTTGCTGCAGCAGCGCCGTAGTGCAGAAAAGGCCGAGGTGCGCCGATGAGTGTCGACAACCTGGTCAAGATGGCCAACCAGATTGCCCATTACTTCGACAGCGAGCCGGACCACGCGCTGGCGGTGCAGGGGGTACGCAACCACCTGCACAGCTTCTGGACGCCGGCGATGCGCCGGCAACTGGTGGAGCGGATCGAGGCCACTGCAGGGGAGGGGCTCGACCCGAAGGTACGGGAGGCGTTGGGCTAGCCACCGGGCTGCCTGGCAGCCCATCGCCGGCCAGCGCCCACAGGTACCGCGTCAATTTATCCGCGAAGCAGGCGACGCGGTGGCTGGCACCGGCTATGCCGGTGATTGCGGCTGAAGCCGCTCCTACCGGTACGGCGCCAGCTGTAGGAGCGGATTCAGCCGCGATGAGTCGGTGAGCTGCGAATGACCTGAGGTCAGTGCGGGAGCTGGCGTGTCGGCGACAGGGTCCCGACAGGCTGGATTCAGCCGCGGGCCAGTTCCGCCAGGTGGGCAATGGCCTCTTCGCTCTTGAGCACCAGCACATCCCCCACCAGCGCATCCAGCACCACTTCCGAGGTATTGCCAATCAACGCCCCGGAAATTCCCGTGCGGCACACCGTACCGATCACCGTCACCACCGCATCGAGCTTCCGCTCGGTATGCGGAATCAGCACATCTGCCGGCCCTTCGGCCACGTGCAAGCGCTCCTCGCTGATGTCGTACTCGGCCTGGAACGCCTTGCATGCCTCGCGATAACGCTGTTCGATGGTCTCGCTCAACTGGTACACCGGGTCCGAGGCCGACAGCATTGGCGAAGGATGGGCGCTGATCACATGCAACTCGCCATGGGCCAGTTTGGCGATCTCGAAGCCATGGTCAATGATGCTCGCATGCAGGCGGCGGTGGTCTTCGTCCTGGTTGCCCACGTCCACGGCGGCGAGGATCTTGCCACCGGCCCATGGTCGCTCGCTCTTGACCATCAGCACGGCGCTCGGGCACTGGCGCAGCAGCTTCCAGTCGCTGGGGGTAAGCAGGGCCTTTTTCAGCGGGTTGTCCGGGCGGTGTTCCTTGATCACCAGCTCGCAGCCTTCGGCCTGCTGCACCGTGATGATCGATTCATGCAGGCTGTCATGCCAGGCCTGTTCATGGGTGACGTTGTCGTAGCCGTCATCATGCAGTTGGCTGCCGAGCAGGCTCAGCAGTGCGCTGTGGTCATGCTTCTTGTCGCACATCAGCAGGTGCAGGCGCGCGCCGGTGACGCCGGCAATCAGCTTGGCCCGGGTCAGGGCCCGGCTGTGGGCGTGCGTGGGGTCGAGCACGACGAGGATGCTGCGGACGGCTTGCATGGGCGTGAACTCCGTTCAAAGGTGGCGACCAATGCCTGACTATAGTCGGCGCTTCCCCCACTGGCGCTTGATACACATCAAGCATAGTCACTGGCGTCGCCCGTCGCCGCCGGTATAATCGCCAGCCCTGCCTGGCCTGTGTGGTTGCACGCTTATGTCCCTGATCCCCGAAATCGACGCCTTTCTTGGTTGCCCGACGCCAGATGCCTGGATCGAAGCGGCGCTGGCCGACCAGGAAACCCTGCTGATCGACCACAAGAACTGCGAATTCAAGGCCGCCAGCACCGCGTTGAGCCTGATCGCCAAGTACAACACCCACCTTGACCTGATCAACATGATGTCGCGCCTGGCCCGCGAGGAGCTGGTGCACCACGAGCAGGTGCTGCGCCTGATGAAACGCCGTGGCGTGCCGCTGCGCCCGGTGTCGGCGGGGCGCTATGCGTCGGGGCTGCGGCGGCTGGTGCGGGCCCACGAGCCAGTCAAGCTGGTCGATACGCTGGTAGTCGGGGCGTTCATCGAGGCGCGCAGCTGCGAGCGTTTTGCCGCGCTGGTGCCGCACCTGGACGAGGAGCTGGGCCGCTTCTACCACGGCCTGCTGAAAAGCGAAGCGCGCCATTACCAGGGGTACCTGAAACTGGCGCATCACTACGGCGATGAGGCAGACATTGCCCGCCGGGTGGAACTGGTCCGCGCAGCGGAAGTCGAGCTGATCCAGTCACCGGACCAGGAACTGCGCTTCCACAGTGGTATCCCGCTGGCGCAGGCCGCCTGATTCGCACCCGGCGGCCCGGGCCTCAGCGGCGGCGCCCCAGCAGCAGCCCGACCAGCAGACCGAGGCTGGCAGAAACCGCCACGGTCTGCCACGGGTGGCCACCGATGTAGTCCTGGGTCGCCTCCACCACCGGTTGCGCCTTGTTGCGCACCCGGTTGGCGGCATGGCGCGCCTGACGCAGTTTCAGACTCACCTGGGCGCGCAAGGTTTCTGCCTCGTCACCTACCAGGGCGGCGCTATCGTTCAGCAGCCGTTCTGATTCTTCGATCAGCGCCTGCAGTTCACTGAATACCTGGTCCTTGATCTGATCGCTGTCAGTCAGCGTGGCGTTTTTGCGGGCCATGAACGCGTCCTCGTCGATGGTTGGTTTGAACAATGGATACCGGTGCGCCAGAAAAGTTGCCTCGGCGCGTGGCTGAGCTCTTGGTGTAAGATAGCCGCCATTTACGATCAGGCAGGTGATTCATGAGTTTCAATCTGGCCAACATGAGCTACGAGGAACGGGCACAGATCGAGGCAGAGAAGGCCCGGCTGTTCGAGCTGTGGCAGAACAACCTGGGCAAGGCCAAGGGCGAAGCGGCGCGACTGATCGCCGAAAAGCCCCGGCGCAAGGGCAAGTGGGCCGAGTGGGTGCGTGCCGAGCTGGACGGCATGTCGCCACCGGAATACGCCAACATGGTGCGCAGCGAAGTCAACAAACTGATGGCCGCCGCCAGCGCCAACCGCTGAGCAGCCCTGGCCCGGCGCCTAGCGGTAGGCGCCCTTGGGCAGGTCCAGCTGGCCCTCGTCGGTAAAGCGCACCGTCCCCAGCGCGCCGCCGGCCAGCTTGCCGCGTAGTTTGTAAGGCAAGCCCTGCAGCGAATCCACCTGGCCCAGCCCATAGGCCTGGCGCAGGACGGCGAATGCCGTGATGCTCACCGGCACCACGACCACCGCTTCGCCATACCGGCCGATATGCCCTTGCTGGTCACTCACCCCAGCGGCCAGCGGCTGGCCGTTCACCTCCAGGTTCAAGGCAATGCCGTCGTAGTCGATCGGCGTCTCATTAGGGTTCTGCACGCGCATTTTCACGGCCATGCGCAGCTCCAGTTCCTGCCCTGGCAGCGGCTCGATGCCGATCACGCTGATCGTCACCGGGTCGCGTGGCTGGAACAGGGCACAGGCCGCCTGGGCGCAGGCCAGCAGCACGATCAGCGACAGGCGGGTGTAGCGATACAGACGCGCAGTCATGGCGGACGACCTTGTCGTAGTGAGCGGTCGGTCAGTGTGGCAAATGCGTGACGGCGTTGAAAGTGTCGGCACAGATGAAAGATACTGTTTCTCATTCACGTCCGATAATTTCTCTTACTGGCCGTACCTACCCCATGCTGACTTCACCCGTGTCGGGCCTGTTGACGAGTTTCCAGGAACACTACGACGACCTGCTGCAATTCTTGACCCGGCGCATGAGCGACCGCCAGCGGGCCGCCGATGTGGCGCAGGAAACCTACCTCAAGCTGGTCAACATCGACCAGCAGGCGGTACCGGTGCTGCATGCGCGGCGTTTCATCTTCCGCGTGGCCGGCAACCTGGCGATCGATGCCTTGCGCCGCGAACAGCGTATCGCGGCCAGCCACGGGTATGGCGACGAGGCCGGCGAGGTAGCCTGCCCGGCACCGGCGCCGGAGGCTGCATTGCTGGCCCGCGAGCGCTTGCAAGCCCTCGACCAGGCGCTGCTGCAGCTGCCCACCAATGCCCGCCAGGCCCTGTTGCTCAACCGCATCGACGGCCTGACCCAGGCGCAGGTCGCACAACGGCTGGGCGTCTCCGAGAGCATGGTGGCCAAGTACATCGGCCAGGCCCTGCGCCATTGCCGCAACCACCTCAGGCAGGCAGGGCTGGCTGCGGCACTGTTGCTGGCCGTTGGTGCGGTCGGTTGGCAGCAGGCGCCGGTGCTGCTGGCGGATTATCGCACCGGGGTAGGGCAGCGGCAGGTCATTGTCCTGGCCGACGGCTCGCGGGTGACGTTGAACAGCGCCAGTGCCCTGAGCGTGGTGTTCAATGACCACGAACGGCGGGTAGTGCTGGAGTCCGGGGAGGCCTTGTTCGAGACCCGCGATGATCCGCGGCCGTTTGTAGTCGACACCGCCGGCGAGCCTGTGCAGGGCAGTGCGGCCACCTTCAGCGTACGCCGTGATGGCCATGTGGTGCTGGCGCGTGGCCAGGCCAGGGTTGGCGGGCATGCGCTGCCCGTCGCTGCCGATGCCAGCGCGCAGATGGCCTGGCAGCGCGGCAAACTGATCTTCAACGGCAAGCCGCTGGGGCAGGTGCTGGCGGAGCTCGAGCGTTACCGGCATGGGCGGATCGTGTTGTCGGACAGCAAGCTGGCGGCCATGGAAGTCAGCGGGGTGTTCGACCTCGATGAGCCGCAAGCCCTGTTGCGGACCCTGGAGCAGCGCTATGGCCTGCGGGTTACCTACCTGCCGTGGCTTGCAGTGGTTTATTGATTTGCCTGTGCGTGCCGCTTTGCGGCACGGGAATGGAAATATTTTCCATTTGCCACTGCAAGTTTCGGCACGCCAGATCGTCGTAGGGGGACTGATCAGCAACTCATTCTCATTTACGACTTGTCTGGAAGCTCATCCGTGCCTCTGATGCTCAAGCCCTTGCCCCGCCGCCGTGTCCCTTTTCACCACGCCCTGGTCTCCTGCAGTGCCCTGGCCCTGTTGCTCGGCCCGCTGCAGGCTGGCGCCGCGACTGCTGCCGACCAGGCCCAGGTCCAGGCGCGCCAGGTCCAGCTGGACCTGCCAGCCCAACCCCTGGATCAGGCCCTGACCCACTTCGCCGACCAAGCCGGCCTGCACCTGCTGTACACCACCGCTGATGTCGCCGGCCAGGCCAGCCCGGCCTTGCAGGGCAGCTACAGCATCGAGCAGGCGCTGCAGCAGCTGCTGGCCGGCAGCGGCATGCGCTGGCAGTTCAGCGATGCCGGCACGGTGACCTTGCACAAGGCCGAAACGGCGCCGCAGGCCGTCAATCTCAAGCCGATCGAAGTCAGCGTGGCTTCGCGCACCAGTACCGCGATCAGTGAAATCCCCGGTACCGTGTGGGTGGTCGACCAGCAGCAGCTGCGCGAGCAGATCGACAGCGGCGTCAGCCTGAAGGAAGCCATCGGCAAATTGGTGCCAGGCCTCGACCTGGCGCCGGAAGGACGCACCAACTATGGCCAGAACATGCGCGGGCGCAACGTACTGGTGATGATCGACGGGGTCAGTCAGAACAGCTCGCGCGGCCTGTCGCGCCAGTTCGACAGCATTTCGCCGTTCAACGTCGAGCGGGTCGAGGTGTTGTCCGGCGCCAGCGCCATCTACGGCGGCGGCGCCACCGGCGGCATCATCAACATCGTGACCAAGAAGGGCGAACCGGGCCCGGCGCGCTTCGAGACCCAGCTTGGCGCCAGCAGCGGCTTCAACAACAGCGACGACCTGGCCACCCGTATCGCCCAGTCGATCAGTGGTGGCAACGAGCGGGTCAATGCCCGCCTGGGTATCTCCGGCGAGCAGAACGAAGCCTTTTACGACGGCGCGGGCGAGCAGATCTTCATCGACAACACCCAGACTGACCTGCAGTACAACCGCACTGTCGACGTGCTCGGTACCCTCGGGCTGCAATTGAACGACCAGCAGAGCCTCGACCTGCTGGCCCAGTACTATGACTCGGGTAACCATGGCAGCACGGGTATCTACTTCCCCAACCTGAACTACAACGCCCCGTCCGACCTGGAAGACGCCGAGCTGCGCAGCGGCTACTCGTCGGGGCTGGAGCCGCGTACCCGGCGCCTGCTGCTCAACGCCAACTACCACCACACCGACGTGCTGGGCCAGGATTTCTACCTGCAGGCCTCGTACCGCAAGGAAAACGACAACTTCTACCCATTCCCGTACTACAACCGCGCCACCCCCACGGGCTCGCGCGGGGTGTACTTTGCCGCCTCGCAGCAGAACTTCGAGGTCACCAGCCTCAAGGGCCTGTTCGCCAAGCAGTGGGACACGCTGAAGCTGACCTATGGTGTCGATCTGGACCAT
>Ga0209370_1001174_pt1 | contig 24783 bp, 25 predicted proteins | sample AgamicAtPrz_FD_187164 | JGI IMG/M metagenome (GOLD analysis project Ga0209370, IMG submission 187164) | Agave microbial communities from Guanajuato, Mexico - At.P.rz (SPAdes) (version 2) | ecosystem: Host-associated > Plants > Phyllosphere > Phylloplane/Leaf | place: Guanajuato, Mexico... | reverse complement strand
CCTGGAACTGGGCGTGATCGGCCAGATCAACAAGGCCTGGGGCGTGAGCGCGGGCTACACCGTGCAGAACACCAAGGTCGACACCGGTGCCCTGGTGGCAGCCGACGCCAGCAACGGCCTGACCTATACGCCCAAGAATGCCTTCAGCCTGTGGAGCACCTACCAGTTGCCCTTCGGCCTGACGGTCGGCGGCGGCGCGCGCTATGCCGGCGGCCTCAAGCGCGGCACCGACGGCGCCGTGGGCACGCCCAACCACACGGACTCCTACTGGGTGTTCGATGCCATGGCCAGCTACCGCGTGAACAAGAATCTGGACATCCAGCTCAATGTCTTCAATCTGTTCGACAAGGACTATGTGGCAGCCATCAACAAGAGCGGCTACCGCTACTTCCCCGGTATTGCACGCTCGGCCCGCCTGACGGCAAACTTCAAGTTCTGATTGGAACTTCTCCCCCAGAGGCGCTGGTGCGCCTTCCCCCTCTCTGGCGCCGAGCGCCGGAGGGGGACGACAGCCTCGCTGCGCGGCGGCGCTTGCTCGCTGTCTCTTGCCTGGATCGCGCCGTCTTCAGCGGCAGCGATCCGCTTTCCGACTAGCAGCCTCGCCCAAGCGGGGCTTCTCCATTTCAAAGAATTCTCACCATGATGCTGCATATCCCCCAGGTCCTGAGCCGCGAGCAGGTCGCCAGCATGCGTGCCGCCATCGATGCCGCCGACTGGGTCGACGGCCGCGCCACCGTGGGCAGCCAGGGCGCCCAGGTCAAGCGCAACCGGCAACTGGCCGAGCACTCGCCCGTGGCCCAGGAGCAGGGCCGCATCATCTTGCAGGCGCTGGCAGCCAGCCCGCTGTTCTTCAGCGCCGCCCTGCCCGCACGCACCATGCCGCCGCTGTTCAATCGCTATAGCGACAGCGAGACCTACGGTCTGCATGTGGACGGCGCGGCACGCCGCGTCGCGGGCTCCGAGCAATGGCTGCGCACCGATGTGTCCTGCACGCTGTTTCTCTGCGAGCCCGAGGACTACGAGGGCGGCGAGCTGGTCGTGGTCGACACCTACGGCACGCACGAGGTCAAGCTGCCTGCGGGCGACCTGATCCTCTACCCGTCAACCAGCCTGCACCGGGTGGAGCCCGTGACACGCGGCGAGCGGGTCTGCTCCTTCTTCTGGGCCCAGAGCATGGTGCGCGACGACGCGCGCCGCGCCATGCTGTTCGAGATGGACCAGGCCATCACCGGCCTGCGCGAAAAATTCGGTGAAACCGAGGAGACCGTGAGCCTGACCGGCCACTATCACAACCTGCTGCGCATGTGGGCCGAGACCTGAGGCCCGCCGGAACGCTCAGGGCCGGTGCTTTTCGGCGCAGCCGACCAGATGGTTGTACATGCTGGTCATGCACTGGTACATATCGCGCGAGCGTCCCGTGGCGGCCTTGCAGTCGCTGACCGTGGCCTGGGAGCGCAGCTTCACGAAGTTGCCCGCCGAGCTGTCGTACTGGGCCTGGGTGATATAGCCGCCCTTGAGGTTTTTCTGGCCGTTTTCCAGCATGGTCTCGATCTGGCTGCGAATGTTGTCCACCGCCAGCGCGCAGTTCAGCGCCACCTCCTTGCCGTCGACCTTTCTCAGGCCCTGGGCCAGACCATCCACCATTTCCTGAGCGCCCTTGGGCAGCTTCCTGGTGCCGTCGGGATTGCGTGCCTCGGCTCCTTCGCCAAAGCGCCCCGCACCCGCACCCGAGCTGCCGTTGGGCGAGACCTTGACCTGCGATGCATCGGCCTGCTGCGGCGGCAGTTGCGAGCCGTAATGCGTCTGCCCCTGCGCATCCACCCATTTGTAGACGGGCTGTGCCATCAGGGCACCGGCCCAGACCAGTCCCAGCGTGGCGATGAGCACGCGGCTTCTTGCTGCTGACATTGCGACTTTCTCCCTCACTCGGTATAGGTCTGCCATGCGCAGAACCGGCATTTGTAAAGAAGTGTAAACAATAATCAGCAATATGAAAACAGGAGCTGCCAGCGCTTCTTCATCCTTGATTTCAGACCTGAATCAGTTTGAAACCCATGGGTAAAGTACGCTGACAGCTCCTGATTCAGAAGCTCATGCCGCTGCTGAACCGCTCAGCCTCAGAACTTCATGTTCGCGGTGATCCAGAAGGTACGACCCGCCTGGGTCACGCCCGACACCGAGGAGCCACCCTGGAAGTAGCTGTTCACCCAGGTCGGCGTGCCGTTGACGCTGACCTGCTGGTACTTGCGGAAGTCCTTGTCGAACAGATTGAAGATGCTGGCGTTCAGGCTCAGGCTCTTGTTGACCTGATAGCTGCCGCCCAGATGGAACAGCGCATAGCCCTTGATATCGCCCACGGCATCAAACACGGCCTTGTTGGCATTGCTCAGATTGTCGTAGGAGCCGCTGAAGCGCGGGCTCTTGCTGCGGTACTCACCGCGTGCCCACAGACGCCACTGGCCGCTCGGGGTCCAGTCCAGCTGGGCGCTGGCAATATGCTTGGCGGTATTGGCCAGCTGACCGTTCTTGCGGCCGCCTTCGATCACCTCGCTGTTGGTCCAGGTGTAGCCGGCCTTGACGGCCCAGTCCTTGGCCAGCTGGGCGCGGCTGCTCAGTTCCAGACCCCAGGTCTTGGCCTTGTCCACATTGATGGCGTAATCGGCCGTGGGGTTGTAGGCGCAGCTGGAGATGGCTGCCGTGGCGCAGGAACCGCCCGAGGCAATCTTGTCCTTGACGTCGTTGTGGAAGAAGGTGGCCGAGCTGGTCCAGCCGGCCTTGTTGTCGAACAGGGCCGACAGCTCCACATTGGTACTGGTCTCGGGCTTGAGATTCGGGTTGCCGATATTGATGGTCGTGCCCTGGCCGCTGACGCCGCTGACGCCGTCGATCAGCTGGTTCAGGCGCGGCGCCTTGAAGCCCTGGCTCACGCCGCCCTTGAAGGTCCAGTTCGTTGTCGCATCCCATACCAGATAGGCGCGCGGGCTGAACTGGCCGCCAAAGGCGTCGTGGTGGTCATAGCGACCGCCCAGCGTGGCGGTCAGGCCCTGGCGCAGGCGCCATTCGTCTTCCACGAACAGCGACCACATGGTCTGCTTGTGGCTTTGCGGCAGCAGGCCATCCTTGAGCTTGGCATCCCAGAACTGGCCGCCCACGGTCAGCATGTGGGCATCACCCACGGGCGCCACCAGCTTGCTGTCCAGCACCAGATTGGTGGTCTTGAGTTCGCGGTCTGCGCCACGGCGTGGGTCGTTGGTCGGCACTGCCGCGCCGGGAATGGTGCGGCCGATGGTCTCGGTTTCGGTATGCATCAGGCTGCTTTCCAGCGTGCCGAAGCCCAGACGGCCGGTATGGCCGATGGTGACCTGATCGCGGTTGAAACGCAGCGCATCCTTGTAACCGGGCGGATTGCGTGGCGCTTCCGCATCGCGGTTGCCCAGACGGCCATCTTCGTTGTTGTACCAGGTCCGGCCCTGGTCCACATCCAGCCAGATATCGTGATAGCGGTTGGGTGTCAGCGTCAGGCGGGCACCCAGATTGTGCTGGCGGCTTTGCGCAGGCGCGGGGTTGCGTGCACCGGCGGGCTGGGCCGCGCCGGGAGCCAGCACCCAGTCGGAAGCATCGCGGCTATAGGTGCTGCCGCGCACCGCCAGACCCAGCAGATCCTGCTTGATGGGACCGTTGACATAGAAGTTGCCGCGGTACTGGTTGCCCCATTCGCTGTCCTGCGGCAGGCCCATGCCCACGCTGACCTCGCCGCCCCATTCCTTGCTGACCTTGCGCGTGATGATGTTGATCACGCCGCCCATGGCGTCCGAGCCGTAGAGCGTGGACATGGGGCCGCGAATGACCTCGATGCGTTCGATGGCCGAGATCGGCGGCATGAAACTGGTCAGTGCCGCGCCGAAGCCGTTGGGCGTGACATCGCCGGCCACGTTCTGGCGGCGCCCGTCGATCAGGATCAGCGTGTAGTCGCTGGGCATGCCGCGGATGCTGATGTCGAGGCCGCCGGTCTTGCCGGTGCCGCCCATCACGTCGATGCCTTCCACGCCCTGCAGGGCTTCGGCCAGATCGCGGAAGTTCTTGGTCTCCAGCTCCTGGCGCGTCACGACGGAGATGGAGGCCGGGGCATTCTTCAGCTCTTGCTCGAAGCCGGAGGCCGAGACCACCACCTCCTCCATGGTGGACTCCCTGGCTTGCGCAAAAGCGGCAGTGCTGGCGCAGGTGGCGGCAGCGGCCAGTGCCAGTAAACGGGGTTGCCAGCCAATGCGGCGGGCGCGGCTGATAGCGGCGTTGGACATGATGACTCCTCGGCCTGCCCTGGGGGCAGGTCGTTCACAAACAGGGGTAGAAAGCGGTGGCCCGTGGGGCCTTCTTGGCAGCTGGCAGGCAGCTTGAGGGAGACAAAGCCGAGGTTGTATGTAGCGTTATGGGCTTTGACGGTTGCAATTATGTATTTTTTGTAAACGCAAACCAGTCTCATTCGCCATCTATTTGTAGGTTATTTACCTACATCAAACTTTGCGTGGTATTTCGCGCGCCCCGGCACGCCCGAGAAGATATGAGCAGTTTCTCGAAAGCCGAAACACCATGAAAAAAGCGCCCTGACCCTTTCGGGCAGAGCGCTGCAGGCGGCAAATCGGCGAGCTGTCCGCTCGCACTGCCGATGCTTACGGCAGGTCCTTCATGGTTTCGGGATCGTTGGCCGGGCGCGGGCCTATGGTGCCCAGACGGCTTTTGAGCGACTGCGGCTGGCCGGTGATCAGCGCCGCATAGCTGGTGGTGTTGGAGAGCACCTTCTTCACATAGTCGCGGGTCTCGCTGAAAGGCACGTTTTCGGCCCAGATGGCGGCGTCCAGTGTGGGCCCGTTGCGCCAGTTGCGCGGGCGGCCCGGACCGGCGTTGTAGCCAGCGGCCGCCAGCGCCATCGAGCCCTCGAAGTCGTCCAGCGCCAGCTTGAGGTAGGAAGTACCGATGGTGATATTGGTGTCGCGGTCGTTGATCATGTCGGGCGTGAAGCCCGTCATGCCGATCTTCCTGGCCGTCCAGCGCGCCGTGGCCGGCATCACCTGCATCAGCCCCGAGGCGCCCACGCCCGAGCGCGCATCCATGATGAAACGGCTTTCCTGGCGGATCAGGCCGTAGACATAGGCCGGGTCCAGCCCGATATTGCGCGACTTGGCCAGCACCGTGTCGTGATAGGGCATGGGAAAGCGCTGCTTCCAGTCGGCAAAGGTCTTGGTGCGCTCGCTGGTGTTGATGCAGCGATCCCAGACCTGGCGCTCGCAGGCCAGATCGGCGGCCGCATACAGCTCGCGGTCTTCCATGCCGCCTGGCTGGTGCAGGTTGGTGGAGTAGTTCCACTCGCGCACGCCTTCGCTGCGCAGCCCCATGCCTATGGCATACAGGCCGCGATTGAGGCCCGGGTTGCTGCGCGCAGCCGCCTTTTCCTGCGCCGTCAACGGTGCCGGTGCAGGCGGCACCGTGATGCGCTGGCCGATCTCCTCCAGCGCCAGCTGCTCGTAGAAGCTGCCGTTGCCGGCGGTGTCTTCCAGCAACTGCCGGGCTTCGGCCTTTTCCTCGGCATTGGGGCGGCCTGCCAGCATGGCCCTGGCCTTCCAGTAGGCCCAGGTCGGGTCGGTGCGCTCCGGGCCCATGGCGTCGATGGCGCGGCGAACGGCCTTCCAGTCGCCGGCGCGCAGCGCGGCACGGGCCTTCCAGCTCAGCAGGTCGTCGCTCAGGTCTTCGTTGCGGCGCACCTTGCCGAAGTAGCCGTTGGCATCGGGCGAGAGCTTGAAAGCGGCCTGCTTACCGGCCACAGCCCAGGCCCAGTTGCGTTCCTCGCCATTGAGCTGGGCGCCCCAGCCACCGTCGATCTGGGTGGCGGCCGCATCGGGGTCGCTGGCCGCCATGCGGATCAGCGCCAGCAGGGCCAGCTCCTTGCGCTCGCGGCCGCGCGCCTTGCTCTGGCCTGACAGGTATTTGGCGGGCGAGGCAAACACCTGCGCCACCTGGTCGGCCGCTTCGGGGGCGACGATGGCCACCGCGTCACGGGCCGCCTTCTGGCGATTGGCTTCGGTGGCCACGCGGGCACGGCGCCAGACATCGGCGTCGGTGATCAGCTTGCTCGCATACAGCTGGCCGGCGGCCGTGGTGCAGCCGTCATCGGCATCTTTTTGCGCCATCCACAAATCGCGTACCTGCTGGCCCACATTGGGTGCTCCCCGGCCTTGCAGGGCGTCGGCCAGCAGGGCATAGCAGGTGACGGACTTGTCGTCGCGCATGCGGAACCTGGGATAGACCTGGCTGAAGGTGCTCCAGTCGCGCTGCTTGCCCAGCAGCAGCAGCCAGTCGTTGCGCAAGCGGTCTTCCTGGTAGGTGCCGGCGTAACGGTTCAGAAAGCCCTGGACTTCATCGGGCGATGCGGTCTCCAGGCGGTTCTTGAGTTCCCAGTAAGCGGCCCAAGGTTCGAGGGGGTGACCGGCAGCCTGGGGCAGGAGCTGGGTCAGCGCCGCCTGATTGCGGCTGCGGAATGCTTTTTGCATGTCCAGCAACACGGCGTCGCCCGGGTTCTGTGCCTGCGCAAAAGGAGCAGCTACAGTCAACAGGGAAGCCGCACAAAGCGGTGTCAAAATCTTCAGCCAGTGCATGGAGGAAATTATCCGATGGACAAAGCAGCGTTACGCCGCAAGTTGATTGAACTGCGCCTCAACCTTCCAGATCGCCTGCAACGCGCCGATGCGCTGCAGCAGGTGATGCGCTTTTGGCTGATGGAACGGCCCGATACCGTGATTGGCGCCTACTGGCCCATCAAGGGTGAATTCGATCCGCTGCCAGCTCTGCATCGCTGGAAGGAAGATGGCGAGCTACAGGGTACTCCACAACGGCGCAGGATTGGGCTGCCGGTGATCGACAAACAGCGCAAGACGCTGAGTTTTCACGCCTGGTACCCCGGTTGCCCCATGGAGGAGGACGCCTATGGCATTCCCAAGCCCAAGGATACCGAACTGCTGGTGCCCACGCTGCTGTTTGTCCCCTGCGTGGGTTATGCGGCCGGCGGCTACCGTCTCGGCTATGGTGGCGGCTTCTATGACCGCACGCTGGCCGAGCTGAGCCCGCGCCCCTTCACCGTGGGCCTGGGCTACACCAATGGCTATGTCGATGACTTCCAGCCCGAGACGCATGATCTGCCGCTGGACGCCATCCTCAACGACAACGGCGTGGTCTGGCCCGTCTGAACCCCTATTTCGCTTTGCCATGAGTCGTCCCCGCAAGAACATTCCCCAGCGCAGCTACCGCCCGCGCCCCCCGCTGACCGTGATGCGGCTGCCGCTGACCGAGCTCGAGCTGCAGCGGCTGCAAGCCCATATGCGTCGCCATGGCCCGCTCAGCCTGACGGCGCGCCAGCACGATGCCATCTGGGACTTTCTGTTCGAGCGGCCGGAAAGCCAGGCCTGGCTCAGCCAGATGACGGCGCAGATTCAGGCCGGCCAGATCGCCACACGCCCCAGCGCCTGAATCGGGCCCATAGCGTAGATGCTCCTCATTGAGGAGCATCTACCGCATTCAATAAAAGGATTTCATAGTTTTTTCGACCTGGAATCCTTTTCTATCAAGCGTAAGCAGCTATCAATTTCAAGCCGACTGGCTGGCGCGCCAGTTGTGCCAGCCCGATGCACGCAGCTCGCAGGCCGGGCAGCTGCCGCAGCCATAGCCCCAGTCGTGCAGCACATCGCGTGTGCCCTGGTAGCAGGTGTGGGTCTCGGTGCGAATCAGCTCCACCAGCTCGCTGCCGCCCAGGTCATGGGCCAGCTGCCAGGTCTGGGCCTTGTCCAGCCACATCAGCGGCGTATCGATGCGCAGCCGGCGCTCCAGGCCCAGGTTCAGCGCCAGCTGCTGGGCCTTCATGGTGTCGTCGCGGCAATCGGGATATCCGGAGTAATCGGTCTCGCAGACGCCGGTGACGATCACCGTCAGCCCGCGGCGATAGGCCAGCGCGCCGGCCAGCGTCAGGAACAGCAGATTGCGGCCCGGCACAAAGGTGTTGGGCAGGCCGTCGGCCTGCATGGCAAAAGCCACATCCTCGGTCAGAGACGAGCCGCCGATCTGCTTGAGCACGTCGAGCGACAGCACATGATCCTCGCCCAGACGCGGCGCCCACTGGGGAAAGCGCTCGGCCAGCTGCTCGCGCACGCCGGCGCGCACCTGCATCTCCACGCTGTGGCGCTGGCCGTAGTCAAAGCCCAGCGTCTCCACGCGCTCGAACATGGCCAGGGCCTGGGCCAGGCAGGTGGTCGAGTCCTGACCGCCGGAGAACAGCACCAGTGCGCCCTTGTGGTGACCAGCCCCTGCCACATGCGCGGCCAGGTTTGCAGAAGAAGTCGAAGTATTTGCCATAGTGCTGCGATTACATCATCAGGCGCGGCGCCCCGGCATGACTGTGGAATCAAAACACACAGACCGCCCGGCCCAAGCTTGATAAGCTCGGCGGCAGATACACACAGGAGTCCGCCATGAAGCTCTATATCGGCAACAAGAATTACTCATCCTGGTCCATGCGTCCCTGGGTGCTGATGCGCCAAAGCGGCATCAGCTTCGAAGAGCTCACACTGCGCTTTGACAGCTTTGCCCCCGACTCCAGCTTCAAGCTGCAGGCGCTGGCACTTGCGCCCACCGGCAAGGTGCCGCTGCTGGTCGATGAAGGGCTGACCATCTGGGACAGCCTGGCCATCTGCGAATACCTGGCCGAGCGCTTTCCCGACAAGCACCTGTGGCCGCAGACCGTGGCCCAGCGCGCCCGCGCACGCAGCCTGGTGGCGCAGATGCACAGCGGCTTCGGTGCGCTGCGCAGCTTCTGCCCCATGAATATCGAAGCCCAGCTGCAGGAGACCGGTGCCCGGCTCTGGGCCGAGCATGCCGATCTGCGCAGCGATGTCCAGCAGCTCGAAGAACTCTGGACCCCGCTGCTGAACGCCGCCAGCGGCCCCATGCTGTTCGACCAGTTCAGCATTGCCGATGCCTTTTTTGCGCCGGTCTGCATGCGCATCAACAGCTACGGCCTGCCGACCTCGGCCCCGGTACGCGCCTATGTGCAGCGCGTCACCCAGCTGCCCGCCACCCAGGAATGGATTCAGGCCGCCCTGGCCGAGCAGGACTTTCTGCAATTCGAAGAGCCCTATCGCCAGCAGCGCTGAGGCAGCAATCCCGCGATTGCGGTATCTGCAGGCCGATGCGCAGCCACTACCATTGCAGCATGAGTGAATTCAAGGTTTTCAAGGTAGGCGGCGCCGTGCGCGATGCATTGCTGGGCCTGCCCGTCAACGACACGGACTGGGTGGTGGTCGGCGCCACACCGGAGCAGATGAGCGCGCGCGGCTTCGTGCCCGTGGGGCGCGACTTTCCGGTATTCCTGCACCCTCAGACCCATGAGGAATACGCGCTGGCGCGCACCGAGCGCAAGAACGGCATGGGCTATCGCGGCTTTGTGGTTCACACCGCCGCCGATGTGACCCTGGAAGAAGACCTGGCGCGGCGCGATCTCACCATCAACTCCATCGCCGCTCCCGCGGACTGGAGTGGCAAGGACGAGATCCAGGGCCTGGTGGACCCCTATCACGGCCAGCAGGACCTGAAGGACCGCGTGCTGCGCCATGTGACCGATGCCTTTCGCGAAGATCCGGTGCGCATTCTGCGTCTGGCGCGCTTTGCGGCGCGCTTCACCGATTTCCGTGTCGCACCTGAAACCATGGAGCTCATGCGCGAGATGGTGGCGGCCGGCGAGGTCGATGCCCTGGTGCCCGAGCGCGTGTGGCAGGAAATCAGCCGCGGCCTGATGGAGGAGCAGCCCTCGCGCATGTTCGACATCCTGCGCGAATGCGGGGCGCTGGTCCGGCTGCTGCCCGAACTCGACAGACTCTGGGGCGTGCCCCAGCGCGCCGAATACCACCCGGAGATCGATTGCGGCGTGCATGCCATGATGGTGCTGGACATGTCGGCGCGCCTGCAGGCTCCGCTGTCCGTGCGCTTTGCCTGCCTGTGCCATGACTTCGGCAAAGGCACCACGCCGGCCGATGTGCTGCCCCGCCATATCGGCCATGAACAGCGCAGTGCCCGCCTGCTTTTGCAGGTCTGCGAGCGCTGGCGCGTGCCCAACGACTGCAAGGAGCTGGCCGAGGTCGTGGCACGCGAGCATGGCAACCTCCACCGCAGCAACGAACTCAACGCCGCCGCCCTGCTGCGCCTGCTGGAGCGCTGCGATGCCATCCGCAAGCCCCAGCGCTTCGAGGAAGCCCTGCAGGCCTGCGAATGCGATGCACGCGGCCGGCTGGGTTTCGAAGAGACGGCCTACCCGCAGCGCCAGCGCCTGGGCAATGCCCTGAAGGCGGCACTTGCCGTGGAGACCGCTCCCGTTGCCCAGGCGGCAGCGCAGCGCGGCCTCAAGGGCAAGGCCATTGGCGATGCCGTGAGCAAGGCGCGCGAGCAGGCGATTGCCGCCTATCTGGAAGGCGACGCCTAGCCGTCAGCGCACCGAGGCCCGCGAGACAGGGATGGGCACGGCTTGAGTTAAGTCAAAGAAGGTATGCTGCAGCCATTGCACAGTACGAGACGGCGGTGGCGATGCGCTCCGCCAAGGCTATGCAGCGGGTCACGAAACCCGCTGTAACACCCATGCCTTGACGGCGTGGTTCTTTGACGGGCAAGTGTCCGGCCCACAGGCCACGACCTTGCCCTCTTGCTTCAAGGAGGTGCTCTGATGTCCTTACCCCAGACCATGAAAGCCGCCGTGGTGCGTTCCTTCGGGAAACCGCTCACGATCGAGGAGATGCCGGTTCCCCGACCGGCAGACGATCAGATCCTGGTCAAGATTGCCGCCTCCGGCGTCTGCCACACCGATCTGCATGCGGCCGAAGGTGACTGGCCTGTCAAACCCCAGCCGCCCTTCATCCCCGGCCATGAAGGCGTGGGCTATGTGGCCGCAGTGGGCAAGAACGTCAGACATGTCAAGGAAGGCGATCGCGTGGGCGTGCCCTGGCTGCACAGCGCCTGCGGCTTCTGCCGCCACTGCATAGGCGGCTGGGAGACCCTGTGCGAATCCCAGACCAATACCGGCTATTCGGTCAACGGCGGCTTTGCCGATTACGCACTGGCCGATCCCGCCTATGTGGGCCATCTGCCGTCCAACGTGAGCTTTATCGACGTCGCTCCCGTGCTCTGCGCCGGAGTCACGGTGTACAAGGGCCTGAAAGTCACCGACGCCAAGCCCGGCGACTGGGTGGTGATTTCCGGCATCGGCGGCCTGGGCCATATGGCCGTGCAATATGCCAAGGCCATGGGCTTCAATGTCGCAGCGGTCGATATTGACGACGGCAAGCTCGCGCTGGCGCGCCAGCTGGGCGCCACGGTCACCGTCAACGCCATGAACACCGATCCGGCGGCCTATCTGCAAAGAGAGATCGAAGGCGCTCACGGCGTGCTGGTCACGGCCGTATCCCCCAAGGCTTTCGAGCAGGCGCTGGGCATGGTGCGCCGCGGCGGCACGATTTCGCTCAACGGTCTGCCGCCGGGCGACTTTCCGCTGCCGATCTTCTCCATGGTGCTCAAGGGCATCACCGTGCGTGGCTCCATCGTCGGCACGCGCCTGGACCTGCAGGAATCGCTGGACTTTGCTGCCCAGGGCAAGGTCAAGGCCACCGTTTCCACCGACAAGCTGGAAAACATCAACGACATCTTTGCCCGCATGCACGAGGGCAAGATCGAAGGCCGCGTGGTGCTGGACATCGCCGCCTGAGAGTCTGACTGGCCCCGGGCCGGGGCCGAGTGAGCGGGCCGGCTCCCGCGAAACCGCCGCTCAGATCACCGAGCGCACCCAGCGCACGATCTCCGAGGCCGGCAGGGCCCCGGAGATGCGGGCCAGCTCCCGGCCTTCCTTGAAGATCACCATGGTTGGAATGCTGCGGATGCCCAAGGGCGCCGCAGCCTGTGGATAAGCCTCGGTATCGAGCTTGGCCAGCTGTGCCTGCCCCGCCAGTTGCTGGGCCGCCTGGGCAAAGGCGGGCGCCATCATGCGGCAGGGGCCACACCAGGGAGCCCAGAAATCCACGACCACGGGCAACTGGCTGCGGCCGGTGTGCCTCGCAAAGCTGTCGTTGTCCAGGGCCACGGGCTCGCCCGTCACCAGCGGCTGGTGGCAGCTGCCGCAATCGGGCTGATTGCTCAGCTGCTCTTTGGCGATGCGATTGGTGGTGTGGCAGTGAGGGCAGACGTAGTGCAGGGATTCGGACACAGGGGCAACCTTTCTGGGATTTACGCAAACAGGAACGCGACAACGGCCTGCTTCCCGAGGCAGTCGCTAGGCCTGAACCCGCTTTGCGCAAGTCGTACTTTCTTTGGCAATACCCGGCTTGCGCCGGCAGGCGCAGGTCGGGCTCAGGCCTGTATGTGCAGCCAAAGCCCGCAGATTCAAGCCGGAACCTGCCTACGCTCTCAGAGCTTCACAAAGCGGGCAATCAGCGCCGCCACCACGCTGAGCAGCACGGTGCTGGCCACCGGCAGGAAGAACTCCTTACCGAACAGCCGAAAGCGGAAGTCGCCGGGCAGACGCCCCAGCCCTATGCGCTGCAGCCAGCCGTGCAGCCCGTTGACGAGCAACAGGGCCAGAAAAATGACGATCAACCAGCGAATCATGAGGCCGCAAGTATAGAGGCGTGCCACCCTGGCGACCTGCGCGCCCATGCTGTCAGGCAGCCATTCCGTTTATGCATGACATGCTTCCCAAAGATTGATTGACCTCAATTACACCCTCTGCCCATGATGTCCAAGCCCTGCGCCATGCAGGGATCGGGCCCATGCGTCTGCCGTCACGGCCCGCCAACTACAAACAACGAGACATACCGTGCCCCAGACCTTTTCACGCAAACAGTTTCTCCTGAGCGCAGCGCTGCTAGGCGCCAGCCTGGCCCTGCCGGCCGCGGCCGACAGCTTCCCCAATCGCCCGCTCAAGCTGGTCGTGCCCTTCTCGCCCGGTGGCAATACCGATGTCGTGGCGCGCCTGGTCGGCCAGGGTCTGGCCGAGGCCCTGGGCCAGCCGGTCGTGGTGGAGAACGTCCCCGGCGCCAACGGAGCCATCGGTGCCAGCCGTGTCGCGGCCGCCGCCAATGACGGCTACACCCTGCTGTTCGGCACTGCGGGCACGCAGGCCATCAATCCCAGCCTGTACCGCAATCTCAGCGAGAAAAGCCTGGACGACTTCGAGTACATCGCGCTGGTGACCTCGATTCCCAACGTACTGGTGGTCAACGAGTCCAGAACACCGGTCAAATCGGTGGCCGAGCTGGTGAGCTACGCGCGCGAGCGCCGCACCGGCATGAGCTATGGCTCGCCGGGCATGGGCTCCACCGTGCATCTGTCGGGCGAGCTGCTCAAGAGCGCCGCCAAGCTCGACCTGATCCACGCCCCCTACAAGGGCAGCGCTCCGGCGCTGACCGATCTGATCGGCGGGCAGATCGATTTCATCTTCGAGAACATCACACCGGCGCTGCCCTTCATCCAGAGCGGCAAGCTAAAGGCGCTGGCCGTGACCTCGGCCGAGCGCCTGCCGATGCTGCCCCAGGTTCCGACCATGAAGGAAAGCGGCTTCCCGTCCTTTGTCACCGCCACCTGGAACGGCGTGCTGGCACCCAAGGGAACGCCGCGCGCCGCGGTCCAGCGCCTGGAAGCGGCCACGCTCAAGGTGGCCAGCAGCCCCGAGTTCAAGGCCCGCGTCGCGGCCCTGGGCGGCGAGCCCCGCCTGCTCGGCTCGACCGCCTTCCGCGACTTCACACGCACCGAGTACAAGCACTGGGGCAGCATCATCCAGGCCGCCAAGCTCAAAAAGCAGTGAGCTCGGCGGGCACGCAGACGCTATAGCCGCTATAGCCGGTGCGTGCGGTCGCCCTGCACAAAGCCCAGCGGCATCCAGGGCTCGACGCCCTTGGACAGGGCAACGACCTTGAACAGCTCGCCCATCTCGTGCTCCATGACCAGCTTGGAGGCCATGGAGCGGGCCTTGATGCCGACCGCATCCAGGCGGGGCGCAAGCCCGCAGTTGATGAGAAAGTGCGCCTGATTGGTATAGCCCAGCACGTCGAAGCCCGCATCCTGGGCCGCCACGGCCGTGCCCGTGAAATTGACGTGGGCCGTGATGTCCTTGAGGCCGACCAGCACCAGCGGATCGTTGTCCACCTGATGCTGGTAGTGGCAGACCAGGGTCCCCATATGGCGCTGCTCGTGGTAGTACTCGCTCTCGCCAAAGCCGTAATCGATGAAGAAGGCGGCTCCCCGGGTCAGACGCTCACCCAGGGTGTGGATAAACGCCTCGCCCTGGCGGTGGATTTCGGTCAGGAAATCATGCGGCCCGCCGATATCCACAGGCGGGCGCAGTTCGGTTGCTCGGTCCTCCCAGACGAAGGCCGCTTCATCGCCGCCTGCGCCGAGCACCACGCCGCGCTCATGCCATTGGCCTGCGGTGCGCTGCAGCAGCTGCACCGGCATGGCATCCAGCACCTCGTTGCCGATGATCACGCCTTCCATGGTCTCGGGCAGCGCGTCCACCCAGCGCACCAGATGTTCGTAGCGCGTCAGCGCCAGCTTCTGGCGCGCACGCAGCGTGCCCGAGAGATCGACGATGGTGTAGCGCTCTGGCAACGCCCCCTGAGCCGCCAGCTCGTCGAGGATCTGCAGCGCCAGCGCGCCGGTTCCGGCGCCGAACTCCCAGATCTCGCGGGTATTCGTTTTTTGTAGCGCTTCCCGCAATTGGGACGCCACCAGCTGACCAAAAATAGCTGAAATTTCCGGCGCTGTTACAAAGTCGCTCCCCGACTCCGGCATGGCACCGAACTTGGCCGTTTCATTGGCGTAATAGCCCAGTCCCGGCGCATAGAGCGCCAGCTCCATGAAACGGTCGAAAGGCAACCAGCCGCCCACGGCGGCAATCTCCTTGGCAATGCGGGATTGCAAGGCGCTCGTTAAACTTGAGGGTTCTGTCGTCACAACCCGCATTTTCCACGAATGTCCTCACCCGCCCGACCACGCACAGTATTGGTGACCGGTTCTGCCCGTCGCCTTGGACGTGACATGGCCCTGGCCCTGGCCCGCGCGGGCTGGCAAGTGGCTGTGCACTACCGCGACTCCCGCGATCAAGCTATGCAAACCGTAGCTTCCTGCGCAGAGCTGTCGGGCGATAGCGCCGCTTTTGATGCTGATTTCTTTGACGAGGAATCGGTACGCTCGCTGGTGCCGCGTGTGGTGGAGCGCTTTGGCCGTATCGACGCCGTGGTCAATAACGCCTCGCTGTTCGAACATGACGATGCCCAGAGCTTCAGCTATGTGGCGCTGGAAGCGCATCTGCGCAGCAACACGGGCGCGCCCATCCTGCTGTCCCAGGCGCTGCACGCCCATGTTCAGGAGCGCGTGGCGGCGGGCGAAGAGTCGGCCCAGGGCGCCGTGGTGAATGTGCTGGACCAGAAGCTCTGGAACCAGAACCCCGACTTCCTGAGCTACACCCTCTCCAAGGCGGCTCTGGAAGCCGCCAACACCATGCTGGCCCTGGCTCTGGCCCCAAGCGTGCGCGTGGTGGGCGTGGCGCCGGGCCTGACGCTGACCAGCCATATGCTGAGCCAGGAAAAATTCGAGGCCCTGCACGCCATGAGCCCGCTGGGACGCTCCTCCTCGTCCGAGGACATTGCCGCCGCCGTGTGCTTTGCACTGGAAAACCGTTCCATGACGGGCACCACCATGCTGGTCGATGGCGGCCAACATTTACAGCGCTTCGAGCGCGATTTTTCGATGATGTGAGCCGCCGAGGCCGCACCCTTTTCCATGACTTCCACTTCCGGACAACAGATTCTCACGCTCACCGGCCTGCGCTTTGACGCCAGCCTGGGGATTCTTGCGCATGAGAAACAAGAGCCCCAGCCGATCCAGGTCGACGCCGAACTCAATCTCGGCCCCCAGCCCCTGGCTCCGCGCGATGACGACATCCTCCATGTGCTGGACTACCGCAAGGTGCGCCAGATCATCATCGACGAATGCACCTCCGAGCATGTGAACCTGCTCGAGAGCCTGATCGGCAAGCTGGCCCAGCGCCTGCTGCAGCTGCCCGGCGTGCGCGGCGTGCGTGTGAAAATTGCGAAGCTGGAAATTTTTGACGACTGCGAAGTAGCCATTCGCATCGAAACCGGACAATGGTGAACCCCATGAATGCAGTAAACGACAACCCCTGGATTGCCGAAGAGGCAGAAGCCGCCGATGCTGCGGCCGCAGAGAACGCCAACGGCGAAGAAGCCGCCAAGCCCGGCAAGATCAAGATCGAGCGCGAACAGATCAAGCTCGAAAAGCGCCTGTGCCGCGAAGTGGGCAAGGCCATCCTCGACTACAACATGATCGAGGAAGGCGACAAGGTCATGGTCTGCATGTCCGGCGGCAAGGACAGCTACACCCTGCTCGACATCCTGCGCAAGCTGCAAAAGCGCGCGCCCGTGAAGTTCGACATCGTGGCCGTGAACCTGGACCAGAAGCAGCCCGGCTTCCCCGAGCATGTGCTGCCCGAGTACTTCCAGAGCATCGGTGTGGACTATCACATCGAGAACCAGGACACCTACAGCGTCGTCAAGCGCGTCGTGCCCGAAGGCAAGACCACCTGCGGTCTGTGCTCGCGCCTGCGCCGCGCCATCCTGTACAAGGTGGCCGACCAGCTGGGCTGCACCAAGGTGGCCCTGGGCCATCACCGCGACGACATCGTGCAGACCATGATGCTCAATATGTTCTACGGCGGCCGCATGAAGGGCATGCCGCCCAAGCTGGTCAGCGACGACGGCAAGCATGTGGTGATCCGCCCCCTGTGCTATGTGCCCGAGAAGGACACGACGCGCTGGGCCCAGTACCAGAACTTCCCCATCATTCCCTGCAACCTCTGCGGCAGCCAGGACGGCCTGCAGCGCGTGGCCGTGGGCAATATGCTGCGCGAGTGGGACAAGAAGTTCCCCGGCCGCATCGAGAGCATGTTCCGCGCCATGGGCAATATCGTGACCACCCACATGATGGACCCCCAGCTGCACGACTTCAGGAACGCCAAGGCCACGGGCATTGCCGATCCCAACGGCGACATGGCCTTTGACCATGAAGAGCTGCCAACCATGGCCGCCCTGCCCGGCGGGGTACAAGTGGTACAACTGTCCTGAGCGGACTTTTGAACTAAAACCGGACCCTGCTGTCCAATCAAAGGCCCATCCCATGGGCCTTTGTCGTTTTCAGAGAAATCATCATGAACCTGCGCAAAACCTCCTTACGCTGGATCGGCCTTGCGGCCCTGACTGCGACGGCCCTGCTGGCCGGCTGCAGCACGGTGCGCGAGGTCAACAGCACGGTGCAGAGCTTTTCCGCACTGAACACCATCCCCGTGCCGGCCACCTACCGGCTGGAGACCCTGCCCTCGCAGCAGGGCCAGGTGAACTTCGCGGCCGTGGAAGCCCAGGCCCAGCATGCGCTGGCCCGCGTCGGCCTGACACGCGATGACTCGCACGCCAGCCTGGTGGTGCAGATCAGCGCCATGGCACGCTATGCGCGCGACTGGGCCAGCTGGCCCTATTACGACCCCTACTGGGGCCCGCGCTGGGGCTGGGGCATGAGCTACGGCCGCGGTTTCGGCTGGGGCTTCGGCGGCGGCATGATGTTCAACGAACCGCCGCTGGAGTATTACCGCGCCGTGAGCATCGTCATGCGCGATATCAAGACCCAGCAGATCGTCTACGAAACCTCGGCCCAGCGCCAGGATGTGTGGACCGACGACCCGGCCATCTTCGGCATTCTGTTTGATGCTGCGCTGACGGGCTTCCCCAAGCCGCCGCAGGGCCAGCGCAATGTGCGCACCGTCATCCAGCCGCCGGCAGCGCAGCCTGCCAGCGGCGCGCCTGCAGCACCCGCACAGCCCGCCGCATCGGTCACGCCAGCCGCCCCGGCCAAGGTGGCACCGGCCACCGTGGCTCCGGCACGTTGATTTGCAATCTTCAACAGTTGCCGGGCCTGCCGCGTGCTAACGTGCAGCTCGCTTCGAACCAGGGCGTCTTCCCTGAGCCCTCGCCATGAAAAGGATGAAGTCATGAAGAAATTTGCTCTCTCCAGCCTGCTTTGCGCCTCCGTGGCCGCGGGTGCCTTCAGCGCCCATGCCAGCGGCCTTGGCGACGCCTTGCGCGGTCAGCTGGGCGGCGGCGCGGCCGAGAGCAGCTCCAGCGCCTCGGGCCTGGGCGGCATGCTCGGCGGCTCCGGAGGCTCTTCGGCACTGTCCGCCCTGGGCCTGGGCAATCTGAGCTCCGGCACGGCCAGCAATGCCGCAGGCGTCCTCACCTACTGCATGAAGAACAACTACCTCAACGCCGACAAGGCCGCCCAGGTCAAGAATCAGCTGCTGGGCAAGCTGGGCCTGGGCCAGAAGGAAGAACCCAAGGATCAGGGCTACCAGAACGGACTGATGGGCATGGTCACGGGTGCCGACGGCAAGAGCTTCAGCCTAGACAAGGTCAAGAGCAACCTCAAGGAAAAGGCCTGCGACTTTGTGCTGGACAATGCCAAATCGCTGATCTGACACCAAAAGACATGGCAGCCGGCGCTTGAAGCGCAAGCGCTGCAATAGCTAAAGGCTTGCAACCATGGTTGCAGGCCTTTTTTCTTGCCGACTGCGCCACGATGCAGGCCGAGCATCGAAAAGTCTGTAACAACAGACCGGGGTACAGGCACACTTTGTTTGCAAGACAATGACTGTTCAATAAAACAACCTACGCTGAACGAGCCAAGACATGCACGCCACGCGCATCATTGCCATCCGGCACGGAGAGACAACCTGGAATGTCGATGGACGCATCCAGGGGCATCTGGATATCCCCTTGAACGACACCGGCCTGTGGCAGGCCGAGCAGGCGGCCCAGGCGCTGGCCGACGAGAGCATTGCCGCCATCTACAGCAGCGACCTGCAGCGCGCCCATGTCACCGCGCAGGCGATTGCCCAGAGATCCGGTGCACCTCTACACACCACCGCCGGCCTGCGCGAGCGCTGCTTCGGCGATTTCCAGGGCCGCACCTTCAAGGATGTGGAAGCCACCCAGCCCGAGGACGCCCAGCTCTGGCGCACGCGCAACCCGGCCTATGCCCCGCCCGGAGGTGGCGACTCGCTGCAGGCCTTGCGCGAACGCATCTTTGCCACCGTGGACCGGATTGCACGCAAGCATGAGGGCGAGCAGATCGTGCTGGTCGCCCATGGCGGCGTGATGGATGTGCTCTACCGCCTGGCCACGCGCCAGGATTTCCAGACGCCACGCACCTGGGAGCTGAGCAACTGCGCCATCAATCGCCTGCTCTGGACGCCTGACGGCCTGTCTTTGGTAGGCTGGGCAGATACCGCACACCTTCAGCAAGGCAGCCGAGATGAAGCACATTCCTGAGCATTTGCAGACCCTGGTCGGCCAGGCCGTCAAACGCATAGACACGCCCGCCCTGGTCATCGACCTGGACGCCATGGACCGCAATATCGAGCGCATGGCCCGCTTTGCCCAGCAGCATGGCGTGCTCTGGCGCCCGCATGCAAAGCTGCACAAGAGCGCGCATATCGCCCATCTGCTCGAACATGCCGGCGCCTGCGGCCACTGCGTGCAGAAGGTCAGCGAGGCCGAGGCACTGGCCCAGGGCGGCATCACCAATATCTTCATCAGCAACGAAGTCATCTCCCAGACCAAACTGGCGCGCGTGGCGGCTCTGGCCAGGGCACTGAATGCCCAGGGCGGCCGTCTGGCCCTGGCCGTCGATTGCGAGGAAGGCATCACCCGGCTGGCGCGGGCCCTGCAGGATGCGCAGGCCGGCGATACAGCCATGGATGTGCTGGTGGAAATCAATGTCGGCCAGAACCGCTGCGGCGCAGAGCCCGGCGAAGCCGCCCTGGGCCTGGCACAGGCGATTGCAGCGCAGCCCGTGCTGCGCTTTGCGGGTCTGCAGGCTTATCACGGCGGCGCCCAGCATCTGCGCAGCGCCGAGGAGCGCAAGACCGCCATCGAGCAGGTGCTCAAGCTCGTCAACCGCACGCGCCATGAGTTCGACCGCGCCGGCCTGGCCATTCCGCTGATCACGGGTGCCGGCACGGGCACCATGGTCAACGAGGCCGCCAGCGGCATCTATGGCGAAATCCAGCCCGGCTCCTTCCTCTTCATGGACGCCGACTACGCGGCCAACCAGCGCGACCCGGCCCAGCCCCTGTTCGAGCATGCGCTCTACGTCAAGACCCAGGTCATGTCGCTCAGCGGCGATCACGCCGTCTGCGACGCCGGCCACAAGGCCCATGCCATAGACTCCGGCCTGCCGAAGCTGCATGCGCTGACGCCCGAAAATGCGCTGCGCTTTGCCAATGGCGGCGACGAGCATGGTGTGCTGCACCCCGATGCCGACGCGGGCAACCACAGCGGCTGGCTGCCCGCGCTGGGCGAGAGCCTGTGGCTGATTCCCGGCCACTGCGACCCCACGGTCAATCTGCACGACCATCTGATCGGCGTGCGCGGTGGCCGGCTCAAGGGCGTGGTCGAGCGCATCTTCACGGTCGACGGGCGCGGTGCGCTGACCTGATAGAGGCCTCGTTCACTATCAAAAACAGAGCTTATACCGCTTTCCATGCATTGATTTCAAGGCATAAACAACCTGAAATTCATGCATTACAAGCTCAAGCAGCTCTTCTATTGATAGGGCTTTGCCAAATGGCGCGGCATCAGGCCGCGATCTTGTGTGGCGCCTGCAGCCGGCGCAGGGCTTGCGGATGCTCCGGCCTTTGCAGGCCCAGGTGCTCGCGCAGCGTGCGGCCCTCGTACTCTGTGCGGAACAGGCCGCGCCGGCGCAGCTCGGGCAGCACGAGTTCGATGAAATCGTCGAGCCCGCCCGGAAACCACGGCCCCATGATGTTGAAGCCATCGGCCGCTCCCTCCTCAAACCACTGCTGCAACTGGTCGGCAATGGTTTGCGGCGTGCCCACGATCTGCTGGTGGCCGCGCGCGCCGGCGATCTTCAGATAGAGCTGGCGAATGCTCAGGCCGTCGCGCCGCGCCAGATCGACGAGCAGGCGCTGGCGGCTCTGCGGCCCTTCGGTGGGCGGTAGTTCCGGCAAAGGACCGTCCAGCGGATAGGCCGAGAGATCCAGCTCCCCGGCAATGCCCGCCAGCAGCGACAGTCCGACCACGGGGTCGATCAGCGACTGCAGCTGTTCGAACTTGGCTTCGGCCTCGGCCTGGGTGCGGCCCACCACGGGGAAGATGCCGGGCATGATCTTCACATCGTCGGGGTGGCGACCGTAGTGCTGCACGCGCGACTTGATGCTGCGGTAAAAGCGCTGGCCCTCCTCCAGCGTCTGATGCGCCACAAAGATGACTTCGGCCGTGCGCGCGGCCAGCTCGCGCCCCTCGTCCGAGGCACCGGCCTGCACCACCACCGGCCGCCCCTGGGACGAGCGCGCCACATTGAGCGGGCCGCGCACCTGGAAATGAGCGCCCTGGTGGTGCAGCGCATGGAGCTTGTCGGGATCGAGGTAGATGCCGCTTTCCTTGTCGCGCACAAAGGCATCGTCCTCCCAGCTATCCCACAGGCCCACGACCACGTCATGGAACTCGGCCGCACGGCGGTAGCGGTCGCCATGCGCATCCTGGGCGCTGCGGTTGAAGTTCAGGGCCTCGGCCGTGGTGGCCGAAGTCACCAGATTCCAGCCCGCGCGGCCGCCCGAGATCTGGTCCAGCGAAGCGAACTTGCGCGCCAGGTTGTAGGGCTCGTGGTAGCTCGTGGAGGCCGTGGCGATCAGGCCGATGCGCTGCGTCACGGCGGCCAGTGCCGACAACAGGGTCAGCGGCTCGAACTGGTCGCTGCGTGCAATGCGGGCCAGTGCCTGATCGTTGTCGGAGCGCACCGCCACGCCATCGGCCAGGAATACCGCATCGAACTTGGCGGCCTCCGCCTTCTGCGCCAGCGCCGCATAGTGGCCGAAGTTCACGCCCGCATCGGCCTGCGCGCCGGGATGGCGCCAGCCTGCGATGTGGTGGCCGGTCTGCATGAGGAAGGCACCGAGCCTGATCTGCTTTTTCTGTGTGGTCATGAGAGGCTTTCAACAAAGGGAAAAGTCACCAGGCAAAGCGCAGGCCGCCATGGGCCAGCCAGTGCGCCGCGCGCGGCTCGGCCGGGGGCGGCACATCGCTGGGGCCACGCCGCTCGGGGCCCAGAAAATCGGCCAGCAGCGCATCGCGGATGCGAAGAAAGGCTGGGTCGCTGCGGTTGCGCGGATGGGGCAGGTCCACGGGCGCGATGCGCCGGATGCGGCCCGGATGCGGCTGCATGACCACCACACGGTCGCCGAGGAAGACGGCTTCCTCCACATCATGGGTCACCAGCAGCATGGTGATGCGCTCGTGCTGCCAGATGCGCTGCAGCTCGCCCTGCAGCCGCGTGCGCGTGAGCGCATCGAGCGCACCGAAGGGCTCGTCGAGCAGCAGCACGCGCGGGCGGTTGACCAGGCCGCGCGCAATGGCCACGCGCTGCGCCATGCCGCCCGAGATCTGGCGCGGAAAGGATTGCTCGAAGCCCTGCAGGCCCACCAGCGCCACGTGCTCGGCGATCAGCTCGCGCTTTTCGGCCGCGCTGCGGTCGGCGTTGCGCAGCCCCACGGCAATGTTCTGCTCCACCGTGAGCCAGGGAAACAGCCGGTGATCCTGGAAGACGATGCCCCGGTCCAGCCCGGGCGCCGTGATGCGCTCGTCGCCCAGTGCGATGTGGCCCTCGTAGTCCACATCGATGCCCAGCACCAGACGCAGCAGCGTGGACTTGCCGCAGCCGCTGGCGCCCACGATGCTGATGAACTCGCCGGCCCGCACCTGCAGGTCGATGTCCTGCAGCACCTGCAGGCTGCCGCTGGCGGCCTGGGCATGGTCGAACTGTTTGGAGGCGACGTGGATATGCAGATCGTCTGTCGCGGTCGTCGTTGCCATAGGGAAGATGCTTTCCTGGAAAGAAGAGAGAAGACGCTCAGCGCCCGAGCCGCCGCCCCAGGGCGCGTTCGAGCGCACGCGCGCCGGCATTCATGAGCCAGCCGACGAAACCGATGGTGACCATGCCGAACAGCACCAGATCCATGCGGAAATGCTCGCTGCCCTCGATGAGCAGATTGCCCACGCCGCGCCCGGCCACCAGCAGGTACTCGGCCCCTATCGTGGCCAGCCACGAATAGACCAGCGCCAGGTAGATGCCGGTGAAGATCGAGGGCGCCGCCGAAGGCAGCACCACATGCCAAGTGGTCTGCCAGCGCGTGTAGCCGTAGACGCGCGCCACCTCCAGCAGCGAGGCAGGCGTGCTGCGGATGCCGTCCACGGTGTTGACCACCACGGGCACCAGGGCCGCGAGCGAGAGAAAGACCACCTTGGCCACGTCGCCCAGCCCGAACCACACCGAGATCAGCGGAATCCAGGCAAACAGCGAGATCTGCTTGAAGGTATTGAAACTGGGCCCCACGAGACGGCCGAAGCGCGGCCACAGCCCCAGCAGCCCGCCCAGCACCAGCCCGCCCGTGCTGCCGATGACAAAGCCGGTCAGCTCGCGCAGCAGACTGGCCCTCAGGTTCAGCCAGAGCTGGCCGCTGGTGACGAGATCCAGGCCCGTGCCCAGCACCTGCAGCGGCGACACCAGCAGCGCCGAGTTGACTAGGCGCAGGTGCGACGCCAGCGCCCACAGCAGCACGGCCGCCACTGGCAGCACGAGGCCGCGCCAGCGTGCGGGCACGGAAGACAGGGTGTTCGGTGTGCTCACAGCAGACCTCCCTCGACGACCGGGCGCACGCCGTTGCGCGCCGCCAGTCGCGCCTCGGCCGCATCGAGCAGGCGGTCGATCAGATAGCCCAGAGCGCCCACGATGATCACGGCGGCCATGACCAGATCGAGCTGGAACAGCTGGCGCCCATAGACGATGAGGTAGCCCAGGCCTTCGCTCGATGCCACCAGCTCCACCACCACCAGCGACAGCCAGGCCTTGGTGAAGCCCAGGCGCAGCCCCGTGAACAGCGTGGGCAGTGCCGTGGGCAGCACGATCTCCAGCACCTGCTGACGACGCGTGTAGCCATAGACGCTGCCCACCTCAAGCAGGTTCTGCGGCGCCTGCCGAAAACCCTGCAGCGTGGCCAGCGTGACGGGCACCAGGGCGGCCTTGGCGATGAGGATGTACTTGAGCGGCTCGCCTATGCCCACCAGCAGCAGCACAAAAGGCATCCAGCCCAAAACGGGAATCTGCACCAGCGCATTGAAGCTGGGCAGCAGATAGGCTTCCACGGACCGCGACAGCCCCATGAGCGCGCCCAGCAGCAGGCCCAGCAGACTGCCCGCCACAAAGCCCACCAGCACGCGCTGCAGGCTGGCTGCGGTATGGGTCCAGAGCTCGCCATTCGTGGCCAGCTCGGCCAGGGTTTCCCAGACGAACTGGGGCGATGGCAGCACCTGCGGCGAGATCCAGCCGCGTGCCGCGCCCAGGGCCCAGAGCAGCAGCAGAGCCAGGGGCAGGAAGAATGGCTCGGCACTGCGCAGCAGGTTCTGCCAGAAAGGCGGGCCGGCAGGACGCTGACGCGTCGCAGTGGCATCAATCAGGATATCGGCCATGGGCATCAGCGCAGTGCCACCGGGCTGGCATCAGGGTTCTGGCCCCGGACCTTGACCTGGCCCTTGGCGTCGAATACGGTCCAGCGCTTTTCCAGCCCCTGCT
>Ga0209370_1001173_pt1 | contig 24825 bp, 24 predicted proteins | sample AgamicAtPrz_FD_187164 | JGI IMG/M metagenome (GOLD analysis project Ga0209370, IMG submission 187164) | Agave microbial communities from Guanajuato, Mexico - At.P.rz (SPAdes) (version 2) | ecosystem: Host-associated > Plants > Phyllosphere > Phylloplane/Leaf | place: Guanajuato, Mexico... | reverse complement strand
TTGATGTCGTAATTTCTGCCTCGGAGGTATTTAAACAATGAATAAAATCCTGTTAGTTGATGATGACCGAGAGCTCACATCTCTTTTAAAGGAGTTGCTCGACATGGAAGGTTTCAACGTTCTGGTCGCCCATGATGGCGAGCAGGCGCTGAGTCTCCTTGACGACAGCATCGATCTACTTTTGCTCGACGTCATGATGCCGAAGAAAAACGGCATTGATACGCTGAAAGAGCTTCGCCAGACACACCAGACCCCCGTTATCATGCTGACCGCGCGCGGCAGCGAACTAGACCGTGTACTTGGCCTTGAGCTGGGTGCGGATGACTATCTACCTAAGCCGTTTAACGACCGTGAACTGGTCGCCCGTATTCGCGCTATCCTGCGTCGTTCCCACTGGAGCGAACAGCAGCAGAATACTGACAACAGTTCACCGACGCTGGAAGTGGACTCCCTGAGCCTGAATCCGGGCCGTCAGGAAGCGAGCTTTGACGGTGAAACGCTGGAGCTGACCGGCACCGAGTTCACGCTGCTGTATCTGCTGGCGCAACATCTCGGCCAGGTGGTATCGCGTGAACACCTCAGCCAGGAAGTGCTGGGTAAACGCCTCACACCGTTTGACCGCGCTATCGATATGCATATCTCGAACCTGCGTCGCAAGCTGCCGGAGCGTAAAGACGGTCACCCGTGGTTTAAAACCCTGCGTGGTCGCGGCTATCTGATGGTCTCCGCTTCATGATAGGAAGCTTAACCGCCCGCATCTTCGCCATCTTCTGGCTGACGCTGGCCCTGGTTTTAATGCTCGTTTTGATGTTGCCAAAACTCGACTCACGCCAGATGACGGAGCTTCTCGACAGCGAGCAACGTCAGGGCGTGATGATCGAGCAACACGTAGAAGCCGAGCTGGCAAACGATCCGCCAAACGATTTGATGTGGTGGCGCAGGCTGTTTCGCGCTATCGACAAATGGGCACCTCCCGGACAACGCCTGCTGCTGGTGACCAGCGAAGGCCGCGTGATTGGCGCAGATCGCCACGAAATGCAGATTATCCGCAACTTCATTGGCCAGGCGGATAACGCCGATCATCCGCAGAAGAAAAAATATGGTCGGGTTGAGATGGTGGGTCCTTTCTCCGTCAGAGACGGGGAAGATAATTACCAGCTCTACCTGATTCGCCCTGCGAGCAACTCCCAGTCCGATTTTATTAACCTGCTGTTTGACCGTCCGCTTCTGCTGCTGATTGTGACGATGCTGGTCAGTTCACCGCTGCTGTTATGGCTGGCGTGGAGTCTGGCAAAACCGGCGCGTAAGCTGAAAAATGCCGCGGACGAAGTGGCACAGGGCAACCTGCGACAGCACCCTGAGCTGGAAGCCGGACCGCAGGAATTTCTTGCCGCCGGGGCCAGTTTCAACCAGATGGTCACCGCACTTGAGCGCATGATGACCACGCAGCAACGTCTGCTGTCGGATATCTCGCACGAACTGCGTACGCCGCTCACGCGACTCCAGCTGGGCACCGCGCTGCTGCGCCGCCGCAGCGGTGAAAGCAAAGAGCTGGAACGTATCGAAACCGAAGCCCAGCGTCTGGACAGCATGATCAACGATCTGCTGGTGATGTCGCGCAATCAGCAGAAAAACGCGCTGGTGAGTGAAACGGTGAAAGCCAATCATCTGTGGCATGAAGTGTTAGACAACGCGGCGTTTGAAGCGGAGCAGATGGGTAAATCGTTCACCGTCAACTTCCCACCGGGGCCATGGCCGCTGTACGGTAACCCCAACACGCTGGAGAGCGCGCTGGAGAATATCGTGCGTAACGCCCTGCGCTACTCGCATACGAAGATTGAGGTGGCCTTCTCGGTGGATAAAGACGGCATCACGATCATTGTCGATGATGATGGTCCTGGCGTAAGTCCGGAAGACCGCGAGCAAATTTTCCGTCCGTTCTACCGCACCGACGAGGCGCGGGATCGTGAATCTGGCGGCACCGGGCTGGGTCTGGCGATTGTTGAAACCGCCATGCAGCAGCATCGCGGCTGGGTGAAAGCCGACGACAGTCCGTTGGGCGGGCTGCGGTTAACGCTGTGGTTACCGTTGTATAAGCGCGCGTAATCCCCTCACCCTATCCCTCTCCCCTTTGGGGAGAGGGCCGGGGTCAGGGGCACTATTTCCCCCACAATCTCCGCGAATTATCCTCGATCTGCCGGCTACTGCGGCGTTTCTGCATTGTTCTGGTCCAGCTGGTGGATAACCCTGCCGCCGACAACAGGCGATGATACTGCTCGTCATCAAACGGCATATGCCAGGCAATGGCGCAGGCGTCATACACCGACACATCGCTGAGGCGCGACACCAGCTCCAGCGGCGCATCCACGGATACCTGACCCGCCAGCACCACCCGGTACAACCAGCCCGTTTTGCCGGCGCTCTGCAACCGTGCGGACATGTCGTTGATGCCGAAATGGAAGTTAAGTTTGAAGCACGGTGAGCGTGGCTGCGTCACCTGAATAAGCGCCTCGCCCCAGCGGAAGATATCGCCGATGAAGACATTCTTCTCGGTCAGCCCTTCGGTGGAGAGATTTTCCCCAAACGCGGGGGCAACGAAAAGGTCCGCCTGCTCGGGGAATTCGGTAATCCAGTATTGATAGTGCTCGCGCGGATAGTGGCACAACGCGCGCTCGGGCCCGCCGTGGATTTTCTTCTCGGCCTGCTCGTCCCCCGCAAGCCCAAGATCGGTTAACGTCAGCTCACCGTCAACCTGCACTTTGGCGATGGCGCTCGGGCGGCTGCCGTCGTATTCCCTTACTTTGCCTGTAAACACATTCACCGGGTAATGCATCTCTACTCCTTCAGATACAAAAAAAGCGAGTCATCAGACTCGCTTCTCACAGGCGTCAATGCAACCTTATTTTTTCGCAGCGAAACGTGCTGCTGCTTCGTCCCAGTTCACCACGTCCCAGAAGGCTTTGATGTAGTCCGGGCGACGGTTCTGGAACTTCAGGTAGTAAGCGTGTTCCCACACGTCCAGACCCAGGATTGGGAAACCGGATGCGCCAGAGATCGCTTCACCCATCAGCGGGGAATCCTGGTTAGCGGTAGAAACCACCGCCAGTTTGTCACCTTTCAGTACCAGCCACGCCCAGCCGGAGCCGAAACGGGTTGCAGCGGCTTTCTCAAATTCCGCTTTGAAGTTGTCAACGGAACCGAAGTCACGTTCGATAGCCGCTTTCAGGTCGCCCTGCAGGGTAGTACCGGTTTTCAGGCCTTTCCAGAACAGGCTGTGGTTCGCGTGACCACCTGCGTTGTTACGCAGTACGGTTTTCTTGTCCGCTGGCAGCTGGTCCAGTTTGGTGATCAGCTCTTCAACAGGCAGGTTAGCGAACTCTGGCAGGCTTTCCAGCGCAGCATTCGCGTTGTTCACATAGGTCTGGTGGTGTTTAGTGTGATGGATTTCCATCGTCTGCTTGTCGAAATGCGGTTCCAGTGCGTCATAGGCATACGGCAGGGATGGCAGTGTATAACTCATAATCCTCTCCATTAGTGTCGGGCGGCACAGCTGTTAATGCCGCGTAAGCAGTTGGTTCATTATAGTTAATTAAATGATATTGAAAATGATTATCAATGCCGTAGTTTTTATAAGGTTATTCAGGTTTTGCATGATGACAAAATTGTGAGACTGCTCACCCGGTTAACGTGCTGATTGCCATCCAAAACAGAAGTGCGGCAACCTTCTGAAGGTTCATGAACCGCCTAATTTTTACACTCATCAAGTCGGCGGGAAGCCACCGACTATAAAAACGATGAGGACGTAAAAATGAATCATGCGATTACGATGGGTATCTTCTGGCATTTGATAGGCGCAGCCAGTGCAGCCTGTTTCTATGCCCCGTTTAAAAAGGTGAAAGGGTGGTCGTGGGAAACCATGTGGTCAGTTGGCGGTACCGTGTCCTGGCTGATTTTGCCGTGGACCATTAGCGCCATGCTGCTCCCGGATTTCTGGGGCTACTTCACCTCCTTCAGTGCCTCCACCCTGCTGCCGGTGTTTCTGTTCGGTGCGATGTGGGGCATAGGCAACATCAACTACGGCCTGACCATGCGCTACCTCGGGATGTCGATGGGTATCGGCATCGCGATTGGCATTACCCTGATCGTCGGCACGCTGATGACGCCCATTCTTAACGGCAATGTCGACGTGTTGATCAACACCAAAGGCGGGCAGATGACGCTGCTGGGCGTGCTTGTCGCGGTGATCGGCGTGGGTATCGTCACCCGTGCGGGTCAACTGAAAGAGCGCAAGATGGGCATCAAAGCCGAAGACTTTAACCTGAAGAAAGGGCTATTGCTGGCAGTGATGTGCGGCATCTTCTCGGCGGGCATGTCGTTCGCCATGAACGCCGCGAAACCTATGCACGAAGCGGCCGCCGCGCTGGGCGTCGACCCGCTGTACGTGGCGCTGCCAAGCTACGTGGTCATCATGGGCGGCGGTGCGCTGGTCAACCTCGGCTTCTGCTTCATTCGTCTGGCAAAGGTGAAGGATCTGTCGGTAAAGGCCGATTTCTCACTGGCAAAATCCTTAATCCTCACCAATGTACTGCTGTCGATGCTGGGCGGCCTCATGTGGTACCTGCAGTTCTTTTTCTACGCCTGGGGTCACGCCAGCATTCCACCGCAATATGACTACATAAGCTGGATGCTGCACATGAGCTTCTACGTGCTGTGCGGCGGGCTGGTTGGGCTGGTACTGAAGGAGTGGAATAACGCCGGGCGTCGTCCGGTGGGCGTACTGAGCCTGGGCTGCGTGGTGATCATCATTGCCGCTAACATTGTCGGCCTCGGCATGGCGAACTGATTACGCTGCCTTTCGACTACGATGACGCCACTGAACCGGCGTCATCCCCACCTCGCGGTTAAACACCACCGAAAAGTAGTTACTGTCCTCAAATCCACAGCGCATCGCCACTTCACTGACCATCAGCTCCGTATGCTGGAGCAGATACTGGGCGTGGCAGATGCGCAGCTGGCGCAGGTAGTGGTTCACCGTCATCCCCGTCTGGGTGCGGAACTGCTGGCGCAGCGCGCGCTCGCTACACTGCTCCTGCTCGCAGAACTTTTCCAGCACGAAACTTTTGTTAAGGCTGCCCGCAAGCCGGGTGATCAGCTTATCCAGCAGCGCTTCCTGCGCGGTCGCGGAGGGGTTATCGGTGGCATAACGATGGCGTTTGAGGGTCATGACCAGCTGGGCGAAAAGCAGTTCTGACATCGCATTTGCCTCCGGATCGCTCTTCTGACTCTCCTGCTCCAGCTGGGAGATCGTCAGGCGCACCTGAGCCATGCCGTTGCTGCTTAAGCGCCAGTGCGGTTCACCTCTGGCATTAAGAAAACCGGGGATATGGGCCGCCCAGTCGACATTCAGTTTGAGTCGGTCCGGGCAGTAGATGACGTTCTGCAACACCAGATCGTTAACCGAGGCGTAGGCGTGTTTATCTTCGGCGCGAATGTAAAACAGATCGCCACGCGTGATGCGGTAGGGTCTGTCGTTGAGGATATGTAAACCATTGCCGCGCCACACCAGCACCAGCTCGCAAAACTCGTGGGTATGCACGGCAAAGACATTTTGCGGGTAGCGGTCGGCCACCGCGACGGCCTGACTCGCGGAGGCAAAAAAATCATCTTTGCGAAGGATTAACTGAGCGGCCACACCCTAACCTCTACGGCGAATAACCGGACATTATTAGCCTTTTTGCGGCAATAAAACGGTGATTGCCTTCGCGTTACTGGAGTGAAGTATCCTTCCCCTGTCGGATATCGCGTGGGGACCAGTTAAATTCGCGGCGAAAAAGGGTCGAAAAGTGATTACTGTCGCCAAAACCGCAGCGATAGGCGATATCCGTGACGCTTTCATCGGTGTGACGCAAAAGGTGACGCGCTTTAATCAGGCGCAGGCGGTTGAGGTAGCGCTGCGGCGTCAGCCCGGTGTGCTGCTTGAGCTGACGATGGAGCGTACGCAACGACAGCGAAAAATCATCCGCCAGCGTTTCCCAGCAAATGTCCTCGGCGAAATGGTCCTCCAGCCAGGCCATCAGCTGGTTCAGCCGCGCGTCGTTATTTTCCAGCCCTTCCACCAGGCTACTGCGACGCAGCAGTACCAGCAGCTGCATAAACAGCAGCTCGCGGGTGGCAATGGCATGCATCGCCTGCCCGTCCTCGCTCTGCTCCAGTTGATTCACCAGCTGGCGCACCTGCTGCAGCGTGGACTGATTGACCCGCCAGTGCGACGGGTAGTGTCCATCCTGCTCCTGGGGCAGGAGCTTGTTTAACCCCGACAGAAACTGGAATGCGTCCGGCGAACGATAGAGCACGTTGGTCAGGCACAGGTTATCGGTATGTTCATACAAATGCCTGTCGTGATCGCGCACAAAGCACACCGTACCGCCGCTAATGGTGTACGGCTGGCCGTTGAAGACGTGAATGCCTGTCCCATGCTCGACAATCACAATTTCATGAAAATCATGATGATGTTCAGGAAACGCAGCCTGCGGGAGCCGTGGCTCAATCGCGACCGGAGACGTTCCCGACGGGAAAAAATCGACGCTGTGCAGTACGGTCATAACGGCCCCCACCAATGAGAAAAGTTCTCAAAATAGTAATTAAGGCCTTCCACACTCACCTTAAATTTTTGACAGCAAACGTCGCAAAAGCTGTCCATTTTTCAAGAAACAGACGGAAAAATCGGGAAATGTGGTCAGCGTCACATTGCCCGAAAACCCCGCCCTGACTGGAAATTGTGAACTCCCTCACGTTCATCTTTGCTTTCTTGCCAGCGCGAGATTCGGGCTGTCAGTGACGAGAAGGTGGTCTTTTCTTCCCTTTTTTACACTCAACACCAATGACTTAAGAAGGGACCTGACCATGACTTTTCGCCATTGTGTGGCTGTCGATTTAGGCGCATCCAGCGGCCGCGTAATGCTCGCCACCTGGGACTGCGGCCAGCACACACTTACGCTTCGCGAAATGCACCGTTTCGCCAACTGCCTGCAAAAACAGGACGGTTTTGATACCTGGGATATTGATGCCCTGGAAGCGGAGATCCGCACCGGGCTGAACAACGTCTGCAATGACGGCATACGCATCGACAGCATCGGCATTGATACCTGGGGCGTGGACTACGTTTTGCTCGACAGCCACGGCGACCGCGTCGGCCTGCCCGTCTCGTATCGCGACAGCCGCACCGACGGGCTGATGGCACAGGCCATCGCGCAGCTTGGCAAGGACACCATCTATGGCCGCAGCGGCATTCAGTTTCTGCCCTTTAACACGCTGTATCAGCTGCGCGCGCTGGTTGAGCAGCAGCCGGAGCTGGTCAAAAAGGTGGCGCACGCACTGCTGATCCCGGACTACTTAAGCTACCGGCTGACCGGCAACATGAACTGGGAATACACCAACGCCACCACCACCCAACTGGTCAACATCAACACCGACAGCTGGGATGAACACCTGCTGGCCTGGACAGGCGCCTCACCGTCCTGGTTCGGCACGCCGGCCCATCCGGGTAACGTGATCGGTTACTGGATTTGCCCACAGGGGAATGAAATCCCGGTGGTCGCTGTCGCCAGTCACGACACCGCCAGCGCGGTGATTGCCTCCCCGCTGGCCGGTAAAGACGCGGCCTACCTCTCTTCCGGCACCTGGTCGCTGATGGGCTTTGAGAGCAAAACGCCCTACACCAGCGACGCGGCAATGGCGGCGAACATCACTAACGAAGGCGGTGCCGAAGGACGCTACCGCGTGCTGAAGAACATCATGGGCCTGTGGCTGCTCCAGCGAATGCTGAAAGAGCAGCACATTTCCGACCTGCCGGCGCTTATCCTAGAAACCGAAAAGCTGAAGGCCTGTACGTTCCTGATCAACCCGAACGACGACCGCTTTATTAATCCGGTGCATATGAGCGCTGAAATCCAGGCCGCCTGTTTTGAAGCCGGGCAGCCGGTGCCGTCCAGTCCTGCCGAGCTGGCGCGCTGCATTTTTGACAGCCTCGCCCTGCTCTACGCGGATGTTCTGAGCGAGCTGACGAACCTTCGCGGTAAACCGTTCAGCCAACTGCATATCGTGGGCGGCGGCTGCCAGAACCAGCTGCTGAACCAGCTCTGCGCCGATGCCTGCGGCATCACCGTGGTGGCGGGTCCGGTGGAGGCGTCCACGCTCGGTAACATCGGCATTCAGCTGATGACCCTGGACGAACTTTCAGACGTCGACGAATTCCGCTCGGTGGTCACCGCGAATACACGCCTGACCACCTTCATTCCTAATCCCTGCCATGAAATTGCCCGCTATCGGGCGCAGTTTCAGCAAAAACGACTGACTAAGGAGCTTTGCGCATGACCACTCAACTTGAACAAGCCTGGGACCTGGCTAAACAGCGTTTCGCCGCCGTCGGCGTGGATGTCGACGCGGCGCTGCGCCAGCTCGACCGTCTGCCGGTCTCCATGCACTGCTGGCAGGGCGATGACGTCGCCGGCTTCGAGAACCCGGGCGGTTCCCTGACGGGTGGCATTCAGGCGACGGGTAACTACCCGGGCAAAGCGCGCAACGCCACCGAACTGCGTGCGGATCTGGAGCTGGCGCTGAGCCTGATCCCGGGACCAAAACGCCTGAACCTGCACGCGATCTATCTGGAGTCTGACGAGCCGGTGGCGCGTAACGCAATCAAACCGGAGCATTTCAGGAATTGGGTGGAGTGGGCGAAAGCCAACAAGCTGGGTCTGGACTTTAACCCGTCCTGCTTCTCGCATCCGCTGAGCGCGGACGGGTTTACCCTCGCGCACGCCAACGACGACATTCGTCAGTTCTGGATCGACCACGTCAAAGCCTGCCGCCGCGTCTCGGCCTGGTTTGGCGAGCAGCTTGGCACGCCGTCAGTGATGAACATCTGGATCCCAGACGGCATGAAAGACATCACCGTCGACCGTCTCGCCCCGCGTCAGCGCCTGCTGGCCGCGCTGGATGAGGCCATCAGCGAAAAGCTCAATCCGGCGCACCACATCGACGCGGTGGAGAGCAAGCTGTTCGGCATTGGCGCGGAGAGCTACACCGTCGGCTCGAACGAGTTCTACATGGGTTACGCCACCAGCCGTCAGACCGCGTTGTGCCTGGACGCCGGTCACTTCCACCCCACAGAAGTGATCTCCGACAAAATCTCCGCCGCCATGCTCTTCGTGCCGCGCCTGCTGCTGCACGTCAGCCGTCCGGTGCGCTGGGACAGCGACCACGTGGTGCTGCTGGATGACGAAACCCAGGCGATTGCCAGCGAAATCATCCGTCATGACCTCTTCGACCGCGTGCACATTGGCCTCGACTTCTTTGACGCCTCCATCAACCGCATCGCAGCGTGGGTGATCGGCACCCGCAATATGAAAAAAGCCTTGCTGCGCGCGCTGCTGGAGCCAACCGCAGCGCTGAAACAGCTGGAAGCAAACGGTGACTACACCGCGCGCCTGGCGCTGCTGGAAGAGCAGAAATCCCTGCCATGGCAGGCCGTGTGGGAGATGTACTGCCAGCGCAACGACGCGCCTGCAGGCAGCCAGTGGCTGGAAAACGTGCGTGCGTATGAGAAAGACGTATTGAGTCAGCGCGGGTAATTTTGCCCTCACCCTACCCCTCTCCCACAGGGAGAGGGAACTTTTACCCCCTCTCCCTGTGGGAGAGGGCTGGGGTGAGGGATTCAACCTCACCGCGATAACTGGAAAAGAAAACTATGCAGACCATCACCACCTCCTGGTTCGTCCAGGGCATGATCAAAGCCACCTCTGACGCCTGGCTGAAGGGCTGGGACGAGCGTAACGGCGGTAACCTCACGCTGCGCCTGGACGACGCGGATATCGAACCCTACACCGCCGATTTCCACCAGACGCCACGCTATATTGCCCTGAGCCAGCCCATGCCGCTGCTCGCCAATACGCCGTTTATCGTCACCGGCTCCGGTAAGTTCTTCCGCAACGTTCAGCTCGATCCGCAGGCCAACCTTGGCGTGGTGAAAGTGGACAGCGACGGCGCGGGCTACCACATCCTGTGGGGCCTGACCGATGAGGCGGTACCCACGTCTGAACTGCCGGCGCACTTCCTCTCGCATTGCGAGCGCATTAAGGCGACCGATGGCAAAGACCGCGTGATCATGCACTGCCACGCCACCAACCTGATCGCCCTGACCTACGTGCTGGAAAACAGCTCTGACTTCATCACCCGCAAGCTGTGGGAAGGCAGCACCGAGTGTCTGGTGGTCTTCCCGGACGGGGTCGGCATTCTGCCGTGGATGGTGCCGGGTACCGACGAAATCGGCCAGGCAACCGCCAAAGATATGCAAAAACATTCGCTGGTGCTGTGGCCATTCCACGGCGTCTTCGGCAGCGGTCCGACGCTGGATGAAACCTTCGGCCTGATCGACACCGCCGAGAAATCCGCGGAAGTGCTGGTAAAGGTTTATTCCATGGGCGGTATGAAGCAGACCATTACCCGCGAAGAGCTTATTGCGCTCGGCAAGCGCTTCGGCGTGAACCCGCTGCGGTCAGCGCTGGAAATATACGCATAAACCCTCGCTGACCGGACGGTACGGGCGATAGTTAAGGAGAATTATCATGAGCTTTATGTTGGCACTTCCAAAAATCAGTCTGCACGGCGCGGGCGCTATAGGCGACATGGTCAAGCGGGTGGCAGACAAACGGTGGGGCAAAGCGCTGATTGTCACCGACGGTCAGCTGGTGAAGCTGGGCCTGCTGGACAGCCTGTTTACCGCGCTGGATGCCCATCAGATGTCGTATCACCTGTTCGACGACGTGTTCCCGAACCCGACGGAAGCGCTGGTGCAAAAAGGCTATGCAGCCTATCGGGACGCGGAATGTGATTACCTCATCGCCTTCGGCGGCGGTAGCCCTATTGATACCGCCAAAGCCATTAAGATCCTCACCGCCAACCCCGGCCCATCCACCGATTATTCCGGCGTCGGCAAGGTGACAAACCCGGGCGTACCGCTGGTGGCGATCAACACCACCGCAGGCACGGCGGCGGAGATGACCAGTAACGCGGTGATTATCGATTCTGCGCGTCAGGTGAAAGAGGTGATCATCGACCCGAACATCATTCCGGATATCGCCGTGGATGATGCCAGCGTGATGCTCAATATTCCTGCCTCCGTGACCGCCGCAACGGGGATGGATGCGTTAACCCATGCCATTGAAGCCTATGTCTCCGTTGGCGCGCACCCGCTGACCGATGCCAACGCGCTGGAAGCAATTCGCCTGATTAACCTCTGGCTGCCCAAAGCGGTCGACGACGGCCATAACCTGGAAGCACGCGAGCAGATGGCGTTTGGTCAGTATCTGGCGGGCATGGCGTTTAACAGTGCTGGCCTCGGGCTCGTGCATGCCCTGGCGCACCAGCCGGGCGCGACGCACAACCTGCCGCACGGCGTGTGCAACGCCATCCTGCTGCCGATCATTGAAAACTTTAACCGCCCGAACGCCGTAGCACGGTTTGCTCGCGTGGCGCAGGCGATGGGCGTCGACACGCGCGGCATGAGCGACGAAGCAGCCAGCCTGTCAGCAATTCAGGCAATTCGCGACCTGAGCGCCCGCGTCGGCATTCCGTCCGGCTTCAGCCAGCTCGGCGTAACGAAGGCGGACATTGAAGGCTGGCTGGATAAAGCCCTCGCCGACCCGTGCGCGCCATGCAACCCGCGCACCGCCAGCCGCGACGAGGTACGCGAGTTATATCTGGAGGCATTATGATCCGCAAAGCTTTTGTTATGCAGGTTAACCCGGATGCGCACGAGGAGTACGCGCGTCGCCACAACCCCATCTGGCCCGAGCTGGAAGCGGTGCTGAAGGACCACGGCGCGCATCACTACGCCATTTATCTCGACCGGGAACGTAACCTGCTGTTTGCCACCGTAGAGATTGAATCGGAGGAGCGCTGGAATGCGGTCGCGAATACCGACGTCTGCCAGCGCTGGTGGAAACACATGCGTGATGTAATGCCGTCGAACCCGGACAACAGCCCGGTGAGTACCGGGCTGGAAGCGGTGTTTTATCTGGACTGACTGGTTAACGCTGCCGCGCCCGCGGCAGCGGCTATCTCCTGCCTGCTGCTCAGCGTAAACGCCGACACCACCGTAATTGCCAGCACGAAGCAGCCCAGCATCAGATACGTCTCCTGGAAGCCGATCCGGTCATACATATTTCCGGCAAAGGCGGAGAGGAAAATGGCCGCTGACTGTTTGGCAAACTGAAAGCCAATCAGATAGATAGTGGCCGAGAGTCGCGTATCAAACACACCGGTGATGTACTTGAATGCCCCCACCAGCAGGAACGGGACTTCCAGCGCGTGCAGCATTTTCAGGGCGATGACCTCCACGGCGGTAGTGGCAAACGACGAGCCGATGATGCGCGTCGCCATAATCAACCCGGCGATCAGCAACGTATTTTTCGCGCCAATGCGGTTAATGATCCACGGCGAGCAGAACATGATAATGGCGTTACAGATCTCCCCCGCCGTCGTCGCGAAACCAAAGGCGCGAGTGCCCTCCTGCGGCGTGGCGAAGAAGGTTTTGAAGAAGGTGGCGAACTGCTGATCAAAAACGTCATAGACGCAGGCCACGCCAATCACGTACAGAATAAACATCCACATTCTGCGCTGACGGAACAGGTTAAAGACCGTTTTCGCGGTGATCTGCGGCTGGTTGGCACCCAGGGCATTCATCACCTGTGCCGTCTGATTGGGCTTCGGCTTCGCGACCACCAGCAGCAGCATCAGCAACAGCGCCGCCGCCGATCCCATCCAGAAAACGTATGACGGATCGATGCCAAACAGGATGCCCCCCGTTGAGGCGCACAATCCCCAGCCGAGGCAGCCGAACATGCGCGCCTTGCCGTATTCAAAGGCGCTGTTGCGGCTCACGCGTTCAATATAGGCCTCAATCGCTCCGGACCCCGCCGAAAAAACAAAGCCGATATACAGCCCGCCGCTCAGCGCACCCAGCCAGATGTTGGTTTTCAGCAGCGGCGCGAAAACGTACAGGAAGAAAGGAGCAAACAAAAACAGCAGCGCAGAGATAATCCACAGCAGATGTTTTTTCAGCCCCAGCTTGTCCGAAATCACCCCCAGCACCGGCTGGAAGGCAATGGCGGAAAGTGAGATACAGGAGAAAACAATACCGGTATGGGTTTTGTTCAGGCCAATGATATCCGACAGCCAGATCGGCAGGAACGGAAAGCAGGTGGCCATGATGAAGAAGTAGAGAAAGAAGAACAGCCCGAAGATCCAGAAGTTAGGGTTGTCTTTGTGGGTACAGGTTGTTGTGTTCATTATTTTTATCCTCAACGGAGGGCCAGTTTCCCGGCCCGTCACCCTTACACGCGTTCCACACCAATCAGAATGGCGGTTTCCGGGTCGAGAATCGGCAGCGCAATACCCGCCTGCGTCAGCCACTCACCGCTCACCGTTTGCGGTGTCTCCATCCATGCCGGCAGTTTGCGCATGGTGTGCCCGCCCTCTCCCGTAATCTGAATATTCGGGTGATCGAGCAGCGAGATACGGTACTGCGCGCTGGCCTCCAGCCCCGGCATGCGCAGCGGCATCATCAGGGTATAATCCGGCATCGCGAGTTGGCTGATGATAAACAGCCCCTGCGATTTGTCTTCGCTCACGATACCCTGCGCCAGCGTGGTGGCGTCCGGCATATCCACGCGCCACTGGGTGCCGTGGTGGATCACCTCGCGCCACTGCTTGTGCAGCGCAGCGTAACGGCGATAGCCTTCGCGCTCTTTCTCATCCACAGTGAGTGGATCCAGCTCAAGCCCCATATGGCCAAACAGCGCCGTCAAACCGCGGAAGGCAATGCTGTGCTGGCGGAACGTCGCGTGGCATTTATGATGACCGATATGCGCGCCCATCACCTCCGGCGGGAAGAAGTAGCTCATGCCGCGCTGAATGGTGCAGCGCTCCAGCGCGTCGTTGTTGTCGGACGCCCAGAAGCGGTGGCTGCGGGCCAGTACTTCGTAATCGATTCGTCCGCCACCGGAGGAGCAGGATTCAAATTCAATATGCGGGAAACGCTCACCCAGCACATCTAAAAGTCGATAAAACTGGCGGGTCTGCGCGTCGGCGGCGGCTCTGCCGTTATGGCCAGGCTGCACCAGCTCGCGGTTCATATCCCACTTCACATAGTCGACTGCGTGCTCGCCCAGCAGCCAGCTCATGCGCTCCACCAGGTAATCAAACGCTTGCGGAATGTTGAGGTTGAGCACCAGCTGATGGCGCCCTGTGGCCTGCGTGTAACCGGGCAACGCCAGCACCCAGTCGGGGTGCGCGCGGTAGAGATCGGAATCCGGGTTGATCATCTCCGGTTCGATCCAGATACCGAACTCCATACCAAGATGTTTGACGTGGTCGATCACGGGTCGCAGGCCGTTCGGGTATTTTTTCTCGTCCAGATACCAGTCGCCCAGCGCGGCATGGTCGTCGTTACGCCCTTTGAACCAGCCGTCATCAATGATAAAGCGCTCTACGCCCAGCGCGGCCGCCTCGTCAGCCATTCGCATGATGTATTCCGGGTCGTGGCTGAAGTAGATCCCCTCCCAGGTGTTGAGATGGATCGGGCGTGGTTTGTTTTCAGGGAAACGGATGATGTTGTCGCGCAGATAGCGGTGAAACTGCTGGCTCATCCCGTTCAGCCCGTGCGCGGAGTAGCTCGCATAAAGGCGTGGCGTCCAGAGCGTTTGTCCCTCTTCCAGCGCCATCTCCCCTGGCAGGTAAAGCGCTTCCGCTTGCAGATAGCGACGGCCATCGGTTTTGGCTTCAGCGCGAAGGCGATGGTTGCCGCTCCAGCCCAGATGCACACCCCAGACGTCGCCGTGCATTTCACTGAACGACGGCGTGCCTGAAATCAGCGCCGGGAAGTGTTCGTGAGACGTTCTACCCCGGCGGTTCTCAATCATGAAGCTGTCATGCTCCAGCCTGACGCGGTGCGGCTGGAACTCACGGATCCAGCGGCCATGAAACGCCATCACCTCCTGGGCGCGTTCCGCCACGGGCAGCGTGACGGCAAAACGGTCAACCTGCCACGCCTGTTCACGCAGGTTGGTCAGGCCATGACGCACCACCAGTACACCGCTCTTATCAAGCGACAGTTCGCTGGTCAGGCGCAGTCCAGCCAGTTCATCTTCCGCCATTATCGTCAGGGTGTGTCCCTGCTGCTGAACGCGTGTGGTTTTAAATACCGGCGAACCATCCAGCCCATGGCGGTGGCCCTCGATGCCCGGCGATCCAAACAAACCATGGCCCAGTTCTGCCATCAGCGTCACCGGCGAATCGACGTCGAGCCTGCCATTTGCCACAGGACGCGCAAGACTTATGACATCTTGCGCCGAAAAGTGCTGAAGATGAGATCCCCAGTAGAGAATTTCGGCAAACGGGTGGGTTTTTATCACCACGTCTGTCGTGTTGCTTTCAAGTCGTAAAATCGTTTCTTGCATCAGACATCTCCTGTCATCGGGATGATCTGAGTGTTGATCCGAAACGTTTCGGATACAAACCAAAACGTTTCGGTTCTGTGATCGGCTTTAGAAATTTAGTGACTTCAGGCCGTCTGGCCTGGGGAGAATTCCGGCTGCCAGAGCACCTGCAGTTGCGCAAGATCGTCGCCGTTTATCAGCTGGCGTACCATATCGGCAATCTGTTTTCCGACACCCTGACGGGTGGACTGGATCACCGCCGCCACGTCGATATCCACGATGCTGTCCTGAGGCAAGCCATCGTAGACCACCAGCGATACCGCATTTTCGCCGGTTAAACGACCAAGTTGTGCCAGCGCCATTGCCGCGCCGTCGCCGTGGGTGTTGCAGTCGGTAATGATGGCCGTGGGGGGATGCGGCAGAGAGAGTAGCTCTTTCGTCGTGGCATAACCGACCCGGCGAGAAGGCGGCATGGCGCGCAGCCACTCGCTGGAGAGCCCGGCTTCACGCAGCGCATCGAGATAGCCCTGACGGCGCTGAGTAATGAATGCCTGATTATTGCTCTCGCCGAGTAACGCAATGCGCTGATGGCCTTTTCCGATTAACCAGCGGGTGGCATGGTAGGTGCCCGCGTAGTTATCAAAATCAAACCAGGCGTACGGCTGCGGCAGCTGACTGCGTCCGAGAGCCAGGAAAGGGAAACCGGCAGCCTGCAACTGCTCCAGGCGCGGATCGTGATCCAGCGTGTGTGCCACAATCAGCGCATCCACGCGACGGCTTTGCACCATGCGCATATAGCTGTGTTTATCGGCCAGATCGTCATCGGCAATCAGCAGCAGGTCGATTTCATGTCGCGCCAGTTCGTGGCTAATTTCGCCGACCATGTCCATAAATACGCTGTTATTGAGCGGAACAGGATGCACAGGGAAAACCAGCCCAACCGCGTCTATCTTGCCCATCTTCAGACGACGGGCAAAGGTATTGGGCCGATAGCCACGGCGTTGGGCTTCTGCTTCCACCCGGGCGCGCGTCTCGCAGGAGACGTCGTCATATCCGTTAAGCGCGCGGCTGACGGTGGTAACAGAGAGTCCGAGTTCTTTGGCGATGGCTTTCAGCGACATGCGTTTGCGTCTCTTCGTTAATTTTGTTCCGCGACCAGTAGCGCGTAGGTGTCTGGCTCCAGAGCCTTGAAAATATGCGGCTGATCGGCGGGATAGCAGATGTAATCCCCTGCCCCCAGCTCTTCTGCATCGTCGAGCAGGCCGACCAGTGCCCGGCCCTGAGTCACGATAATATGCTCAATCGAACCCGGGGAATGGGGCTGGGAAATACGATCTGCACCTGGCTGGGTGATGAGAAGGTAGACGTCGCGTCGTGCGCCCGGGGGGCATGCCGCCAGTAAAATGGCTTCATAATTGGCCTGTCCGGCGACCACTTTTGTACCTTCACCGCGGCGGATCACCTGCGTGGTCGGCTGTTGCGGCTCCAGTAAGCGGGCGAAAGGAATATCCAGCGCCACGCAAAGCGACCACAGTGTCTCCAGACTGGGGTTGCCATTGCCGGACTCCAGCTGAGAAAGTGTGGATTTGGCGATGCCGGCACGGCGGGCAATTTCCGCCAGTGAAAGCCCGGTTCGCAGGCGTTCTCGCACCAGGCTTTTGGCGATCACGCTGATTGGCTGCGTCATAAACGGCCTCTTGTTCTATAAATCGAACGATTCGTTCATCTTGTAATACGAATCTGATCCGTTCATTATAATGGATACACGTTCGATATGGCTAAAATTGTATGAAACGTTCTCTCTCTTGCCTGAAAGGCGACACCATCAAAGCAATTATCCTTGTATGCCTCGCCGTTGGCGTGGTGGGGATGTCTTACGGCTCGCTGGCGATGGCCTACGGTTTTCCGCTGTGGGTACCGTTTGTGCTCTCTGTTAGCGTGCTGGCGGGTGCCTCGGAGTTCATGTTTATCGGCATCGTGGCAAGCGGCGGTAACCCACTGGCCGCGGCCGCGGCCGGGCTGCTGGTGAATGCCCGCCATGTTCCGTTTGGTGTTACGGTGCGTGAGCTGGTGGGGAAACGCGGTCTGAGCTTCCTCGGCTGCCACATCATGAATGACGAAAGCGTGGTGTTTGGGCTGTCGCAAAAAACCCCCGAGCAGCGAAAAACAGCCTACTGGCTGTGCGGGTTAGGGGTGGCCATCATCTGGCCGCTGGGTACCCTGCTGGGCGCCATGGTCGGTAAACTGTTGCCGGATCCGGAAACCATCGGGCTGGACGCGGTGTTCCCGGCCATTTTGCTGGCCTTAGTGGTTCCGGCGTTTAAAAACCGCACCACGCTTATCCGCGCCTGTAGCGGTGCAGCCTTGTCGCTGGCCGCCGTGCCGTTCGCCCCGGTGGGCTTACCGGTGCTGTTGTCATTACTTGGGCTGGGTGCGAGGAAAAAATAATGGAAAACATGACGCTCTTTATTCTCGGCATCGCCATTCTGTCGGCAGGAACTTATCTGATGCGTCTCGGCGGCGCCAAACTCGGAAACCGGCTGGCGCTGTCAGAGCGCTCACAGGCGCTGCTCTCGGATGCGGCAACGGTGTTACTGTTTTCCGTGGCGCTGGCGACAACCTTCTATGAAGGGGAACACTTCGCCGGGATGGCGCGTGTGCTGGGCGTGGCGTTTGCCGTATTTCTGGCCTGGCGGAAAATGCCATTAATTGTGGTGATCGTGGCGGCGGCGGTCGTCACCGCGCTGCTACGTCTGGCGGGAATGGCGTAAAAAAGCCCGACAGCACGCGTCCGTCGGGCAAGGCGGCGTTTACTGCGCCGCGAGGGTAACGTAATTCACCGTCAGCATCTCTTCGAGCTCCGCCGTGTTGCCCGTCTTAAACGCGTTATCGTTAAGATAGGTGACCACAGAGAGGGTAACGGCCAGCTGTTTGCCCGCCATCTCGCTGCCGTTCACCGCGACAAGTGACATATCCGGCGGTAGCGCGACCTCCGCCGCGCCAGCGGTCACCTGCGCCGATCCGCGCGGCACGGCCGCCAGTTGCACGACACCATTATCCATGCGCGCCTCTTTCGCCGTAATTTTCAGCGCACCGTTGTCGCTAAAGCGATACGCTCTATTTCCCCGGGACGGGCCATCCACCTGCAGACGGATCTTGCGCACAGCCGGGCAGATCACCGACACCTGGATCTCACGTTCTGACGAGGCGTAACCCCGGTACGTTTTTCCGGCAATATCGGTACTGACCGCGCGCATCGTCTCCCGACGCAACAGACCATTGTTGATATTTTTTACTGACGAAACCACCTGACACTCTTCTTCTGCCAGGACGGAGGGAGCATGGCTGAGGGCGACGCAGGCCAGCAGCAGCAGACTCGTGCGATGAAAAATCAGAGACATTTTCCGTTTATCTCCTCGTAGAATTGAGTGGGATCCGCTTCCGGCAAGGTGAAACGCAGCGTGCAACGGCCAGTATCCTGCTTCGCATACAGCGTCTGGCTGGCGGAAATATCATTCAGGAAGATGATGCCGTCTTCCGGTGCAGAGGTGATGTACTCCCCTTTGCCATTCACCACAGAAACCCCTTTCGGTAACGGCGTACCGTCCGCACGCGTAATGTTCAGCAGCACGCGCCGCTGGCTCAGCGTTGAGAACTTCCAGTGTGCAAATGCCCCATGAGCGGCCTTCAGCGACGCATGGCCGTTGCTGATGTCCAGGTTGCCCGGCAGGCTTTGCGTATCTATTTCAACCGTGCTTTCACTGAACGGTGTCAGGGCGGGGACAACTGCTCTGCCCCATTTGTCCGTCCAGACGTTACCGCGCGGGGTACCTATCGCCACCCCGGCAACGGGCTTGTCCAGCGCCACTACCGCATAGGTATCTGTTACCGGATAAGGTGAGAAGGTGACGCCATCATCGTGCGCGACAATGCCTCCGCTCAGCGCGATCGAGGCGTTACTGTTGCTTTCATTGTCACCGCCAATCCCCACCGCCAGCGTGGTGTAGTGCAGGTTACTGTTCAGCGAACTGTCCCAGTTGGTTACGCTGTCATCGTGATCCTGAGAGACGCCCACCGTGTAGGCGTTGTCGTCGTTAAGTGAACCCATTGCACGGGTGCCGTAAGAGGCTTTGCCCTCGTTTTCGCGGTACCAGCTGTTGGTGGAAACGCCGGAGCGACCCAGAGGCACAGAGACGTTCACATAAAACATATCGCTGTCGCTGGTGCTCTTATCACCGTGGCTGATGTCTGATTCCCAGTTTACGCTGACGCTCAAATAGCGGAACGACCGGGACCATGACGAAATGATACGACGGCTATCGTATTCGCTGTTCCAGGTCTGGTTGTTGTAGTAGCTCAGGGAGAAACGGCCCAGCGTCATGTTCGACCAGCTCATGCCAACGCTGGTGTCGTATTTGGTGGTCGAGTAATCATCGTCGTCGCTGTACAGCTCCTGCATTTCGCGGTACTTCGGCGTACCGTAGCTCCCACCCAGCGACAGGCCGAGCCCCCACGGTAATGAATAGCCGAGATCCAGCGTGGTTTTATTGCCATCGGTTTGTGAAAGGTTATCAATCGAGCCGAGAAAACCCAGCGAGGCATACATATGCTGCATCGGCACGGTGTCAATGTTGGCTGAAAAACCGTAGTAGTGGTTATCTGCCATCACCATGCCGGCGAGAAAGTTCATCCGGTTGTTGATGGACCAACCGTTTGACGCGGCGACAATCCAGGGCTGCGTAAAGTTTGTCTCCATATCCTCCGCACGCCCGACGGCCAGTGAAAATCCCGGCGCGCGACCAACATGGTTGCTACGGAAGGTGCTGGCGGCAACCGTAAAATGGCTTTCGCTGCCGTCGGTTTCCGTCACCGTGACGTTTAAATCCGTGTTCAGATTTGCAACAGGTACATCGCTTAAGGTGAATGGCCCGGCGGGCACCAGCGTGGAGAAGATCAGCTGTCCGCCCTGGCGAATATCCACACGCGCCTGGGCGTTGCGGGCAATACCGCTAACCTCAATACCGCTGCTATAACCCGGCAGGAGAGCGTTATCCGGCATCATCTGTACGCCATAAATCCCGGGGATACTGAAGCGGCTGTTGGCGATGTTAATTTGCCCCCCCTGCACCATCACGCCGTAGTCGGTAAAGGTACGCTGTGCGTAGGTGTATAGCGATTCGCTCCCGAACGCCATGCCGCTGCCGTCGCTGATAAACTGCGAACTGCGCACAATCCAGTCGCCTGCGTTAAAACCAAACTCAAACGAAGACTGGAAGCGATCGGATTTATCATCATCAAAGTCGTAATGGGTGCCAAACATGGCGTAGTTCAGCATAGCCGCGCGTCCGCCACGGACATCAGCCACCTGGCGACCGCTTTCCGGGTTAATGGCCTCTGGCGGAACAACCAGTGAAATTTCCTCTACGTCCGGTGAAGTGACCACCGTCGCGTTTTTCCAGTACTGATGAATGAAGGGGCAGGTCCCACGCTTGAGCTTTTTATATAACCCGGCCGCGTCCAGGAATTCGCCATCAATACAAGGAAGACCTTCATCATTAAATTTCACGGGCATAATGCCGCGCTTTTTGCCGTTAATAAGCACGGTAACATTATGATAGCCAGGCATAAATCGCGGGGCGACGGCATAATAGTCAGCAATTGCCGGGTCAAGGCCATTCTCTTTTAACACATCGGTGTCGAATAACGCTCTTGCCAGCTCCATAGTGGGTGCTGCAGTGGGAAGAATTTCTGCGCGAATGCCGAACGCCACCGAGCTCAGGCAAAAGACCAGCACACCTGTTTTACAGGAGGACATTATCATGACCACTCCATCTGATATTATTATTGTAATTCGGCAACGTAAGAACTGGCTTTATAGCCAAAGCGGGTAGCAGGGTATATCTCCACCTTGTTATTCAGTCCAGAGAGCTTATTTTCTGGCGTCGCTATCATCGTCTGGCCGGGAAGAATATAGCTTTTTTCAAATTTCACCTGAGTTTCGGAGGGTAATAATTTTGCTTTTTGTTCCATACGCACCACATAAGGCGTATCGTTTAACACCGTCAGGTTGCCATTTTTAATCTGCCAGCGTAGCCCTTTCCAGGGTTCCATATTCACGTCGAGACCTGCCGGGCGAATAATGACGGGCAGGTTCTGGCTGAACACCATTTTCACTTTATTTTGCTCGCGTTGCGGAATAGTGGAAAAAATGACGCGTTTTAGGTGTTCTGTTTTTAATTTTTCCGCGCTGTCTTTTAAGACAAAGCGAACACGCTGCGTTTTACCGGCATTTACACGTACCACCGGTTGAGTGACAATAACACCGGGTGTAGGATCGTCCGGTAAATCGATAATGCGGGTATAGAGAAGCTGGGCGTTATCGTCGCTATTTTTCACATCCATGCTCGCGCCTCGTTCGTCTTCGTTAATTAACAGCAGGGAAGTATCGGGCACCATACCGGCGGCAAACGTCTGCAACGACGAGAAAAGGTAAACGCAGAGCAGCGTTTTTTTAGAAATAATCATAATATTAGTCCGTTAATATTGTTGGGTACTGCTCCCCTAATCTGAGGAGCAGTGAATTATCAGCTGTGTGATAATTAAAGATAAACCAGCTCAATGTTGGTTAAACCGTCCAGTGTCAATTCATCCGTAACATTTAAATCATTGGTTGGGTTAATAGTGGCACTCACAGCAACTTTAAAGTTGATCTTGCTTTCTGGAGAAGGTATGCCATTCGCTGTATCTAAAGTAAAGGCATATATTTCAGAATTGTCGCTGTTAATTTGCATGTAGTCGGTGCCTTTAACAAGCCAGGTTTCCCCACCATCTATACTCAACAATGGATAAAGTGAGTCACCATTGCCGTTAGTGTTTGCACCCTGATTGCGGAATAACGCTAGTGTATAGGCACCAATTTTTTTATCGTTATACATTCCCAGACCAAACATATTAAATGGTGAACCCGAAAAACCATTACCCATTTTGACACTTTCTGTTGGGGATGAGTCGTCACGCGCATCGGTAAATTTCACCGCAACACGTGTGGCTTCTTCACAATTAATGGTGACGGGAATTTCTTTCAAATCCGCCAGCGGAGTCATGCTGGTCGAGTTGAGCGAGGCCACTTTCATGGTACCGAAGTCAGCAATACCGCCGCCGCTTGGAAAGGAAGGGGTACAGGAAGAGGGAAGGATCTTACCGGTTACTTTAATATCAATGCTTTGTGCAGCCATAGCTGTATTAACCGACATCGCTAACACTGTGGCCAGCATTCCTTTTTTGATAAGCGCGTTCATTCAATTTCCTTATTAAGGTGATAGACAAAACAAAGCCAAATATCGACATTTGACCGAAGAAAGAGAAAACCAATATTTGTACGAAAAATACCAGCATTAATAATCCCTATCAATTGTCTAAATCATCTTTAGGATTTACACCTGAGGATTGCCTTAACAGTTCAGATGAATTATTTGAAAGGTGAATATAAAAAGGCAGCAGTACGCTCAAGCGACTTAAAAGTATTTAAAAAAATAATGTTATCGCAAGACTGACCAGACACGTTATTTCAGAGAGTTATTTTACGACGAATGCTAAAACAGGGGATGACAAAGAAAGGAGGCGCAGAGGTAAAGCCTTTACACGCGAGAAGAGGGATAGTTTTTAATTACACCTGTCCCCGCTCCGAAGAGCAAGGGACAGTGGCAACACAGCTTATTTGGTCAGTTCTGCGGTCATGTGTACGCGGTTACCCGAGAACGCCTGGGTAATTTTGTAGGATGACGCGCCTGCTTCCTGAGCCTGAGCGGCAATTTTCGCTTCAGCACCATCCAGCGTAGAGGCAGAGGCGGTAACAGTTTGTGCAGCGAAAGAACCGAATGAAGCAGCCAGAGCGATTACAGCGACAAAAGTTTTGATGCTTTTCATGAGATAAACCCTTTCGTTAAGTTGTTTAGGTAAGGCACTGTGCCTTGATGAGATAAATACTAGACCTCATAACCCACAACTGAAAGCGGAAGGATTTGCTATTATCATTCAAAATTACTGATCAACCATTAATCGCTGCGGATGGGTATAAATTGTCGCCCTTCCCGGCTTGCAGAACCCCACCAGCGTCAGGTTGCAGCGCTCCGCCACCTCCACCGCCAGCGTGGTTGCAGCCGACACCGCAAACAGGATCTCCACTCCGCACATCGCAGACTTCTGTACCATTTCGTAGCTCGCGCGGCTGGAAACCAGCGCTGCGCCCTGCTGCCAGAGATCGCTTTCCCACGCCCGACGGCCCATCAGTTTATCGAGTGCCACATGACGCCCCACGTCTTCATGTCCCCCGGCGATGTCGCCCGATGGCAGAACCCATGCCGCCGCATGCGTACAACCGCTCAACTGACCGATGGGCTGCACGTCGTTGAGATGGGCAAGCGCATGGTCGAGGTTGGCCAGATTGAAGGTCTGGGTAAAAGGTAGCGGCGCAACAGGTTTGCCGATATCGTTCAGTTGCTCAACGCCACAGACGCCGCACCCCGTTCGTCCGGCCAACGCGCGACGACGCTCCTTCAGCCCCATAAAACGACGACTGGAAAGTTCGATCTGCACTTCCAGACCATTGCAGGCCTGAACCACATCCATGCCATAAATGTCCTGCGGATGCGCAATGATGCCTTCCGAGAGCGAAAACCCGATGGCGAACAGTTCAAGGTCTTTAGGCGACGCCATCATTACAACGTGCGAGATGCCGTTGTACACCAGGGCGACAGGGACTTCTTCCGCCAGAAAATCAGGCGTGGCGTGGGTAATGTGAGGGGGTCGATGTACCGACAGCGCCACAATGCCTGTTGGCAGTGGTGACGAGTGGGTAGCACGGTTTTGTTTAGACACAACGGTTTTCCTGAACAACCACGAAGGTGAGCCTGCTATTGCAGCATAAACCACAGGCCTTACGCATAGTATGGATCAACTTTTCAGCACCCAACCGCATCAAGTTTACCTACTCATTCTGGAGAGGTGCAACCGGCACCATGCTACACCCCTGTAACATGCGGGGTTAATAATGTGATTAATATCACACTTTATAATCAACACGGTGATAATACGTTCACTTTGTTTTAACGCCATTGGAACAGGCGTACCGACATTGTGGTATTCTGGTGATATCCCCCGGAGAAATGAGGGATTAACGCAAATTTTTCTCCTTTGCGGTCATTATTCAACCGCGAAGTCAAAACTACATATGTAAGCAATGTCGAAACAAGGAGTGACCCATGCAGGTCAGCAGAAGGCAGTTCTTTAAGATCTGCGCTGGCGGTATGGCAGGCACCACGGCAGCGGCACT
>Ga0209370_1001172_pt1 | contig 24840 bp, 21 predicted proteins | sample AgamicAtPrz_FD_187164 | JGI IMG/M metagenome (GOLD analysis project Ga0209370, IMG submission 187164) | Agave microbial communities from Guanajuato, Mexico - At.P.rz (SPAdes) (version 2) | ecosystem: Host-associated > Plants > Phyllosphere > Phylloplane/Leaf | place: Guanajuato, Mexico... | reverse complement strand
CTACCAATGCCGCCGGTCAGGCCGAGAATCCAGGGGGTAAAGGCCGCAGTGGTCATCAGAATCCAAGCAGTTGTGTGTATGAAGCGTATATTTCATCACCCCAGAGCACGGCAATCCACCCCGCAATTGCCAGATAAGGCCCGAACGGGATCGCCGTGCCCATGGCATGGCGGCGCAGACGCAGCAGGCACAGCCCAGCCAGCGCCCCGACCACCGATGACAACAGCAGGGTCAATGGCAACACCTGCCAGCCACCCCAGGCCCCGATCAGCGCCATCAGCTTGAAGTCGCCATAGCCCATGCCTTCCTTGCCAGTGGCCAGCTTGAACACCCAGTACACCGTCCACAGGCTGAGATACCCGGCCACCGCGCCCCACAGCGCACTGCTCAGCGGGACGTAGAGGCCGAAGGCATTGACGATCAGCCCCAGCCACAGCATCGGCAGCACCAGCGCATCCGGCAGCAACTGGTGTTCGGCATCGATCAGGCTCAGGGCCAGCAAGCACCAGGTCAGCGGCAGCGCCAGCAAGGCCTCGGGCGAAGCACCAAAGCGCCAGGCCACCACCAGCGACAGCAGCGCACTGGCCACCTCCACCAACGGGTAGCGCGGGCTGATGCGGGTTTTGCAGGCAGAACAACGCCCACGCAAGGCCAGGTAGCTGATGACCGGAATGTTCTCCCACGCGCGAATTCGATGCGCGCAATGCGGGCAGCGCGAGGCAGGTAGCCACAGGTCGAAACGCTCGTGCGGCGTGATCGGCAATTCCAGCATTTCCTGCGCCTCACGCTGCCATTGCCGCTCCAGCATGATCGGCAGGCGGTACACCAGCACATTGAGAAAGCTGCCCACCAGCAGGCCGAGCACCGTGGCCAGGGTGAGAAAATACGCCGGCTGCTCAGCCAGCAAAGTCCATAAAGTCATGTTCAGATCAAGCTACCCAACTGGAAGATCGGCAAGTACATCGCCACCACCAGGCCACCCACCAGCAGGCCCAGGACCAGCACGATGGCCGGCTCCAGCAGGCTGGTCAACTGGTCCAGCGCCTGGCCGACCTGTTCCTCGTAGTGGCTGGCGGCTTTTTCCAGCATCTGGTCCAGCGTGCCACTGGATTCGCCGATAGCCGTCAGTTGCACCAGCAGCGGCGGAAACAGCGGCTCGGCGGCCATCGCCTGGTGCAGCCCCTGCCCATTGGCCATGCCCTGGCGCAGCCGCAACACCGCCTGCTCATGCAGGTCGCCGCCACTGACCCTGGCCACAGTGCCCAGCGCATCCAGCAACGGCACCCCGGCGGCATAGGACGTTGCCAGGCTACGCGCAAAGCGCGCCAGCGCCGCCTGCCCCAGCAGCGTGCCGAACACCGGCAAGCCCAGCACCCGTCGAGATATCCACAGGCGCGCTGGCGCGTGCTGCCGGTAAAGCTGGCGCATGGCAAAACCCAGTACCACACCCATCACCAGCAGCAGCGGGGCAAACCGGCTCAGCCCTGTGGACAAGTCGATCACCCATTGGGTAAATGCCGGCAACGCCACGCCCATGCCAGAGAACATGCTCTCGAATTTCGGAATCACCTCCAGCAACAGGATCGCCGATACCCCCAGCCCCGTCAGCAACAGCATCAGCGGGTAGATCATCGCCTTGCGCACCTTCTTGTGCAGCACCCGACGCTGCTCCAGCATGCCCGCCAGCTGTTCCAGCTGCCGGTCGAGCGTGCCGGACTGCTCACCCACCCGCACCAGGTTGCAGTACAGCCCATCGAACCACCCCGGGTGGCGCTGCAACGCATCCGCCAGCCCCAGGCCAGAGGCCACATCCTGTTTCAATCTATCCAGCAAAGCCGCCTGCGCCGCATCACAGCCACTGCGCCCCATCACCTCGAACGCCTGCAGCAGCGGCACCCCGGCCTTGAGCAAGGTCGCCAGTTGCCGGCTGAACCCCGCCGGGTCGGCCTTTTCCCGCCGTTTCGGCAAGCTGAACTTAAGCCCACCGGCAGGCCGCAAACTGGCGACCTTGATGCCCTGGCGGATAAGCCCGGCCCGCACATAGGCCGGGCTGCGCCCGGGCGTTTGGCCGCTGACCGGCGTACCGTTGGCGTCGGTGCCGTGCCAGGAGTAGAGGAGTGTGGATTGGGTCATGCAAAGGTCCTTTTTCTGCCCGTGCGACAAGCCTGGAAACAGCTTGCCGCGTCCATGCAAGGGCGCGCGTCCGTGATGCTCACTAGAGTAGTTCAGCGAAGACGACGCCCGAGCGGGCAGGGGTGACAAAAGGTGTCTGTTCAGGCCTACTGCGCCGCTGCCAGCCGGGGTCGAGCCTGACCTCAACGAGTACGCGTATCAAAAAGGAAAACGTTCATGAAAGGGCAACGCGGTATCACCCTGATCGAACTGATGATCGTCGTCGCGATCATCGGCATTCTGGCGACCATCGCCTTACCGATGTACACCAACCACCAGTCACGCTCCAAGGCCGCGGCCGGGTTGCTGGAGATCAGCGCGCTGAAGACGGCGATGGACCTGCGGTTGAATGACGGGAAGGATGTGGCGGATGTGGCCGCGCTGGGTGGCCAGCCAGCGACGTCGCACTGTGCGATCACGGCTAGCGGCAAGGCGGCGGATGGCACCGGGAGCATCGTTTGCACGCTGGTGGATGCGCCGGCTACTGTGCTCGGCAAGGCACTGACCCTGACGCGTTCGGCTACTGGGTGGGCGTGTACGACCAACATCGAGGAAGACCTGGCGCCGAAGGGGTGCAAGGCGCCTTGAAGGTGCGGCAATAAACTAGCGGAAACAGGGGTTTGCGTAACGGGTGCGAGCAGTGGTACGTTGCGCTACACGCCGGTGTAGCTCAGTCGGTAGAGCAGCGCACTCGTAACGCGAAGGTCGCAGGTTCGATTCCTGTCTCCGGCACCAGTTCAGGTTCCAGCGAAGGCTACCAAAATCTCTGGAACCCCCGTAAAACCCGCCTTCTGGCGGGTTTTTTCGTTATGGCGTTCCGTCGGATTCCGACAGCTGCCAGCCGATTTAGGGGTAACGTTTGGGATAAAGTCGATTCGATAAAGGGGTTTACCCTTATGGCTCGTACTACTGCTCCCCTGACCGACACCGCATGCCGCTCGGCCAAACCTACTGACCGCCCATACAAGCTTTTCGACGGTGACGGTCTTTACCTCCTCGTTTACCCCAATGGCCGCAAAGGCTGGCGCTTGCGGTATGTAAAACCGGATGGGCGAGAGGGGCTGACCTCGTTTGGCAACTATCCCGTCATTGGTCTCGCAGATGCTCGGCAGAAGCGTCTGGAGACCAAGCGGATGCTGGCTGAAGGCATTGATCCCATTGCGTCCAAGCAGCAGGCCAAGGCCCAGGCGGTTGTCAGAGGCCACACATTCGAGCGCGTTGCCTTGGACTGGCATAAGGAAATGTCCGTTAAGTGGGCGCCTGGTCATTCGAGGACTGTGCTGAGTCGCTTGAAGACGCACGTATTCCCACTGCTAGGCGCACGCGCCATCGTTGATCTGGATACCTTCGACCTCATGCAGCCGCTTGAGGCGATCAAGAAGCGCGGCACGATCGATGTGGCCTTAAGGGTACAAAACTACCTTCAGAGCATCATGCGTGAGGCTAAGCGGTTGCGGTTGATCACGGTGAACCCTGCATATGACCTTGAGGGCTTCATCAGCGCTCCACGGGTTACGCATCGGCCTGCACTTCCGCTGTCACGTTTGCCTGAGTTGATGGACCGCATCGAGAACTACAAGGGGCGCCCGCTCACTCGGCTGACAGTCATGCTCTCGCTGCACGTGTTTGTCCGGTCCAGCGAATTGCGCTTCGCACGTTGGAGTGAGTTCGATCTGAAGCGCGGTATCTGGGAGATACCTGACACGCGGCCCGCTTTGGATGGCGTCCCGTATTCGACCAGAGGCACGAAGATGGCGGGCGACATCCATCTGGTCCCTCTGTCACCGCAAGCGGTGGCGTTGCTCGAACAGATTCATGCGATCACGGGGTATTTCGACCTGGTGTTCACCAGTGACGCTCGCTCGTGGAAGCCTATGTCCGAGAACACGGTCAACAGCGCTTTGCGGAACATGGGCTACGACACCAAGACCGAAATCTGCGGGCATGGCTTTCGGTCCATGGCGTGCAGTGCCTTGGTGGAATCCGGGCTGTGGTCAGAGACTGCTATTGAGCGGCAGATGAGCCACAGGGAGCGCAACAACGTTCGGGCGGCGTATATCCACAAGGCCGAGTTCCTGGAGGAGCGGCGAATGATCATGAGTTGGTGGAGCCGCTACCTCGAAGCGAATCGGCAGGAGCATATCTCGCCGCATGAGTTCGCGAATCAGACCGGGGCAAACGTATCGAGCCTTAGAGCAAGGCGTGGTGCAGTCGAGTGAGCGCACGGCTTTGAAGCTTCGGTGATCCGCTTTTCCATGCGGGTCCATCCAAACAGGGCTGCAAAGCCGCCCTGTTTGGATGGACCTCATCTGAAAAATCAAAAACACCAAATCGGCCACTGGAAACCACGGGATTCCGTACACGCCCAACGTCATTTTCAACTGCAAAATCCAGCGGGCGAGTCGCTTGACCCTCCCGGATTGCGGGCGTAGAAAAGATACTGCAAAGGCTGTCGTTGACAGCACCCCAGGTGGCCAGAACCTTCAAGGTCACGCCGCTCCCGCGGTGGTTCAGCCCAAGTACGATTCGCATCCGGCAGCTCGTACGGTCACTACCCATGTGATGGATGCTCTTACTCATAAGGCGCTTGTGCGCCAGCTACTTCGTACTGTGCTGCCCTGCAGCAACCTATCCGCTTGGCCGAATATTGCGCCAACCTGTGCCCGTCTCTTTCTTCTGGAAAGAGACGGGCACTTCTACCACTGCTGCAGCCCTGATTGCACAAGGCTTTGCGGCATTCCCCCTCGTGACAATCGGCGTGACAAACGCCGATGTCACTAGCAACAGCGCTGTAGATGATGGTGCCGCAGACCAGGGAATGGACTGCACCTGACTGACGGTCAGGCATGCCCCGGTCATCGCATTGCTGCGTTCACCCGGCTCAGGATCTTCAGGCGCTGGTTTAGTCAGCCAGCACTGCCTCCACCCGCCCACCGGCAACGGTGTTAAGGAGGCCAGATCATGAGATGCCCTTGCTCCCGGACGTAAGGAGCCGCCAGTCCCGCGTAGAGGACATTCCCCACAGGTCGCAGGGGCCTTGATCCCTGATAACACTCAGCATTCTTGGCGGGATGACGTGGGGCGAGGACTGGAGCGCAGAAGATGAGGTGATCGATATGGCATTGGTGGGTAGATGCGATGGCCGCAATTTCGGCTACGGCAGGCAATTGAGCTATGTGGGGCCTCAGGCGCTGAAAGACATGTTTGGTGGTGGCCATTACGGCACGGTCAAGGCGCACTGTGATCGGTGGCAGGCATTCGTAAAGTGGTGCCTCTCAGAACAAGGGCCGGGTATCAATGATGCGCGGCAGATTGATCGGAAGGTGTTGGCGGATTATGCGGCGTATCTGCGCGACGTGGTTAGGCGCGGTGACCTTGCTGTCAGCACCGCACAAAACCGCCTATCCAGCGTTAACAGGACTATGGCAGCGCTTCGCGGTGATCAGTACGTGAAGTTGCCCAGTCCGAGCAAGGCGTTGGGGATGCAGCGCACTGGGGTTCGACATTCTGCGCCGCAGGGCCAAGACCGCCAACAGGTAAAGCAGATCGTCGATGCGCTTTGCCGCCATCATCAACTGCGAGCCGCCGCGATAGTCCTGTTGGCACGATCAACCGGCATGCGCTTGCGTGAGGCTATCTTGGCGGACCTGCCACGGTTGAGCCGTGAGGCCAACGACCTCGGCAGGATCAACATCCAGGATGGCACCAAAGGCGGTCGAGCTGGCGCATCAGCGCCACGTTGGATTGCTGTGGACCACCATGTTCTAGGTGCGCTTGAATTTGCACGGCAGGTGTCGCCTGCAGGTAGCCGCAACCTAATTGCGTCAAACGAAAGCTATCTGAATGTATTGCAAGAAATCAATCGCCCTGCGCGGGCCATCCTGCATGCACACAACCTCAGAGGCTTCCACGAGCTCCGTGCGGCATACGCATGTGAGCGCTATGAGCAAATCACCCAGCACCGGGCACCTATCAACGGCGGTCAATGTTGCCAGGTAGATAGGAACCTTGATCGTGAAGCTCGGAGGCAGATCAGCTGTGAGCTAGGGCACGGTCGGATCGATGTGGTCGCTGCCTACGTAGGAGGTCGCAGATGAGTAAGGTATTTGATATGGAGCTGTTCTTGGCTGCGATGCTGACAGGTTCGTACGCAACCCGGCAGCGCCATTTACGGCAAGCAAAGCTCATCCAAGCGGAAATATCTGAACGTTGGCAACTCGAAACACCTTGGGCCTGGCGGAGAAAGCATGTGGCTTGGTTTGTTGACCATCACCTGGCTAGACGATGCGAGGCGACTCAGTATTACTACCTGTTGACCGTGCGGCTGCTTGCTCGTCGTTTAGAAAAGCCATGGGTCTTCAAGTGCCAAGCAAAGATCTGATTGATAGCCACAACCGACTGTAATCGACCCGCGGCGCCGTTGAATTCAGGTGGCAACCTGCTTTGGCCTCACTGTACATCTTGGGTGAAGCGTTTCATCTATAACCTCTGCGATGAACATGGCTAGGGGGCAGACAGATGCGTGTTTTGCACGCACTGGGGCAGAAGTGGCATCGGCTTTCAGCATTCTCCCTCCCTGCCAATCATGCTCAATAAACGCGCTTACTGATCTGTCGCGCAATGCGACAGGTTCACTTCGACCTCTTCAACTTTGATTTTAGACAGTGCATAATGGCATTTTGAGACCATTCGGGAGGCCTCAGGCCTCATGTGTCAATGGATTCAGAAAATTGTGACCCGCAGCGCAGTTAAAAATAGTCCTAATTTTAATCAGCGCGATACGTTAGAAATGCGAATCGCGCGAAATGATGGATCATTGATCGCTGGCAAGAAATGGTTGCATTCAAGTTTCAGGGGAAGAAATATTTCCGTGCCTTTGTTAAATATTTAGTAAGACAGGGAGTTGTATGGCATCCATTAGCGGTAGCAGTAGGCATTCCATTCAGATAGCTTCGAAATTTATAAAGGCATGGAACCGCTCTGAAGCAGAAAAAGTTCTTGGTGGACTTATAAGGTCTATCGATGTCGATGAGTTAGAACTTCTCTCTTCCGAGCTAAGGAAGATTATCGAAGAAGGCTTCGAGAAAAAAAGAAAGAGATCACTGTTGGCACTGCTTGATGGCCGTACAGATATGCTGATGGCTGGCAATGTTGACTCTGTGGACTCAGTTCGGACTCCTGAGGAACTAGCGCTCGAGTCTTACAAAGAAATGCTAGAAAAGCTAAAAGAGCACCATATTTTTCAGTGGGCTACGCACTATAGTGACGTGATGTCGTTTGTCTTTAAGGATCTTTGCAATATAAGCAAGGCGTCTAATCAAAGTCAATTTGATGTAGTGTCAAATTTATTCTACGATCACGCTAAGGAAATTTGCAGTCGAGGGACAGAGTTTTCATCTAAAAATGGACTTGAGCCTCAAATTGTAAAATCTAAGGCGTTAGGCGGATTCTTAAAGTTTCTGCTTTTAGCTATCCAGTTATACCTCCGGCAACGCGAAAAAGCCTTTACCGTTGGAGAGGTGAGAATTGCTTGGGCGGTTTGCTCGAGCATATTAAAAGGTATCATAAAAGGTTATGCTGCTGTTCTAGGTTGGAAAACTCTCTTGGAGAATAATGCCTGGATACATGCCTTAGGCTTTCTTAAAGGCTCTGATGCAAGTGCTTTACTTAAAGGAGCAGCCGATTCTGTAGGTAAAACTCAGTGTTTTTCGACAATAGCTCCTATGTTAATGGCCTTCGAGCTTGTTGCGGACAAAACGCAAGATATTGGGTTTTTAACACCAAGTATAAGTCGAGTGGTATCGAGTGCTCCGCCTTTTCTAGAAGTGACAATGACACCAGCACTAGGTGTGAATACGCACGAGGTCGTTGTTTCCTGCTTTTTTAATGATGATGTTTTTGGTCGCTGGGATTTGGATCAGGCACTCAGTTCCAATCCGGCAGTCTGCATAGCTTGCCTTGACAAATTGGTCAGTGAGTGGGTTGTACAGAATGAAAAGAACGAGGTTTTAGATGTCTCCGATGTTAAGGGGGACATTACGCATGCTCATGATACCGCGGCCGTAATCGCAAGCAAGATTGAAGACCAACTGACTGCAAGTGTCGCAAAATCTAGGCAGGGGAGCTTAACCAGAAACTATGCAAAAGACTTCCCGTTAGAAGATCCAAATCATCGCCAAATGTACATGGTTGAGAGATACACTGTGAAGCAGCTACTCGAAAGTGTAGCAAGCAAGACGGGAATTCATCTGTGGTGTAGCGTACGTAGATCTGGAAAAACGACGGCAGCGTTAAACTTTGGAGACAAATCCAACAGCTCTCTCGTCATTTTTCAGACGATGGATAACATGCGTCATCAGCCTCAATATACAATTTTTGCTGAGCGGATAGAGTCGGCTCTCAGAGATGGCTCCCCCATTCCTAGAGATTTTTTTGAGAAGCTAGTAAGTGAATGTCAAATGTCGACCGCCTATGGCGATGAAGATGAAGCAAAGCGCATCTTCATAATCGATGAGTATGAGTCTTTGTTTGGTAAGATTGGCGCAATGAGCCGACGTGACGAAGACTTACGACATTTAGTATGCCTCCCATTGCTTAGTCAAATGGTTAGCTTCGCCACCAAAAACCTAATTATTTTCATGGGCCAGAGGCCTGACGCCCACTACGTTCTCTCCGCCCAGAATCAATTGAGCCCACTCGTTCAGCAGCTCGATTTCCCGCTGTTTGCACACCAGCAAGGCGCACCAGACTCAGAGTTCGTGGAACTGCTCAAACGAGTTCTCTCTCAGAAGCTAAAGTTTGAAACCTCATTCGCTGATGCTGTATATGAGGAAACCAGCGGGCATCCATTCCTAACTGTTAACGTCTTGATAGATCTTTGCGACTGGCTAATTGAAAACTATGCGCCTGAGTCAGAAATCGAGTTAAACGGAGTGCAGTTTGAACGTTTTACTCAGCAGCGTCTGACCCATCACGCATTGAGGGATAGTAAATACTATGGTTTCTTCAGGAATATGCTTTCAGAATATCTTGGGGAAGATGCAAGGTATACCGATCCTTGGCTATATTGCGTGGCGCACGTTCTCAGGCAGATATCCAAACAGCACCCAATCGCTTTAAAATGCACGATGGTGAAATATCGCCAAATTGCTGACGAGGCGGCTTATGGGTTATCGATTTCACGCGATCAACTTCTGGCCAATGCAGTTATGGCAAATTTCTTAAAAGTTGAGAAGGGAAATGTTAAGCCGGGTATCAAGCTGATGGCCAGGATTGCTGGTATTAATTGATCTCATAATCAAGGATGTAGATATGGATATACAAAAACTCATCGCTGGCATTCCGTGGGAAAGTAATGCCAACATCAGGATTCTCTGGCTGAAAGCTGACGGAAAACCTCGTTCCGTGTTGGCCGAAGAAATTCGTAGTCTCGAAAAGCAAATAATCCTTCCTATTGTTTTAAGGAGTAATTTGTTTTTAACATCTAACGCACTGATGGCTGATTTAGCTACGCTAATTGCATCAAATGAGCAGGAGTTTAAAGAGCTCAAAAAGTTTTCACCGAGTCATATTACCGTGGTTATTATTTCAAATGAGCCTCTTTCTATACCTCAGGCAAGCTCTCCTGTATACCTGCCCGGATGGTTCCCTGTTCTAGGAGGTAAGGAGGTATTTGTAAGAATTGAAGATGTATTTGATACGGCTCAATTGGCGCCTTTGAATTCAGAAGGCGCGCGAATTGGTCAGATTGCTAGTTTGTTATTTGAAATAGAGTCCATAATAGTTGGCAGGCTTAGATATGCCACTGGTACGCAAGAGGGAAAAGTTAGAGCGCTTATTGACTCATTACGCGCAGAGAGTGAAAACCACGGTGGTTCCACGGACTCTCATTTGAAGGTTTTTGAGGCTCATCTTGCAGGGATTCCCACGGCTCGAGCATATCGCCCAGGCGCAAAATCAAAAAACTCTTTGCTATCTAAACTGATTTACCAAGTTATCAAGAATTCACCAGACTCTGTTGCCCCATTTTCTAAGAAAATGGCTGCTGCGCTTGCCATAACAACAATACCAAAGCTAAAGCCAAGTCTATTCGGGGTAATGCTTAGGCCATCGCTGGCTCTTGAAGATGCAGAAGCAAACTGCCATTTCGGAATGTTGGCATTTTACCAAGCCTATCAGCTTATGAACGCTGCCGCGCATGCGGGCGAATACCCAAGTTATCCAGCATCTCTTGTGCTTGCTAATGCCAAAGATCTGGTTAGATTTCTTACGGATTTTCGTCAGACGCTTGAGTACGTGTTTGTAGAGCAAAGCCAACCTGATGAGCAAATAGCTTAGGGAACTTGCAGGTTGCGAGCACTGGTATCCTATAGGTGCTTGCATCCTTAAAAATATCTAATCTGGCTAGTTTAGAGAACTTCCAGGTCCGGAATAGTTCCGGATGCAGAGTAGCTTACTGCTTGGCGCCACTGACCGTTAGCTGTCCTGCACGGACGGCGGCTGTTGACGAAAGCGATCACTCGTTAACGGCGGCTTTTTACCTAGAGTAGCAATTGCGAGAACAATGCTCTAGCTCATTGTCCCAAGGCTGACGCGAATCTTGTGGGAGCGGGTTTTACCCCCAAAGCAGGTAACACAAGGGAGGGGACGGGCTCGGTCCGTGCTCGTGGGGAGCCCTTCCCACAAAAGCAATGCTTACCTCACTGGCAGCATTGCGTCGAAAACTGTCAACCGTGAAAAGTGCCTAATAGTGGCTTTTGCGCGTGAGTGGGAGGGCCCTTCAGTTGCTTTTCATTATCCTGCTAGCTTCTTTTCACAGCGGCTCGCGCGTCTGAGGGTAATTTTAGAGATAAAGAGCTGTACCCTGAAGAATAATATCCATTAAATTCAAAATTTTCTGTGTTGTTACGATTCCTGTCTCCGCACCAGTTCAGTTGGCCAGATTGTTCACGGCCCCTTCAAAAGCCCGCCTCGTGCGGTTTTTTTTGTGGCTGTTTTTTAGCCTGCTGACCTGCGTGTTTTTGACTTAAGGGCGGGCGGTTTTCTAGATAGTGGATATCTGCAGATTCTGTTTGGGTCAACGTTTACGGGCAAAAATCCAGAATTTTTCCAGATAATTATCTTCTGCGGCCAGAAAATTAGCACATTGTATGAATGCTCCATGCCATCAGTAGGAGCGGCCTTGTGTCGCGAAAGGGCGGCAAAGCGGCCCCAGCATCTGTAGACCTCAACGCAAAGCACGCCCGCCCTGGCCTTCCTGAGCGTCGCAGATCTCCAGCATAACTAGGTCCTGTGGGAGCCGCGCTTGCCGGCGATGGGCTGCGAAGCAGCCCTACTATCTCAGCACTACAGGTATTTATATCTTGCCTTATGAGCATGGCTTGCCAGTAATAGGCTTCACCATACGGCAGATAATTCGGCTAGGATCTGATCTGATGGACCGTAGATCCGTGAACTAAAGAAAGCTGAGGCTGCAAGATTAGAGTTGCCCCAGCGCTATATCGATGCAGAGGGAAAAACTTCAATTAAAAAGATTCTCCTATTACCCTTGTGATTACACACGCGCTGACCTTGATCTAGACCTTAGGAAAACATTTCGCACAACAGGTCTTCGCGCATTCTTGCCCAGACCGGTTCAAGCATCTGTTTAACCCACTTAAAGTCATTATCAATCCGGATTATATTTTCACTGCAGCAAATTAGCGATCGAAGAGCCATTTCCAGCATCGTGCAAGTGGTCGAATTATTATTACTGCTCGCTATCAGTACAGCGAGGCTCTCTACTAGTGGCTCTCGCCCAAGTTGAAGGTTGCCTCGGATGTAGTTATGATGCTGCTCAGGTAGGCGGTGAGCAAAATGTTGAACGCATCGCAACACACTGATAAGTAGATCTTGCTCGAGAACAGCCGAAGTGCTAAGGCAACTGAAATGCAATTGCATGGCATGTAGGCAGCTATTCAATTCTTCGACTGTCATTGCCTCAGCAATCTGCCGCATGCTGAGCCGAGCTAGTGAAATGACATAATTCTCCGTGGCTAGAACGGGAGTGTTCCCTGTTAGCTTTTCAACGGGATTGGTCAACCAAGATAGATTTTGCTGGCTTTTACGTTGGTGCCAATCCCTGACGTTAGGTAGAAGTGTCAACTTCAGCCAATCATGGGTGAATTCAGCATCCCATTGTCCCCTAGGGCCCCAAGGACTGGAAAGCTCACGCAGATTATTGGGGGTCCAACAGATATTGATGTTTGGCTCATAGCGGCCGGTTGGACCACCTTCATCATAGGCATATGAAATAAGATGATACCCAGCATCCAGCGCCGGTGTAGTAGTTGGTGAGAACACTTTCAGGACACTATTGGACGCATCGAAAATGTGCTGATCAGATTCACCTTTGACGTAATCATGCTCGCTAACATATTCCATTATTAGACGCCAGAGAGCACGTGGAAGGCTAATAAGTGCATGGACTGGTTGGGATGATCCACTTAGCCTCTTGAACCTAAGACATCTCCAGTCGTTTTCCAGTGCTTGGATTGCGGACAGGTAGTGAGTCCATATATGTCGCAGACACCAGTCCAGCTGTTCGAATTCAGAACTGCTCAAGCTCAGTTGAAATTTTGGGGTGGTCAGGAGAAAGCGATCCGGATCGCTCAATGGCAATGTAAAAGGACCTTTCAACGGGTCGTGAGGATGCCCCGCCCATTGCAGCCATCGCACAAGATCTTTTCCATCGATAGCCAGTGATACGCCTTCTAAATTTGACCGAGCAAACGATAGGATGGCAGAAGCATGGGGATAATTTCGAGTGGGCAGAAGGACTTCCAATCTGACACTTTCATTTTCGGCAGTGAGGTGCGAATCGGATTGGCCAATATAGGTGGAGCGGAATAGGCGTGGCTCCTCGGTTGGCATGCTAAGGGTGTAACAGAAACGGTCTCGAATTTCTTTGGAGAAAAAGCGCTCTACAAGCTCAGGACTACCCCGCAATAGCTCTTCAATAAAGCCTCGATCCCAAACCAATGCTTGAATGTCATGTGACTCCAGCTCAGTTTTCGCGGCGTCCCATGCCATCACCAGTTTAGTATCATCCTCGATATTAACTGAGAGGCATAGAATCCATGTTTGAGAGTCCGTTGCACGCTCACCGTCTAGGAATGCTTTAAGCCATGTTTGAATATTCGATGGCTTAACTGCTTTCCAATGTTTTACCTCTGCGACACTATACTTACATGCATCTGTAGTTTTCCAAATTATGTCAATCCCATCTTGCTCTTGGCCAGATTTTCCGTACTGAAAGACCTGAATGCCACTTGGTAGGTACTGACGGTGGACCAGGCGAGCGCACAATTTCTGAAAATCTTCCCAGTGCATCTGTTCCCACGGTAGCTCTCCGAGTTTGGGCTCGATGCTGTTGGTGGTTACCGGTTTTGGATCAGCCAGTAGATTCCCGAGATCAATATCTGTGTACGTCATTCATCTGACCTGATTTTAGAATGTAATCGATTAACTTGCCGAACCACCCGCTTGAGTAAATGGTTCAGGCCCCCGGATATAAATCCATCGGAACGCTTCCTGTTCTTCACCGCTATCTAGAGCGATATCGATACGTTTTTTCGCTCACGGTCAGCTAGCTCGGCTGGAGTACCCGCGCGCCAGTCCCTAAAATACTCACGCGCACTGTATAAATCAACAGTATTTTCGTTCGAAGAGTTCATGGCGCTTCTGTTTGTTTGCTGCAGATTATGCGCCTTGCGGTGGTCGCCGCCGTATCCTGATACAGCTGTCCTCCATGTCTCCGGTCTATACGCAAGGCTTGAGGCAACCCCTGGTGACATCGGCGTGACAAACGCCGATGTCACCAGCAACAGCCTTGTACATGATGGTGCCGCAGATCAGGGAATGGACTGCACCTGACTGACAGTCAGGCATGCCCCGGTAATCGCATTGCTGCGTTCACGCGGCTCAGGATCTTCAGGTGCTGGTTTAGTCAGCCAGCGCTGCCTCCACCCGCCCCCCGGTAACGGTGCTCAGGCGGCCATGAAATGCCCTTGCTCCCGGTCGTAAGGAGCCGCCAGTCCCGCGTTAGAGTACATCTCCACAGGTCGCAGGGGCCTTCATCCCTGATAACACTCAGCATTCCTGGCGGGATCGGAGATCGGATATGAGGTGACTAACATGGCATTGGTGGGTAGACGCGATGGCCGCAATTCCGGCTACGGCAGATAATTGAGCTACGCAGGACCGCAGGCACTGAAAGACATGTTCGGCGGCGGTCATTACGGCACGGTCAAGGCGCATTGTGATCGATGGCAGGCATTCGTCAAATGGTGCCGTTCCGAACAGGGGCCTGGTATCAATGATGCGCGGCAGATCAAGGTATCGGCGGACTACGCGGCGTATCTCCGCAAACTGGCTAGGTGCGGTGATCTCTCCGTCAGCCACCGCACAAAAGCGGCTATCCAGCGATAGCAGGGCCATGGCGGCGCTTCGCGGTGATCATTGCGTGAAGTTACTCAGCCGGAACAATGCGCTTGGCTTGCAGCCCAACGGGGTTCCAGAGACAACTATTTGATTTAGTTATAAATTTTACAGTTTCGCCGGACTGCTCTGGAACAAATCAAAGAGCAAGGTGTGAAAAAGTTTTGTCAATTGCCAACATGGCGATATTGGCCTATTTGCAGCTGTGTCTATGACAACATTTTTTAAGGCTAGGATGAAAGCTTAGGCCACCACTACACCCTCGATCATCAACACGTTGGGGGGGGGAGTAGCAATGGGCCACCATTCATTGTAGGATTCGAAACGAACCCTCTGTAGAAAGCGATTTTCTATGTCTAAATTCGAAGCTTACGAAATTCCTCACAATCTAAAACAAGCTATTAAAGACAACCAACTTGTTATTTTCGTTGGGGCAGGGATATCTAAAATATCAGGGATGCCTTCTTGGTATGAAATTGTCAAAAAAACTCTTTCCGATCCAGCTATACGCAAAGGTAATGGTTTTATATCAGCACTAGAAGATGAAATTATTACCCCTTTAGAAGCACTAGACAAAATAAAGAAAGATCATAAGCGCGAGGTGTACAAACATTTCGAGGAAGAAACTTCACAGAAGGTTCGCTGCGAGATCTATGACAAAATTGCAAGAATAAGCAAAAAAATTATAACCACGAATTACGATACTCTAATAGAGTTTAATACGAAAATCCCTGCCATTGATACTTCAAGTCCTTATAATCTACAGAAAACAGATGGCGCAGATGCGTACATATTAAAAATTCACGGTTCGTGTACGTCAATTGACAATGCTGTGATATTTACATCAGATTATGAGCGTCTATATGGTGAAGATAACGAGCTGGCAAAATTCCAGTTTGAAAAAATAGTGTCTTCGAATTCTTGTTTGTTTTTGGGCTTCAGTCTCAGCGATAATTACGTGCTTGAATTGTTTGAGAATCTAAGCAAGGTTTACAAGGGGCTGGGTAGGGAGCATTACGTAGTCAGTACCTCCCAGATTGATCACGATTTTGTCGAATTAATAAAAATACAAAATCACGACGAGCTTCCCGCTGTTCTGGATCAACTATCCAGCCTTAAAAGTCAGGATGTTACGTATAATAAATTGGATACGGCTGAAACTCGCGCAGCGCTGGATGTCTTGCCTGAAGCGGGCATACCCATTCACTTAGGGCAGGATACTCCGCCACAAGTTGAACATTGGACTGGGCGAGTAGAAGAACTCAGATCGTTGGAGCCGCCTTACAAAGTATGTTTTATCACAGGAATCGGAGGTCAGGGCAAGTCCGCACTGGCTTCAAAGTTCCTCAGTGCCTGTTCATCGCCTGAATACCAGTTTATTGATTGGCGGGATTTCAAGGAAGAAGAACTAAACTTGCAAAGCAAGCTTTATCAGATGATTGAACTGGTCTCAGGAGGTAAAATCAGAGTCAAGCAGGTTGCTGGCCTGGAAACAGAACACCTGATCGATCTATTCTTCAGGGAGCTTGGAGCTCAAAAAGGAATTTTTGTTTTTGATAATATAGACAAATACATTGATCTGCATAAGTTTATACCCTCAGGCGATATGGGTATTTTTTTTAATAAGGCTCTGAAAAATACCCACAATTCAAAGTTTATTTTCACCTGTCGTCCGTTCATTCATCATGCCACAATGGGGTTCTACCAAGTAAAACTTGAGGGGCTAGAGCTCAATGATGCAAGGGATCTCATAAAAAAATACCATTCCAGTATTGATCAGAACGAGCTTGACGACGTTTCTAGTAAATTGCATCAAGCCACTAATGGACATCCTTTGTGGATGGGGCTCATCCTTGCGCAGTCTAGAACTGATATTCGGCAGATCAAAATTCTTGTTGCTAAAATAAGTCAGCGCCAAACAAGTGAAAGAGTGAATATTTCAACTCTGGTTTCTGAGACAGTGCTTGAAAACGTTTGGACCAGCTTGAAGGAACGAGAAAGGGTTGTACTTCGCACCTTATCTATCTCAAATATCTCAGAAACAGAAGATGACTTAGCCAAGATAATGGCGAAGAAAATAAATTACAATCAGTACACAAGAGCACTCAAGTCGTTAAAGTCTTTAAATTTGATTATAACCAAAAGCTCTGGGCAGCTAGAGTTGCACCCGCTTGTGCGAGAGTTTATAAACTCAAATTATGGAAAAGAAGATCAAGAGAGCTATATTTCGCTGTACGTTGGTTATTTAGACGGATTTATCATCTTGCTAAAAAATAAATTTGGGATGGTTCTGAGTCATGATGACCTTGAGAAAATTATCAAAAAGATTGAGGTGTTGATCGACAGCAACAAGCTTCAAGAAGCTGTCAATGAATTGAGGACCACTGGCGACTCATTCCACATATCCGGTTATTGTGAGGAGTATTTGCGGCTTGCAAATCAAATTCTCGGCAAGGAAATTTGGACAATATATAAAATATCAAACATTCACGGTTTTTTAGACTTCATTCATGAAGCTTTTACCAGGATGGCAGACTTTGGTAGCTTTGAAATGTTTGATACTTATATTGACAAATTTTTAACTGTATTTACAGAGCCTGATGCAAGCATGATTTTAGCTAAGTCAGCTCTTTCGCATCGCTATTGGGTCGAAGGGAATTATGATGAGGCCATCAAACAAGGAAAGAGTGCTTCGGATCTAATCGACTTTCTTGAAGTTGCTGATACTAGACAAGGGAAAAATAGATTTAATTTGGCTCTGCGAGACTCGAAAGATCCTAAAAGTGTCCGGGAGGCTATGAATTATTTTTGTGATGGAAAAAATATTGAGACGTTATTGGCCTCGGAATGCACATCCGGTATGTCTTCAACATACGGAAACATCGGAAGGTGCCTGTTGCATCTGAATCGCCAAAATGAGGGGCTAATTTTCATTGCCAAGTCTTATAAGGCTCTCAATGCTGATAAAAATTCTTTCTTTAATCGGCACAACTTAGGATTTGCGTCCAAGTGGATTGCCGAGGCGCTGGATATTCTCCATCGCCCACAAGACTCGCTTTATTTTTACATAAATGCTAGGAATTTGTGGAAAAATGATATGCCAATTGAAGCAAATAAAATAGACTCTATAATCTCAGCAAGGGCAATAACCATATCTAATCAGTCTGTCGTGAGTCTTGAATCATGGCAGGTTACTAAGTTTTGCGACAATTGGACTGATGAGCTTTTAAAGTCGAGCTATTGATAGTTGCAAAACATCAGTCAGCCCCTCTCAGTAAGTACCTGTGGAGTTTATACCTCCACAGGTCCCGCATCATAAGGACGGCTTTGAGGCACGAGCGGGATCTCTTAATCGGTCTTTCGTCATCGTGCCAGTGACCTCCTCAAAATGATCCGCAACCGAGAGATAGACTGAGGTTCATTTAGAGATAAAGAGTGTTGCGCAATATAATAATTATAAATAAATTTAAAATTTCATACTAATACGAGTATGCCTTCGCATTTATGAAATCAAAGTGCGCGCTCGTATGCGATTGACTCCCACGATGGCGTTACCTATCGTCAACCCTTCGGCGCCCAGTACGCTGATGTGTTGTAAAGAGATCAGCGACCATGTCCCAGTGCTAGTCAGAAAGTTCGTATCGCTTGGCCATAGCATCGTAGAGCCCTTCGCCTGAAAGGCGAGAACGCTACGGAAAGTCGGGGTTCCGGCGGCTTTCACGAAGCTTCAATGGCTTTCGTACGGAGCCTAACATTTGAAGCGGGTGTGTGTAGCTCTCACTGGATCCTCCGCAGGTCCTATTCGATTCCACTGAGTGCCATAACCAGCTGATTTTTTTCTAGATACCCTATGGGGTACATCAAAAAATCCACCAAATTTCAACCGCGCCAAAACCGGGCTTTCACGGCCAAAACCGTCCGTCTGTCTCGTCCCTTGGCTGGCTTCGCCTACAGTTTTCCGCGCCTATTCACACAACAGATAACCTTGCATCAGAACCCCCACAGCGATACCTTGCACCAGTCGCGGCCAACTCCGCGACCGGGTTTGGCGACCCGAACGAAAAGGCGCAACGGCGCCCCGACCACGATTGCAGGCGCTTTTTTTGCGTCCGCAGTTTCGTGTAATGGCGGCTGTGCGTGGGAGACCTTCGGGTCTGCCGAGTTCCTTTTCCTCGGTTCGCCAACCTGCGTACAGCTGCCACCCTAACCGTTTGGCGACGGTCAGCGTGGTGCTTCAACCGAAAAGGACCGCATGCATGTCTACGTTAAGTCCGTTCAAGATACCCACATCCGTTCTCCACCATCACTCCTGCACCACGCCCAGTTACCTCACCTCCAGCCAATACCGCTCCGCCTCCGCCCAATCGGAGGCACGCCATGACTAACCAAGAACGCCTATCCACCATCCAAAGCTACGCCTGGACCCTCGAACTGCTAGGCGAAGCCCTGGTCCAGCACGACGAAATGCTGGAGTGCGAACACAACCCACGCCTGAGCTTTCGCAACACGGCCGGTATCCATCAGGCGATCCGGATCATCAGCCGTTTGGCTAGTGAGCAGTGTGGCAAGGTGATGGAGCGAAACGGGCAGGGCTCTGAGAGTTAGGCAAAATCATTGTTGGGTGGCGGGCCAGATATTGGCGACTGGCCCTCTGCCAAAGGTCGCTTGGGGTTTATTCCTGCCAGGTAGAGTATGGGGCTGCTGCGCAGCCCATCGCAGGCAAGCCAGCTCCCACAGGGACCGCGCTAATTCCTGGATTTTTGCTTTACCCGTGGCAGTGGTGCAGGCGCGGGGAAACCGCAAAACGGCACGGGCTTCGCTCGTTTTCGCTTTGTGGGCCTCAATCACGGATGACAACCAATCTGTAGTAGCCATCTTCCTACGAAACGCGCAGTCCGTTCCTACTCTAGGAAACTTGCGAAAACAGCCACTCGGGAATAAAGTCCCCCCGTCGCCGAAGCATCGGTGATGCGACCTTGGCCGGTCGGAATCGAAAGGCGCATCAGCGCCCAGTCTTCATCGCAGGCGCTTTTTTTGTGCCCGCGATGTCGTGTTATGGCGGTGGTGCGCGGGACACCTTCGGGTGTGCCGGGCTCCTTTCGTCCCGGTCGGCCAACCCGCGTACTGCTGCCACCTTAACTTGCTTGGCCGCGAGCGGTGGCAGTTCCATCACGAAAGGAACTCATGCATGACCACCGAAAATCCGTTACAGATCCTCGCATCCGTTCTCCACCGTCGTTCCTATACGACCCTCTGCGATCTCACCTCCAGTCAATCTCGCTCTGTCTCCGCAACAAGGGAGGCACACCATGACTAACCAAGAACGCCTATCCACAATCCAAAGCTACGCCTGGACCCTCGAACTGCTAGGCGAAGCCCTGGTCCAGCACGATGAAATGCTGGAGTGCGAACACAACCCACGCCTGAGCTTTCGCAACACGGCCGGTATCCATCAGGCGATCCGGATCATCAGCCGTTTGGCTAGTGAGCAGTGTGGCAAGGTGATGGAGCGAAACGGGCAGGGCTCTGAGAGTTAGGCAAAATCATTGTTGGGTGGCGGGCCAGATATTGGCGACTGGCCCTCTGCCGAAGGTCGCTTGGGGTTGATTCCTGCCAGGTAGAGTATGGGGCTGCTTTGCAGCCCATCGCAGGCAAGCCAGCTCCCACAGGGACCGCGCTAATCCCGGGATATGTGCTTTACCTGTGACAGTGGGGCAGGTGCGGGGAAACGGCAAAACGACTGGCCCTCTACCAAAGGCCGCCTGGGGTTTATTCCTGCCAGGTGTGGGTAAGGGGGCTGCTGCGCAGCCCATCGCAGGCAAGCCAGCTCCTACAGGGGGCGCGAAATCCTGGGGTATCTGCTTTGCCTGGGCAGTGGGAAGGCGCTGGGGCAAATGAAATGGCACGCCCTTCTGAAACCCGACTTGTAGCGGGTTCTTTCCATAACCACCACAGCCGGCCAGCACTAAACGCCGTGATAGTCAGAGCCAGCAATCGCTCGCAGAAAGCCTCGATCGGCCAGCCGCCGCAGATCCCGCCACTCGCGCCAGTCCACCAATCCAAGGCGGTCCATCTCGTCGGCCAGGCGCAACAATTCCTCGTGGTGGGTGCTAGGGCAGTTTCGTCTTTGCTCGACGTCGTCGTACAGCAGAAACCAGCGATTGATCGCTTCGAGCCGGCGCTGTCCCAGGCCTATCTCCTCGCTGAACGCGTTCATGCCGAAAACTGCGCATGCACATCAGCGAGCGATGACACTTCGCAGTGCAAGTCTTCCTGGTCACTGCGCAACTCGCAGGTACCGGGCTGGTCGAGGATGCAGGGGATCAAGTACAGGTAGTTGACCATTGCGAATGCCCTCTTGGCGGAACTGGGACAAGCGGCTCAGTTAGGTTGATCCCGATCGAGCCGCATCCGTTCAGCCGGATAGATGGCTGGCTGCGAATCAAACAGTGTTTCCCCCCACAGGCGAGCGATTGTTTTTGGACAAGGCTTTGAGGGCCGCTGATAAACGCGATTTGTATACCTCGCCGCGATGATCGTTCTCGCAAGAAGTAGGGGCCACATCCATTAGGGCATTTCGTCAGCTCTTTCAGAATTCGTTGCAAGATGCGCCGCTTGGGCTCTGTCACTGATGAACACAGACCTTCCTGTGTAACTACCGAGATGAGGTTCCAATCATGGCTAGCAATCAGGACAACCGCGGTAACCAAGGTGGCAACGCCAATACCAATCCAGGCAACTTTGCCAACGATCGCGAAAAGGCATCGGAGGCCGGGCAGAAAGGCGGCCAGATGTCTGGGGGTAACTTCAAGAACGATCCAGAGCGTGCATCGGAAGCAGGCCACAAGGGTGGCCAAGCGTCGGGTGGCAATTTCAAGAACGACCCTGAGCGTGCGTCCGAAGCAGGCCGCAAGGGCGGTCAGGAGTCCGGGGGCAACTTCGCCAATGACCGTGAAAAGGCTTCGGAGGCCGGACGGGTCGGTGGCCAGCATAGCCACGGCGGTGGTCGCAAGAGTGACGACAACCGCTAGTCATCCGTGAAAAACGCAGGGGCAGCCGCGCTGCCCCTGCATGCCTGAGGACCTGCTTATGTTCATGCACAACAAGCGATTGCAATACACCGTACGCGTGGCACAGCCTGATCCGGGCCTGGCCAACCTGTTGCTGGAGCAGTTCGGTGGCCCGCAGGGCGAGCTGGCTGCGGCCATGCGCTATTTCACCCAAGCGGTCAGTGAGGACGACCCAGGCCGCAAGGACATGCTCTACGACATCGCGACCGAGGAGCTCAGCCACCTGGAGATCATCGGTTCGATCGTGGTGATGCTCAACAAAGGGGCCAAGGGCAACCTTGCTGAAGGCGTGGAGGCCGAGGGCGAGCTCTACCGCTCGCTGACCGGTGCCGGCAATGACTCACATGTCACCAGCCTGCTGTATGGGGCCGGGGCGCCGCTGGTCAATTCCGCTGGCGTACCTTGGAGCGCTGCCTACATCGATACCATTGGCGAACCGACTGCCGACCTGCGTTCGAACATTGCCGCCGAGGCGCGGGCCAAGATCGTCTACGAACGGCTGATCAACGTCACCGACGACCCAGGCATCAAGGACGCGCTGGGCTTTCTGATGAGCCGCGAAATCGCCCACCAGATGTCGTTCGAGAAGGCATTGCACGCCATCCAGCCAAACTTCCCGCAAGGCAAGTTGCCAGGTGACCCAGAGCTCAACCGCACCTATTTCAACCTGTCCCAGGGCGGTGAAATGCGTGGGGCGTGGAACCAGGGGCAGGACTGGATCTATGTCGACGAGCCTCAACCGGCGGTAGACGGCGGCGATGGCTCTGCCAGCGTCCAGCTGGACGAGCACAGTGCGTCGGTGGTCGAGGCAATGAAGCTTCGCACCCAGTCGAACCCGGAGGCGCAACCTCTGACTGGAGCGGAGCTGGGCAAGGTCAACAGCGGACAGCAATGAGAAATACCCGCGCCGGAGTTGATCCGGCGCGGGGCAGTACGCTTAGCGCTTGGCTGTGGCGTCAGGGTCGGCCGAGCGTGCCAGGAACGCCCGGGTTACCTCCGGCAGGTGCTCCTTCAGCCATTCGGCCATGGCGACTTCTTCCTTCAGAATCGAACGACATGCCTGTGCAGTGGCGCTGTCCCCGGCCGCCTCAGCCGCCTCGATCAGCACTGTGTAAGACGCGATTTCCATGTTCTCGAACACGTACCCTGCCATGGCGCCTTTGACCACTTCATCGCTCATGGCCATCCCGCCCACTGCCTGCCCGAACGCCATGAGTTTGCCGGCCAGGTCCTTCAAGGTCGATGTGCTGCCGCCCAAGCGCTCGATGCACTCCACCAGCACGCGCTGTTGGCCTTGGGTCTCTTCAATATGCCTGACGATACGGCCCTTGAGTTCCGGGTAGTGCTCCAGGCGCTCGGCCTGGCCTTTTAGCATGCTTTCCGCTTGCTGCTCCATTGCATGGGCATCACGCAGCCAGTCGAGCAGGTTGTCCCTTGGAGTTGCCATGATCAGTCCTCGTTTCCAGTGATGGGTATCTGTTCAGAGAACCCTCACCGCTGCCACGGTCGGCTGGACCGACGAACGGGGCAAGAGAAGGCGAGACCGAGGACATCCGCGAAAAAGTACCTACCTGGTCGGCCGGGTGCTGCACCGGGGATGGCTGGCATCAACCTTCGAGTGGCCTTTTCGCCTCAGCGGGCAATACTTCTGTGTATTGCAGGCGTGTTCCTGGTGGCGCGCGCCGCTGGGAGGTGTCACGTGAACAAACTAGCAATCGTGGGTGCCGGCATGGTCGGCGAGGCGGCGGCGCAGATCATCGCCCGGGAAGAGTTGTGCCGTGAGTTGGTGTTGATGGATGTGCAGGGTGAGTTGGCCCAGGGCAAGGCGCTGGACATGTGGCAGGCGGCAGTCGAGTCGGGGTCCGATACCCGCGTTTACGGCGGGGCCAAGGCTGAAATGCTGGACGGGGCTGAGCTGGTGGTGATCACCGCAGGCGTGCCGCGCAAGCCTGGGCAGTCGCGTCAGGACGTGCTCAGCATCAACCTGCCGATTATCGATAGCATCATGGCGGACATCAAACACCATGCGCCAACGGCGACGGTGCTGGTGGTGTCGAACCCGGTCGATGTACTCACCTACCGCGCCTGGAGCCTCAGCGGGCAGGGGCGCAGCAAGGTGTTCGGCCAGGCGGGGGTGCTGGATACCGCGCGCATGAAGTGTTTCATCGCCGAGCAGACCGGGTTTTCTGCCCGGGATATCACGGCGCTGGTCCTGGGCGGGCATGGCGACAGCATGGTGCCGCTGATGCGCTATTGCCAGATCGGCTCGGTGCCGCTGTCGCACTTCCTCTCCAGCGAGCAGATCGAGCAGATTGTCGAACGCACCCGCAAAGGTGGCGGCGAGATTTTGGGGCTGAAGAAGCTGGGCAGCGCCTGCGATGCGCCGGGCGTGGCGATTGCGCAGATGGTGGATGCGATCGCCAACGGGCGAAACCGCATCTTGCCGGCGGTGGCGATTCTGGAGGGCGAGTACGGGCGAACGGATATCGCCATGGGTGTGCCCTGTGTGCTGGCAGGGGAGGGGCTGGCGCAGGTGATCGAGTTGCCGCTGGATGCGCAGGAGCAGGCGATGTTCGACCAATCGGCTGATCAGGTGGCGCGGGATATCGCTGAAATGAAGGCTTTGTAAACGAAGGCCAGCGCCTTGAGGCAGGCTGGCGCGGTCAATTGTAGGAGCGGCCTTGTGTCGCGAAAGGGCCGCGAAGCGGCCCCCGGATGTTAGCGCTCCCGCAGATATCGAGGGGCTGCTCCGCAGCCCTTCGCGGGCTCGCCCGCTCCCACAGGTCACCGCAGGCCTTGGGACTTGCACGGTCCCTGTGGGAGCTGGCTTGCCGGCGATGAGGCCAGTACAGGCAGCACAGACAGTTGCTCTGGCGTGCGCTGGCGGTTCAGCGCACCAGCAGCGGCACTGCCCGCACGTAAATCAGTTCACACACCAGCTCTACCAGCGTCTGGGTAATCACCGCAGCGGCGGCCAGCCCGCGCATTTCTTCTGGCAGCGCCAGCGCCAACGGCAGCACCACCAGCGAGTTGCGCGTGGCGGCGCTGAAGGTGACCGAGCGTGCCTCGGTCACCGGCAAACGCAGCAAGCGCGCGGCAACGAACCCGAGCACTGGCGCCA
>Ga0209370_1001171_pt1 | contig 24846 bp, 30 predicted proteins | sample AgamicAtPrz_FD_187164 | JGI IMG/M metagenome (GOLD analysis project Ga0209370, IMG submission 187164) | Agave microbial communities from Guanajuato, Mexico - At.P.rz (SPAdes) (version 2) | ecosystem: Host-associated > Plants > Phyllosphere > Phylloplane/Leaf | place: Guanajuato, Mexico... | reverse complement strand
CGAAATGTTTTATAACAGTAAGCGTCGGCATGGTTCGAGCAATCAGATGTCACCGACAGAATATGAAAACCAGTATTATCAACGGCTCGGAAGTGTCTAGATTATCCGTGGCGATTCACTTAGGACGCTTTGCTCTTTAACAATCTGGATATCTCTAACAGACATAAACCATATCTACCGGTTTGTAATCAGACCTGTTCATTGAGTAAAGGGAGCTGCAGCAATGACAACGACTTTGGTAATAATATTTACCCGTGTGAGCGTCGTACGCTGTGTCGCCAGTAGGTTGAAGCATCGATATTACACGCTTGGAATGACAGTTTGGGCAAAGATGCACCACTACCTCTGTATCTCCCACGGTTTGGTTCTTGGTGTAAACAAGCGTACCCGATTCAAGCTTGTTGAGAACATAACCTTCAGTCTGGGCTTTAAAATCTTCGAACTCTGCAATTTTTGCTTTGAGATGCATTAACTCTTCGTCGCGGGAGCGAACAGCATCGCCAAGAGTAAAGCAGTCGGATTGAAGTGTGATTAATTTGCTTTGGAGTTCAAAGGTTGCCGCTTTTATCTCTGCATCAGTCTTTGCAGAGCTAATTACTTTCACAAGCCCAGCGGTTTCTCTAAGCGCGGCCATTGCCGCTGATAATTCAGCGATCACTTTCAATACTCTTTTTGTTGTTGGGGATATCCAGATTACCTGAATCCTTGTTGTTGGGGAATAGCAGGATCCACCGAGCCTGATGTGGTGAAAAGACAGGCACACAACATGGAAGCGCATTCCTCCCTTTCACTAATGGGGATTGGTTTGTTAGCTGGCGGAGTGTGCTTCCAGTTGTGGTCAATCGAAAATTGTAGATGGCTGTTAATAACCTTCATAGAGGATTCATTATGACAGACTTTAATCGTAAACCATCACGGCAACAGGCAGTCCGCCTTAACTGGTTTGAAATAAAACTTCGACAACTTTGTTATTTTCTAGCTCAGAAAGGCAACCCTGAACTTTGAATTTTTACGCGTCAAAACTGACGCAGTAATCCGACAGATATTTAATCATAAACAGTTAAAAATCGATGCCTTAAACGGCAGGAATTTTCACACTTTAAATTAAGGTTTGTAAAATGAAAGCAACTATCACAACCATAGAAATGAACCTGGCTATCGTAAATAAAGACCTAGCAACCTTTAATATTAACGGTGCTATTTCTGGCGTTGTTCATCTGTCGTCATCTGGCTCTGTAACCGTTGTGCTTGACGGTGGATACGTGCTGGGTGAATTTCATTGCCCGGTTTGCGCTGTTAAGAGCATTAGCTTGCTGTCTGTTAATTTCGCTGAAGCCCAGAACTCTTGTGGTATGTCCTATTACGATCACAAACGCCAACAACTTAACTGATATGGATGACATCATTTGTCATTGCGCTGTTTGCTGCCACGAATATAAAAAATCGGAAATGCACGAAAGGAAAACAGACATATACCCTTTTAAGCGCACGATTTATTTATGTGAGCAATGCAATGAAAACAGAGAAAAGCGTGACGCTTTAAGAAAGGTAAAACGCGGCATCCGTAAGCCATTTCATTCAACATCATTTTTAAATATTAAACGAGGTTAATATGTCTGTTGAGTTAAAAGTATTTGGTGGTGCTTACTTCCCCAAAGATAAAGCATTAAAAAAACACCCCGATTTAAAACCGCTAGCCACAGCAGTTAATGCGGCAACAAAAGCCATCGCTGAAGCCGTTATTTTCGGCAAACTTGCGGCTGAACATCCTGAACATATTGATGATTACTTCAAGGTGAAAATCTGGGAGCACCGCGAAGGTCTTCCCTGCCCTGATTTTGACGTCTTCTCATCTGAGTTTTTCGACAGTGTGGCCGTATGGAATGTGAATGCTGGTGAACCAGCTGCGGCGCCACAGCCAGAAGCTGATGCAAAGGAAGAATGGGAGGACAACAAGACTCTGGAAGAAATTAAAATTGTTGCGCAGCTCGACCAGGCATCCCGCGCGGCTTGTCTGGCACTGTTCGGCCCGGTCCCGGGAATCACTACAGCGCAGTACGGCCAGATCGTTGACCTGGTTAATGATGATGCTGGCAGCTTTACCCGCGAACTGGCAGAAGCCCTAACAAAAGAGAGACGCGCGCTTGAGCTGGCACCGGAACGCCAGGCGCAATTACTCTCCTGGTTACGTGAGAACACCAAAGAATCTGCACAGTGGCCGGACATTAAAAAGCAGATCGCTAAATGGATCGATACACCAGTTGATAAGCGCCCTCTGTCTACCACCACCACAGAAGAAAACCGTACAGACACCGGCTCTACGCTGGGTGGTGGAAACAAGACAGACCGTAGCCCGGATCTGGTTCATAACCTCTCTACGCTGCGTATCGAAGTGGCTATTGCCATTCTGAGTATGTACGACGAGATCGACATTTACTGGATCCCGAATAAATACATGATTCCAGCGAAAGCAATGGCGGAAGCCGCACAGGATCCTCGTTTTACTGCATGGTGGGCGCAGCTACGCGGCACCCCTGGAATTTTGGACTATTCGCGTGCGTCCATCATCGCCCTGATCAAGTCAGCACCAGAAGACATCTGGCTCAATCCGATCAAATTACGGGAGTACATCAATCGCGAGTTGGTTGAATCTGACCACGCGCATCCTGACCAGAAAACAATTGATACGGCCTGCCGCCCAAAAACTCGCACCAATGCTGAGAAAAAAGAAAATGATGAAACCGAATCGACTGTACCGGGCGAAACTCTGCCACCAGCAGTTTGCCCTGGCAAAGCTGCGCAACTCGACAAAGAACTCAAAGAGGCATTCGCTCAGAGCCCAGCACCTGAAAATCAAACCGGGGATCAACCGCGGGTGGAGAACCTGGGCGGCGGCGTATTCTCTGTCGATGCATTGTTTAACACAGCCCCCTCAAATGAGGGCGAAAAACAGGAAGCACCACCAGCTCTAAATGATCGCGAGATTGAAATCGCCCATGCATTAAACGAACTGATGTCTGGGCGGACAAATATCGTTGACAATGACGATATTGAATACCTCATCGCCACCACGGGTAAAGAGATCGAGCAGATTATCCCGTTACTGATTGCAGATATCACCGCGACAGAATTCTGCCTGTCGCCTGATTTCAGTGATGAAGAAGTACAGGATGTTGCCACTACGATTCTTGAAAAGTGGTCAGACGATATCAGCGTTCGCCAGAAAATAGCGCTTGATGCGATCGTGGAATACCGCCGTCCGGAACCACCAAAATCTGTCGTGCTCGATCCGCCAGCCGTTCCAGCAAAACCGATTGCCGCCCCAGAACCAGCAGCTGTAACAAACGCGCCGCTTTCGCCTGTTACCTACCTGCAACAGCTTACCATTGCAGCGCTGCAGGGCTTATGTTCCAACCCAGCATATTGCAATCAGTATGAGGAATTACCGGCTATGGCCGCCGGGCTTGCCCGCAGCGTTATCAATCATCAGGAAGGCTCCAGTGCGTCTGATTAACCGGAGCAAACGAGACAGCATCGGCGGGCCAGCATGCGCCGCCGCGCTCAAATGCCATTTTGAAAAATATGGCGAACATGGGCGTCGCTACACCCAGACGATTTACACAGTGCGTGTCGGCGAACAGAAAGTGACAGTCGAAGTCGTCAACCGGAGCCGTAGTTATGTGGCGACGGCCATGACCAGAGCCCGTCATCTTCGCCGCCTGCCAGGGTTGGCTGATTCGTGAGATTCAATATCCGCCAGCTGCAGCACGTATGATCGCAGCTGGCTATCAAGAGTGATAGCTATGAGTGAACAAAGTCTGATACCGCTGCGGGACTGGAAAGCTCGCAGATTGCACTTCCCCATAACAATCACATGCCTGGTGAAACACGGGAAACTGGGATACATACAACCGAGGCCGATTAAAATTGGAAATCGTTGGTGCATAGACGAACAGGCAATTTATATCGGACCAGGCGCGACGGGAGTCGAACCAGAAATTCACAGTGACGATGACGAAATTTTGCGGGAGATCCTGAGCGATGTCACCAAGGCCACGAAAAAATAACGTATCAATTTCCGGGCTGTATGCCCGGTTTGATCGTCGCACAGCAAAAACCTACTACCAGTATAAAAACCCTTTAACGGGTAAGTTCCACGGCCTGGGAACAGACAGAGAGAAAGCGGAAAAAATAGCCACAACGGCAAATCAGAGAATTGCAGCAGCAGAAGCCGAGCACTATTTGCGCCAAATTGATGAAACTCCAAAAGCAGCAGCACAGCGCGGGATCAGCCTCAAAGCATGGATAGAACGATATCTGAAGATTCAGAAACAAAGCCTGGATGCCGGAACGCTATCGCTGAAACGCTTTAAAGAAAAAAACGCATGGCAGAGTTGCTTTCCAGGCGGCTTGGTTCCCGGCCAATGAAGAGTTTGGAGGTAAAGGATTTTGCCGTGTTATTGGATGAATATCTGGATGCAGGACATGCCAGCAGCGCCCTCTGTAATCGGGTGGTGTGGGTGGATATTTTCACTGAAGCACAACATGCAGGAGAGGTGCCTCCTGGATGGAACCCACCAGCAGCAACAAAAAAACCTTCGGTGAAAGTTACACGTGCTCGCCTCTCTCTGGACGAATGGAAAAAAATACTGGCGCAAATACCCGAGGATCGGTACTCGCATAAAGCGATGCTGCTTGCCTTAGTCACTGGTCAGCGCCGGGAGGATATTGCGAACATGAAATTTTCAGATATTAAGGACGGCTATCTGCACATCGAGCAAAGCAAAACGGGGGCTCATATTGCGTTGCCGCTGAACCTCCGTTGTGAAGCCATTGGCTTATCGCTGGAGGATGTAATACGGAAATGTAGGGATAGGTTTGTCAGTCCCTATCTCTTGCACGGAAAAATGAACAATAAGGCGAAACCTGTGAATCTGATTTTGGTTTCTAAAGAGTTTGCCGCGGCACGTGATGCAGCCGGTATCGTACCGCCTGCAGGAAAAACACCAACAACGTTTCACGAACAGCGCTCATTGTCCGAACGACTTTACCGCGCCCAAGGGATCGATACGAAAATTTTGCTGGGGCATAAAACACAGTCAACCACCGACAGATACAACGATGATCGCGGGAAGGAATGGACCAAACTTGCAATTTAATTTTCGCTGCGGTGCTCTTGGAGAGAGGATTAATTACTGATGGAGGTCATAAAAAAGGTAGGTATTTTGGAGAAAAGTTTTGGAGAGGTTTTGGAGAAAGGAAAAAAGTTATATATTCCAGTCCGTTAAAACAACCTACACCTTCTGAGTTCAGAGGCTTACTCATGTCATGGCAATACTTCAAACAGACTTACCTGGTTAAGTTCTGGTCACCTGTACCGGCCGTCATCGCGGCGGGGATCCTCTCCACCTACTATTTCGGCATTACCGGCACCTTCTGGGCCGTGACCGGCGAGTTCACCCGCTGGGGTGGACAACTGCTGCAACTCGCGGGCGTGCATACCGAAGAGTGGGGTTACTTTAAGCTCATTCACCTGGATGGCACACCGCTGACCCGTATCGACGGTATGATGATTATCGGCATGTTCGGGGGCTGTTTTGCCGCCGCGCTGTGGGCTAACAACGTTAAGTTGCGAATGCCTAAAAGCCGGATACGCGTTATGCAGGCGATTGTCGGGGGCATGATTGCCGGGTTCGGCGCCCGTCTGGCGATGGGGTGTAACCTGGCCGCTTTCTTTACCGGCATTCCACAGTTTTCGCTGCACGCCTGGTTTTTTGCTGTCGCCACGGCGATTGGCTCGTACTTTGGCGCTAAGTTTACCCTTCTGCCGCTGTTCCGCATTCCGGTCAAAATGGTGAAGGTCAGCGCTGCCTCGCCGCTGACGCAAAAGCCTTCGCAGGCGCGTCGTCGTTTTCGTCTCGGCATGCTGGTCTTTTTCGCCATGGTCGCCTGGGCGCTCTGTACGGCGCTCAACCAGCCTAAGCTGGGCCTGGCCATGCTGTTCGGTGTCGGTTTCGGCCTGCTGATAGAACGTGCGCAGATCTGCTTCACCTCGGCGTTTCGCGATATGTGGATCACCGGCCGTACGATGATGGCCAAAGCGATTATTGCGGGTATGGCGGTAAGCGCCATTGGCATCTTCAGCTATGTGCAGCTGGGTGTTGAGCCGAAAATCATGTGGGCTGGTCCGAACGCGGTGATTGGCGGCCTGCTGTTTGGCTTCGGAATTGTACTGGCTGGCGGGTGTGAAACAGGCTGGATGTACCGCGCAGTTGAAGGTCAGGTGCATTACTGGTGGGTAGGTCTGGGGAACGTTATCGGCTCCACCCTGCTGGCCTGGTACTGGGACGATTTGTCCCCGGTGCTGGCCACGAACTGGGACAAGGTGAATCTGCTCAGCACGTTTGGCCCGCTCGGCGGGCTGCTGGTGACCTACGTCCTGCTGCTGGTCGCTTTTTTACTGGTTGTCGCGCAAGAGAAACGTTTCTTCCGCCGTGCCACGGTTAAACCTGAACCCCAGGAGAATGCAGCATGAAAGAGTTTGTGCCTGACTACCGCCTTGATATGGTCGGTGAACCGTGTCCTTACCCGGCTGTCGCCACGCTTGAAGCGCTCCCGCAGCTTCAAAAAGGGGAAATTCTGGAAGTGGTGAGCGACTGCCCGCAGTCCATCAACAACATTCCTCTGGATGCCAAAAACCACGGCTACACCGTACTGGATATTCAGCAGGATGGCCCGACCATTCGCTATCTTATCCAGAAGTAAACCGCCAGGTGACGGGGGGCTTCCCCCCGTCAAAAAAGCTGCCTCATCTCCCATTTTAATGGCAAGCACAGCGCCATTAATAATGGCAGCACTACACTTAAAGTGGATAAAAAACAAACAGGAGGTGAGGTATGTTTAATTCAATTTTAGTCCCTGTCGATATCTCTGAAAGTCGTCTGACCGAACAGGTGATTCCCTATGTTCAGGCAAACGCAGCAATCGGTAACGGTAAAATCCATTTTCTGACGGTAGTGCCTTCTTTCCCTTACTATTCATCGCTTGGGCTGGCGTATTCGGTTGAAATGCCAAAGCTGGCGGAGATTCAGGAGGAAGCCCTTACGAAGCTCAAAGAGATGGTTAAGCAGTTCAATTTACCTGCCGATCGTGTGGAGACACACGCCATTTCAGGTGCGCCTAAAGATCAGATCCTGAAGCTGGCTGACAGTATCAACGCTGACCTCATTATCATTGCGTCCCATCGACCGGACATCACAACCTACCTTTTAGGTTCAAACGCGGCGGTTGTGGTACGCCACGCAAAATGCCCGGTGCTGGTTGTACGCTAGAGAGGCTGGTGAGAAACTTAAGCCCCGGAATTCCGGGGCTTATTTAAAACGTTGTACAATAAAATAATTTCGATAAACGGACTTAACAATGAAAAAAGTAGTGATGCTGGTATGCCTTGCCACAGCAATAACGGGCTGTGCCCCTCTCGCGCCTGAAGGTTGTCAGAAGAAAACCGCTCTCGACTCGTGCTCCTATAAGCAGTCCGGTAAAGTCTCCGATAAGGATATCTATGGTCAACAGGCTGCCGCGATAAAGAAAGCGCTGGACTCAGCGCTGGCCGATCCGCACGCCTGGAATGGTAAGCGATGCAACATGCATCTCGACTTTACCGTCGACGGGCTACTGCAGAACCTGGAGATAAAAGGCGGAGACAAAGCGTATTGCCAGGCTTTAGCCGACGCGGCAACACGGGCCACCTTCCCGCCCTTCACAGACGAGCGTGTATTTCAGGATATGGGTTCTGCCCGCTGGAACATGGAGGGGCAACCGTAGAGGTAAGCCGACAGAAAGACTGGCCATGTTCTGGCCAGTCCCGGAAGCTAGAATCAGAAACGGTAGCCCGCAGAGAACATAAACACCCACGGATCCAGACGGGTGCTGATGCTTTGTTGCTGACCGCCCGCCTTGAAGCGCACATCGGTATCAATATCCATATACCAGACCGAGGCGTTAATTAACCAGTCGCGGTTAATGAGATAGTCCATCCCCACCTGTCCTGCCACGCCCCACGAATCTTTCAGGCTGAGATCGGTCAGTCCGGCCTCTTTACCGGTATCGTTGAATTTCTCATCGAAGAAGGTGGTGTAGTTCACGCCCGCGCCAATATAAGGACGCAGTTTGCTGCTTGAGTCACCAAAGTACCACTGCGCCATCAGCGTTGGCGGCAGATGGTGCACCGTGGCGATATCACCGGTTGGGCCTAAACCGACGCGATGACGGAATGGCGTCGCCGCAAGAAGTTCAACGCCGATGTTATCCGTCGCCATATACGTGAACGTTAAACCTAACTGGGTATTGTTGCTGACGTTAAAGCCGCCCATGCCCAGTACGTTATCAGAACCTTCTGTCGGACGTACCGTTGCCGAACCGGCACGAATAAAGAATTCACCTGCTTCATGCGCATACGCGCCGCCAGAGAGACTGCTTAAGATAAGGGCTGCCACCGCTAATTTTTTCATATCCGCTCCATCGTTGTGGTTTTAATTGCGGATGAGAATATACTCACAAAAGGGTAATAAGTGATCTGTCACAGATCACATTAAAACCAGTAAGTTAACATTCATTGATCTGGGTTAATTTTTGGTGACACACCATAAAGCGATAAGTTGTTCCTACGTCAATTTTTGGCATTTCCCGGTTACAAAATTTTCCCTTTTTCCCCTCTTGCTCTTCTGATGGCGGCTGGATAATTTAGCGCTTTCACAATGTGATTTGATGCGTTCTTTTTTGCAGGTGTGCCATGAGTGATATGAACCCGTGCATGACGTGCGGAGCCTGTTGTGCGTATTTTCGAGTCTCTTTCTACTGGGCCGAAGCCAGCGATGGCGGCGGTACTGTTCCGGTTCATCTCACTGAACCGTTATCCCCCTTTCTGCGATGCATGAGCGGTACGAATCAAAAGCAGGCACGCTGTGTGGCGCTACACGGTGAGCCAGGCGTGTCGACCCGCTGTTCCATCTATGCGGATCGCCCCAGCCCGTGCCGGGAGTTTGCGATGTCTGGTGAAGATGGACAGGTCAACGACGCCTGTAATCGTGCCCGCGCGCGCTTCGGATTACCGCCGCTTTACAAAGATATGCTTTTCCATACAAGCCTTGATGCTGCCACGACCGCGTTATCCGGTGTACAATCGCTGGCTAATTAACACCTGCAATACTCAAGGAGAGTGCATGTCTATCACGGCGAAGTCTGTCTACCGTGACACGGGAAACTTTTTCCGCAATCAGTTCGTAACCTTTTTGCTGATCGCGTTGTTATGTGCCTTTATTACGGTGGTGCTGGGTCACGCGTTCTCTCCGAGTGAAGAACAGATAGCCAGCCTCAGCCAGGGGGACCACCTTGCAGGTAGCGTGGGGTTGTTTGAGCTGGTGCAAAACATGACGCCGGAGCAGCAACAAATTTTGCTGCGGGCGTCTGCAGCATCAACCTTCTCGGGTCTGATCGGCAATGCCATTCTGGCGGGCGGCGTCCTGCTGATGATTCAACTGGTTTCCGCCGGTCATCGTGTCAGCGCCTTACGGGCGATCGGTGCCAGTGCGCCGGTATTGCCTAAGCTGTTTATTCTTATCTTTTTAACCACCCTGCTGGTGCAAATGGGCATTATGCTCGTTGTGGTTCCGGGTGTGTTGCTGGCTATCGTCCTCGCGTTTGCTCCGGTGATGGTGGTACAGGACAAAATGGGGATCTTCACCGCGATGCGCAGCAGCGTCAGACTGGCATGGGCGAATATGCGTCTGGTTGCACCGGCCGTGATTGGCTGGCTTCTGGCCAAAACGCTCCTGCTGCTGTTTGCACCTAACTTTGCCGTACTCACGCCAAATGTGGGTGCGGTGGTGGCAAATACGCTGAGCAACCTGATATCAGCGGTACTGCTGGTCTATCTGTTCCGCCTGTATATGTTAATTCGTCAGTAATCCTGAGGCCGGGTACATCGCTGTACCCGGCCCTACACAGAAGATGGAATCACAGAATGAAGCAGTTTCTTGATTTTTTACCGCTGGTCGTGTTTTTCGCGTTTTATAAGCTGTATGACATTTATGCGGCCACGATGGCGCTGATCGTGGCTACCGCTATCGTGCTGATCTACAGCTGGGTTCGCTATCGTAAAGTCGAAAAAATGGCCCTGATTACGTTCGCGCTGGTGGCCATATTCGGTGGGCTGACCCTGTTCTTCCACAATGATGAATTTATCAAATGGAAGGTCACGGTGATTTACGCGCTGTTTGCGGGTGCATTACTGATCAGCCAGTGGGTAATGAAAAAGCCGCTGATCCAGCGCATGCTGGGTAAAGAGCTGACGCTGCCGCAGGAAGTGTGGTCTCGTCTGAATATTGCCTGGGCGCTGTTCTTTATTCTCTGCGGTCTGGCAAATATCTACATCGCTTTCTGGCTGCCGCAGAATATCTGGGTCAACTTCAAGGTCTTTGGCCTGACGGCGCTGACGCTTATTTTTACCCTGTTAAGCGGCGTTTATATCTACCGGCATATGCCGCAGGATGATAAGCACTGATGAATGACCGACCAGAACGTACGCGGCATGCGTTCTGGTCTATTCTCTCCAGCCGAAAATCATAGTAGCATCCCGCCTGAAGTCTTCCGTTACGAGTTTAAAACAATGACAACAAATGACGCCCCTCAGGGCGAACTGGTTTTACGCACACTGGCAATGCCCGCGGACACCAATGCCAATGGCGATATTTTTGGCGGCTGGCTGATGTCGCAGATGGATATGGGCGGCGCAATTCTGGCAAAGGAGATCGCCCATGGGCGTGTGGTCACCGTGAGAGTGGACGGCATGACCTTCCTGCGCCCGGTCGCAGTGGGTGATGTGGTTTGCTGCTACGCGCGCTGTGTTAAGCGCGGCAACACGTCGATTTCCATCAATATCGAAGTCTGGGTGAAAAAAGTCTCTTCTGAACCGATTGGACAGCGTTATAAAGCGACAGAAGCGCTGTTTATTTATGTGGCAGTCGACAGCGAGGGTAAACCCCGACAGCTGCCTCAGGCCTGATTGACAGGCAAAAAAAAGCCTCCTTTCGGAGGCTTTTCTTATTCCATCTGTGCCCCGCCGTTCAGGCGGAAAACAATATTAACGATCAACCCACTGCCCGGCTTGCCTGGCTCATAACGCCATCTGCGCATCGCCGATTTCACTTCGCGCTCAAACATATTAGAAGGTTGAGCAGACAAGATTTCAACGTTATCAACCCGGCCATCCGGGGTCACGTCAAATTTAACCCGCACACGACCTTCAATGCGCAACGCCTGAGCGCGAGCCGGATATTGAGGCTGATTACGGCTTACGGCACGCGGGCCCGCTGGCGCGGTTGTCGTCGGTTTTGCGGTCGCTGGCGTGTTATTCATCACCGGCCGTGAAGGCGCTGTGTTTTCTACCGTCTGCGTGGCGCGCGGTTCAATCGGACGTTCTTCGCGTTTAGGACGTTCCTCCACCTTTTTCACCGGTTTTGGCTTCGGCTTCGGTTTTGGTTTAGGTTCAGGTTTGTGGATCACCACCGGCGCTTCTTTTGGCGGTTCCGGAACAGGCTCGGGTTCTGGCTCCGGCTCAGCAACCGGCTGTGGCGGAGGAGGTGCAACCTGTGGCGGCTCAAGATCCGCAGGCGAAACCATCGTCACTGAAATTGGCTGCGAGGGAGCTGGCATTTCAATAACCTGATGAACCGAGGTATAGAGCAAACCCGCCACAACAGCACCGTGAATCACGACAGAAAGCAACGTCGGCCAGGGAAAGCGGCGAGGTAAATCAAGGGTCATCGAAGTCATAATCATCAACGTTAAAAAACCGAACTGTGATTTTAAATGCAAATAGCAATCATATTCAATAAGACACTTTGTTCTGGCGCAATTTAAGCGCTGAAGAGGCCAAAAAAGAGGCACTCAGATCAGGGTATTAACAATGTTTTTATTTTACATTGCACGCAGTTGTCCTTTCACATAACGTAACTGACACTTTTAATGGTTAAGGAGCTTCACCGTGTTTTACGTGATTTACTCTGAAGATGTCGCAGATTCCCTGGAAAAACGCCTGTCTGTACGCCCTGCCCATCTGGCACGCTTACAGTTGCTGCAGGATGAAGGCCGTTTACTGACCGCTGGCCCAATGCCAGCTGTCGACAGCAACGATCCTGGCGCTGCCGGTTTTTCTGGATCTACGGTGATTGCCGAGTTTGAATCCCAGGAGGCCGCTCAGGCCTGGGCTGACGCCGATCCGTATGTGGCAGCAGGTGTGTACGCGAAAGTGACTGTTCGGCCGTACAAGAAAGTGTTCTGATACAAAAGCGGCTCCGAAACGGAGCCTTTTTATGGCGGTGGTTATGCATCTCTGCGCCGGGTAAATTGCTGTTCCGTGATAAGGCTTCCCCACTGGTCGCCTTCCCACTCTTTTGCCAGCGTGAAACCAAATGACTCATACAGACGTCGGGCAGTAGTCAGCTTATTGAACGTCCAGAGATGCACAGCAGAAAATCCGACACTGTCGCAAAAAAGTATGGCTTCGTTCAGTAATTTTTTCCCCGCACCATGCCCCCGACAGCCGTCGTCGATAATAAACCAGCGCAGATGGGCTTCACCCAGCTCTAAATCCTCGCCATCAATGGCTACCGACCCCACGATCCTGTCGTTCAACACCGCCAGCCATATCTGATTACAGGGTTTGTCCAGTCGACCACTAAATTCAGCCAGACCGGAGGCCACTTTGGCCTCAAAGAAGCGACCAAAATTATGCTCGCGCGCGTAGTAACTCCCGTGCATCTCTGCGATGCGGCCAATCATGCCGGGAAGATAACCCTGCACAATTTTTAGCTCATCCGGGCGAGTGTCGCCCCCCGTCTCGCGACACGCCAGCAGCGCATTGGCATACAGGGATAGCCCCTGAGAGATGATCTGCTGCTGGGCAGGCTGCAGGGACTGTATTGCTGAGACAACTCGCTCGTTGCTATAGGCATTGATTTTATTGACCGTATCACGGCCCTTCCCGGTTAGCCTGAGGCTCTTCGTTCTGGCATCTTCCGTTGACACCACCTCTTCAAGTTCGCCTGCAGCAATCAGGCGAGCCAGCATACGGCTGACGCTCGATTTCTCCAGCCCCAGTAACTGCACCAGTTGACCCGCCGTCATCTCTTTGCGTAATGCGATTTCGACGAGAGTGTGGACTGCCGAGGGTGAGTAATTTGTTGAGGCCAGGGTTGAAGCCATAAAACCTAACTCTCGCACCATAAGACGCGAGGAACGACGGATGACGCTGACTACGGGGGGTTCGCTGTGCATATTATTTCCTCACCATTTAGTTGTACTATACAACTAAATGGTGAGGGGCTGTCAAACAGAATAAAAAAGGCTCCCTCAGGAGCCTTTCATTCAATCAATGCAGCGACGCTAATCTGGCCGCAAACCCGACAAACAACAGTCCTATCAGGCCGTTCCCTAGTTTTGCCAGTTTCTTTTTCGTTTTCAGATAACGGGTGACAAAAGCGCCTGAGAAGATCAGGAAGCTCATATACATAAAGCTGATTAACTCAAGCGTGGTCGCGAGGATAAGGAAAGAGGTTCCGGTGTTTTTCGCATTCACGTCAATGAACTGAACAAAGAACGAGACGTAGAACAGAATCGCTTTTGGATTTGTGAGGCTCAGTACCAGCGAGCGTTTCATGATCATACTGGCAGGCTCGGTACCGCTTTCCTGCGTATTATTTTGACGGTTCACCACCGACCAGAGCATTTTGGCTCCCAGCCAGAGCAGATAAAACGCCCCGAGATAGCGTACGATATTAAACAGCACCGGGGTGGTCTGGATTAACGCGGCAACGCCCGCCCAGGCAAGGAACATCAAGACGGCATCGCCAATAAACACGCCGGTGGCGGCGAGATACCCTTTTTTAACGCCATGACCAATCCCTGTTTTCAGCACAAACAAGGTATTCGGCCCTGGCACCAGCACGATAAAAAATGCGCCGACAACGTACGTCCAGAAATTCAGTACACCAAACTCCGCAAACACTTCTCCCTCCTTTTGCTAAACACAACAGGAATAGCGCGGCAAAAACGCGATTCCCAAAAAATCAGACGCCATAAAATCATTGGGCACCTTTCGGTGCCCTGATGGATCTCAGATATCCTGGACTGCGAACAGCAACGCATTGCGGTGCCGGGTCAGTCCACACTTTCTGATGGCGTGTATACGCATATTGCGGCGGGATTGAGCTTCCAGCCAACGAGCCTTACGACGACTCACCTGTCGCAACATGCGCCAGCGCCCTACTTCAGTTCTACTGCGCTTCATGTCTACAACTCTTTCTTTAAAAGAAAGGCCATTATAAACCCAACCCCGCGGCAAACCAGCGCTTTTACCTGGCGTTTTTATTTGCCAGATGATTCCTGATGCGTACACTCATAACAATACGCTTTCAAAAGGATTTTTTTACCTATGACAACCTTCTACACCGTGGTGAGTTGGCTGGTCATTCTGGGATACTGGCTGTTAATCGCGGGTGTGACATTACGCATCCTGATGAAGCGCAGAGCCGTACCCTCTGCCATGGCCTGGCTTCTGATAATCTATATCCTGCCGCTGGTGGGAATTATTGCCTATCTCTCTTTCGGTGAGCTTCATCTGGGTAAGCGCCGTGCCGAGCGAGCCCGCGCCATGTGGCCTTCGACCGCCAAATGGCTCAACGATCTTAAAGCCTGTAAACATATCTTTGCCGATGAGAACAGCAGTGTTGCTTCCTCGTTATTTAAGCTGTGCGAACGGCGGCAAGGTATTGGAGGCGTGAAAGGCAATCAGCTGCAGCTGCTGACCTCTTCCGATGATGTCATGCAGGCGTTGATCCGCGATATTCAGCTGGCCCGTCACAATATCGAGATGGTGTTCTATATCTGGCAACCCGGTGGGATGGCCGACCAGGTGGCGGAATCGCTGATGGCTGCCGCACGTCGGGGCATTCACTGCCGCCTGATGCTGGACTCCGCAGGCAGTGTCGCCTTCTTCCGCAGCCCCTGGGCCGGGATGATGCGTAATGCCGGCATCGAAGTGGTTGAGGCGCTGAAGGTTAATCTGCTGCGTGTGTTTCTTCGCAGGATGGATCTTCGCCAGCACCGCAAGATGATCATGATCGATAACTATATTGCTTATACCGGCAGCATGAACATGGTTGACCCCCGCTTCTTCAAGCAGGACTCGGGAGTCGGCCAATGGGTTGATCTGATGGCGAGGATGGAAGGGCCTATCGCCACCTCCATGGGGATTGTCTATTCCTGTGACTGGGAGATAGAAACCGGCAAGCGTATTCTCCCGCCGCCACCGGATGGCAATATCATGCCCTTTGAAGAGGCCAGCGGTCATACCATTCACACCATCGCTTCCGGCCCGGGTTTCCCGGAGGATCTCATCCATCAGGCGCTGCTAACGGCCACTTACGCAGCGCGTGAGTATCTGATCATGACCACGCCCTACTTCGTACCCAGCGATGACCTGCTGCACGCAATCTGCACTGCGGCACAGCGCGGTGTTGATGTCAGCATTATTCTGCCGCGCAAAAATGACTCGCTTCTGGTGGGCTGGGCCAGCCGCGCGTTCTTTAGCGAACTGCTTGCCGCCGGGGTTAAAATTTACCAGTTTGAAGGCGGGCTCCTGCATACCAAAAGCGTCCTCGTGGACGGTGAGTTAAGTCTGGTGGGCACGGTAAACCTGGATATGCGCAGCCTGTGGTTAAACTTTGAAATCACGCTGGTCATTGATGATGCCGGATTCGGCGGTGACCTGGCCGCGGTGCAGGACGATTATATCTCCCGTTCGCGCCTGCTGGATGCCAGACTGTGGGTAAAACGTCCGCTGTGGCAGAGAATTGCCGAACGACTGTTTTACTTCTTTAGTCCGTTGCTGTAAAACGTGCCCAACGATGTTAAACAGGTAGTCATCATGGAAATGGATCTGAACAATCGCCTGACCGAAGACGAAACGCTCGAGCAGGCTTATGACATTTTTCTCGAACTGGCGGTTGATAACCTCGATCCCGCAGACGTGATCCTCTTCAATCTGCAGTTCGAAGAGCGCGGCGGCGCCGAGTTATTCGATCCTGCTGAAGACTGGGCTGAGCACGTGGATTTCGATCTGAATCCTGACTTCTTTGCCGAAGTGGTGATTGGGCTGGCAGATGAAGATGGTGGCGAAATTAATGACATTTTCGCCCGCGTGCTGCTGTGCCGCGAGAAAGACCATAAGCTGTGCCACATCATCTGGCGCGAATAATAAAAGGCTGCGAATGCAGCCTTTTTTATTTACTCCGGTAACTCGCTCCCGCAACGGTTACAGTACCGGGCGCTAAGCTCATGTTCAGCCTGGTGACAGCGCGGACATTTTCGCTGCAGTTTGCGGCTCTGAAATGCACTACTCATATGCGTGGTAATAAGCCCTGTCGGAATGGCAATCACCGAATACCCAATCAGAATCAGCACCGAAGCGACAATACGCCCAAGCGGCGTATGCGGCGTGATGTCTCCATAACCAACGGTTGTGACGGTGACAATTGCCCAGTAGACGGAAGCGTTCAACGTCGTGAAGCCATATTTTGGCCCTTCGATCAGATACATCAGCGCGCCGAAAACAATCATGACAATGGCAATAAACGAATAAAACAGAATGAGCTGATGCCGCGCGCTCATAATTGCGCTCCAGAACACCCGTAATGACGGCATAAAACGCAGCAGTTTCAGAATACGTAATACCCGAATAACGCGCATCGCTCGCCAGGCAAATACATAGCTCAGGCTAATCTCCGGCCACAACCACATTACATAGAGCGGCAGGACGGTGGCTAAATCAATAAATCCCCAGAAACTGAAGACATATCTGGCCGGGTTGGGCCAGCAGACAACACGCAGCAGATATTCAGCTGTAAAGACCAGGGTAATGATCAGTTCGATCCAGACAAAAACATGCCATTCATCATAGGTCAGGTGATACTGCGTCCCGGCACCCGATTCATAGAAAATAACCACCACGCTGAGCAGCGCAAACAGCCCACATAGCCCTTCGAAGCGGCGTCCGGATACCGTTTTCGGATCGAATAAAAAATGATAAAGCCGCCGACGGGCTGAGGTGAATATACTCGACACGGTAACCTCGCAAAAAATAAGGGCTGACATCATGTCAGCCCTTGCGATTATAGCGGGTCTACTTTGAGGCAGGAAACCGCATGTCGGAAACTGCCCTCCAGAACCGGACGTGTTTTCGCACATTCCGGCCCGGCCAGTGGGCATCGCGTACGGAATACGCAACCTGATGGCGGGTTAATCGGCGACGGCAACTCGCCTTCCAGCAGCTGGATGGTTTTATTTTTTTCCAGATCGGGATCGGGAATTGGCACCGCGGACATCAGCGCTTTGGTGTAAGGGTGCAGTGGGTTGTGGTACACCTCATCATAGGTGCCCAGCTCCACGGCATGACCCAGGTACATGACCAGTACGCGGTCAGAAATGTGTTTCACCACCGCCAGGTCGTGCGCAATGAAGATCAACGACAGCCCCATCTCGCGCTGCAGCTTCTGCAGCAGGTTTACCACCTGTGCCTGAATGGAGACGTCCAGCGCGGAAACGGGCTCATCACAGATGATCAGCTTCGGCTCAAGGATTAACGCACGGGCAATACCAATACGCTGACACTGACCGCCGGAAAACTCATGCGGATAGCGGTTGATAAGGTTTGGCAGCAGCCCCACTTTCATCATCATCGCCTTAACGCGATCGCGTACTTCCTGACGCGGCATCTTCGGATGGTAGGTCCGCAGCGGCTCGGCAATGATTTCACCAATGGTCATACGCGGGTTTAAGGACGCCAGCGGGTCCTGGAATATCATCTGGATATCGCTGCGTACGTCGCGCCACTCATCGGGTTTCATCCCCAGAAGATCTTTACCCAGCCACGCTACTTTACCGCCGGTTGCTTTCACCAGGCCGATAATGGCACGCGCAAAGGTCGATTTGCCGCAGCCGGACTCTCCCACCACGCCCAGGGTTTCCCCTTCATACAGACGAAGCGTTACGCCATCCACCGCTTTCAGGGTCTTCGGCGGTTGCCAGAACCACTGTTTACCGTCCTTGATGTCGAAATGCACCTTCAGGTCGGCGATTTCAAGCAGCACATTTCTTTTTTCATCTAATGCGTTCATACCAGCTCCTCCTGCGGCTTAAAGCAGGCGCGCAAACGGCCTGGTGCAAACTCTTCCAGCGGCGGAGCGCTGTTACAGATTTCCATCGCATGCGGGCAGCGCGGCTGGAACGGACAGCCTTTCGGCAGACGCAGCAGGTTTGGTGGGTTGCCCGGAATGGTCAACAGGGATTCCCCTTCGGCATCAAGACGTGGCACCGCATTCAACAGACCAATCGAGTACGGATGCGCAGGCTGATAGAACACATCGCGCGCTTTGCCATATTCCATGGTCCGACCGGCATACATGACCAGCACTTTGTCGCAGATGCCCGCAACCACGCCTAAGTCATGAGTGATCATGATAATCGCCGTGTTGAACTCACGCTTAAGCTCGTTCAGCAGGGTCATGATTTGCGCCTGAACGGTCACATCCAGCGCGGTGGTGGGTTCATCGGCAATCAGCAGTTTTGGACGACACAGCAGCGCCATGGCAATCATCACACGCTGGCGCATACCGCCAGAGAACTCATGCGGGAACATGCGCATGCGCTTTCGTGCTTCCGGCATTTTGACCGCATCAAGCATTTTAACGGACTCTTCAAAGGCTTCGGCTTTGCTCAACCCTTTGTGCAGCATCAGGACTTCCATCAGTTGCTCACCGACGCGCATGTACGGGTTCAACGAGGTCATCGGATCCTGGAAAATCATCGAAATCTGCTCGGCACGGAGCTTGTTCAGCTCATGCTCAGGCAGATTGAGGATCTCACGCCCGTTAAATTTGGCGGAACCGCCAATCACACCGTTAGCCGCCAGCAGCCCCATCAGCGCGAACGCCGTCTGAGATTTACCGGAACCGGATTCGCCCACGATACCCAGCGTTTCACCCGCGCGCAGGTTGAAGTTGAGATCGTTGACGGCGGTGACATCCCCGTCCGGCGTCTTGAAGGTAACGCGGAGATCGTTTACATCCAGCAGAAGGTCGCTTCGCTGTTGCGCCTGTGGCGCAGTTGCCGTTTCAATAATTGTCATGACGGCGCTCCTTAACGGTCTTTCGGGTCGAGGGCATCACGCAGGCCATCGCCGATAAAGTTGAAACAGAACAGAGTGACGACCAGGAAACCCGCCGGGTATAACAGCAGCCACGGTGAAACTTCCATTGAGTTTGCACCATCACTCAGCAGCGCACCCCAGCTACTCAGAGGCTCTTGCGTACCCAGACCCAGGAAGCTCAGGAATGATTCAAACAGGATCATGCTTGGCACCAGCAGCGAGGCATACACCACCACCACGCCCAGCACGTTAGGAACGATGTGGCGGACAACGATATTCCCTGTCGAGACGCCACCCACCTGCGCCGCTTCGATAAACTCTTTGCGTTTAAGGCTCAGCGTCTGGCCACGAACAATACGCGCCATGTCCAGCCAGGAGACCATCCCGATGGCCACGAAGATCAACAGGATGTTCTGACCGAAGAAGGTCACCAGCAGGATCACGAAGAACATGAACGGGAAGGAGTTTAAAATTTCCAGCAGACGCATCATGACCGAGTCCACTTTCCCGCCGAGATAACCGGAGAGCGAGCCATAGAGCGTGCCGACAATCACGGCCACCAGCGCCGCAGCGATCCCCACCATCAGTGAGATACGGCCACCGATGGCGACGCGCACCAGCAGGTCGCGGCCGGATGAATCCGTACCAAAGTAGTGGCCGGACTCCATATCAGGGGCACTGGACATCATGCCCCAGTCAGTATCGAAATAGGTGAATTGCGACAGCATCGGTGCCAGGGTCACAAACAGCGCGATAAGCACCAGAACAATCAGACTGGCGACCGCCGCGCGGTTATGCATAAAGCGACGGCGGGCGTCCTGCCAGAGGCTACGACCTTCTACTTCCAGTTTTTCACTGAAGTTTTCCAGCGCCTCGCTGTTTTTCTTACTCAACATCATGGCGTGCTCCAGTTAGTAACGGATTTTCGGGTCGATAACGGCATACAGCACATCGACAACAGCGTTAAAGAGAATGGTCAACGCTCCCACGAGGATCGTCAGGCTCAGTACCAGCGAATAGTCGCGGTTGAGTGCGCCGTTAACGAACAGCTGACCAATACCCGGCAGGCCGTAGATAGTTTCAATAACCATTGAACCCGTAATGATACCGACGAACGCAGGTCCCATGTAAGAAAGCACCGGCAACAGGGCTGGCTTGAGCGCATGACGGAAAATAATCCGGCGCATCGGCAACCCTTTCGCACGCGCGGTACGGATGAAGTTAGAATGTAATACTTCAATCATCGAACCACGGGTGATACGCGCGATACTGGCGATGTACGCCAGAGAAAGTGCCACCATCGGTAAAATCATGAACTTCAGTGCCCCGCCGTTCCAGCCGCCGCCGGGCAGCCATTTCAGCGTGATGGCAAATATCATCACCAGTAATGGCGCGACAACGAAGCTGGGGATGACCACCCCGGTCATTGCGACCCCCATTACCGTATAATCCCATTTGGTATTTTGTCTGAGCGCGGCGATAACGCCTGCGGTGACCCCGAGAACAACGGCCAACAAGAATGCCGCAGCACCCAGTTTTGCCGATACCGGGAAGCTGGACGCCACCAGGTCGTTAACGGAATAGTCTTTATATTTGAATGACGGCCCGAAATCGCCATGCGCCAGTTGCTTCAGATAATTGAAGTATTGCGTGGAGATAGGATCGTTTAAATGATATTTCGCTTCGATGTTCGCCATCACTTCAGGTGGCAGCGTACGTTCACCCGTGAATGGACTTCCCGGCGCGAGACGCATCATAAAGAAGGAAATTGTAATTAGAATAAATAACGTTGGTATCGCTTCTAAACAGCGACGCAGGATAAATTTCAACATTGCCCGTACCTTCTGGCGTGTGCCTGATGAATGTTACAAAGTAGACACAGTGGGGCAAGCCACGCCCGCCCCACGTATTGCCATTAATGCTTGATAATATAAAGATTCTTAACGGAAATATTATCCAACGGGTCTTTACCGGTATAACCCCCAACCCACGGTTTCACCAGACGGGCGTTCACGTAGTAGTAAACCGGTACAATTGCCGAGTCTTTATCGAGCTGTTGTTCTGATTTAGCGTACAGGTCTGCACGTTTTGCATCGTCAGTAACCTGCAGCGTTTCAGCGATCAGCTTATCGAATGCGGGGCTCTTATAGTGCGCGGTGTTGTTCGAGCTGTCGCTGAGCATGGTATTCAGGAAGGATGTCGGTTCATTATAGTCCGCACACCAGCCTGCACGCGCCACATCAAAGGTGCCCTGATGGCGGGTATCCAGGAAGGTTTTCCACTCCTGGTTTTCCAGCTTAACGTTGGCACCCAGGTTTTTCTTCCAGATAGAGGCAACGGCAATAGCCAGTTTTTTATGCAGATCTGACGTGTTGTACAGCAGGTTAAACGTCAGTGGCTTATCTGCGGTATATCCCGCTTCGGCCAGCAGCTTTTTCGCTTCTTCGTTACGTTTTTCCTGTGACCACTTGAACCACTCAGGCTCAACCAGTTTCATGCCATCGGTATACGGCGGGGTGTAGCTGTACGCTGGCAGATCGCCCTGGTTTTTCACTTTGTTAACGATAATATCGCGATCCAGTGCCAGCTTCAGCGCAGTACGGACACGTACGTCGGTGAACGGTGCTTTCTGGTTGTTAATTTCGTAGTAGTAGGTGCACAGATACGGATCGACATGTACTTCTTTCGGGATCTCTTTTTTCAGTTTCTGGAACAGTTCAATCGGCATGTTGTTATAGGTCATGTCGATCTCGCCGCTGCGGTAGCGGTTAACGTCAGTCACTTCTGAAGAGATTGGCAGGTAGGTTACCTGATTAATCACGGTTTTCGCGTTATCCCAGTATTGCGGGTTACGCTCCAGAACCATACGTTCGTTGACCACCCAGTCTTTCAGTTTATAAGCACCGTTGGTCACGATATTGGCAGGCTGGGTCCATTTTTCACCGAATTTTTCCACTGCGGATTTTGGTACCGGGGAGACGGACGGGTGGACAAGCAGCTTATAGAAGTACGGAACAGGTTCGCTCAACGTCACTTCAAACGTATTCGCATCGATCGCTTTTACACCCAGATCGGTGACCGGTTTTTTACCAGCGATGATGTCATCGATATTGGCGATATGACCATACTGCAGGTAGCTCGCATACGGAGAGGCGGTATTTGGATTCGCCAGACGCTGCCAGCTATAGACGAAATCTTCGGCGGTAACCGGCGTACCGTCGGACCATTTCGCATCTTTACGCAGATGGAAGGTCCAGACTTTGAAATCTTTGTTTTCCCACTTTTCGGCGACGCCCGGTGCCGGGTGGCCTTCTACGTCAGTCACCAGCAGCCCTTCAAACAGGTCGCGGTTGACGTTTGACTCAGGAACGCCCTCAATTTTATGCGGGTCAAGAGACTGAACTTCCGCCCCGTTGTTACGTACCAGCGTCTGCTTCTCAGCCAGCTGTACCCCTGCAGGGACGTCCGCAGCCATTGCAGCGTTGCCCGCGATTAGCGCAGTTAAAATCCCCGCCGCTACCAGATTTTTTTTTGTGATGATGGACATTGTGTTGGTACTCCACTCATTATAATTACTGGCCTTCGCCAGCTGTGTAATCCCCTGTTGGGGCCTGTACAGCGCAGGAGTTTTTTTTGCTGCTGTCAGGTTCTTTTTTTTACTTCTTGCTATCACCGACTTCTTTATTACTGACCGCTCGTATGGCCGTCTTGCGTCGATTCTTTACACGTCTCCCCTGTCTGAGACATGTACTGGATATTCGCGAAGATGACTTTATGAAAATAATTCTCATCTTCTTGTTTTATGCTGCAAAATATTAGGCCGGAAAGTATCAAAAGGCGTAAACGCACGCCAATACATTTTGCAAATTTGTTAAGCAATTCTCTTTTACGACGAGTACCAAATCTTTGAGGGCAGCCTTGCCTGACATTGAATAACGAAAAAGGCTCAATTATTCAATATGATAGAGAAAACGTTCTCTGCGAGCGCGTCGCTGCGCTATCATCGAGTGGTTTTGTACAAAAACTTAACAATTGGTTATTATTTAGCACATTCCTCTAAGGGAGCGTTGAAATTACTAATATCATTTCGGTTATCTCTCAGCAAGCCCAAGAGTATCATGTGAGTAAAATAACAGAGTGATTGAAGAATTTCTGTGCAGGCGGGTAACGGTAAAATATATAACTTCTTGAAATGCAAGGAATGAACATTATTAGTAGAATTTATTATGACATGTAAGCATTTCAACTTTATTTATATGATTTGCTGATATTCACGTAAAAAAACGGAGCCGTTAGCTCCGTTCTTTCATATGAAATGTCAGTGCAAAAGTCCCGGAAAAATGCTCTTAATACCGGTGACGATGAATTCTATGCCCAGGGCCATCAATAGCAGACCCATGATACGGGTAATGACGTTGATACCCGTCTGCCCCAGCAAGCGCACCAGCCAGGGCGCCATGCGGAACACTCCCCAACAGCAGAGAGCAAAAACAGCGATGGCGACAGAAAAGCCAACCAGGTGCATCCAGTTGTGGTAGCGCGTTCCCCAGACAATCGTCGAACTGATCGCGCCGGGACCGGCCATCAGAGGCAACGCCAGCGGGACCACCCCAATGCTCTCGCGGATGGCGGTTTCTGACTTCTCCTGTTTGTTCTGCTTATCTTCCCCCAGCTTACCGCTGATCATCGACATGGCGATAGTCACCACCAGGATCCCACCCGCAATCCGGAAAGAATCAATTGAGATACCGAACACCTGAAGGATGGCATCCCCAAGATAAAGGGAGGTCAACAGAATTATCGCGACCGACAGGTTTGCGGTGAGATTGGTTTTGTTCCTTGCCGCCGCCGTCTGGTAACTGGTCATACTAATGAAGACAGGTATGATCCCCACCGGGTTAACCAATGCAAACAAACCAATAAAAAACTTAAAATATGTAGGAAAATCAAAGAGCGATAAGATCACATTTTGCTCCGCTTTTGCGTATGCCCCGGGGCTGACAGGAGTCAGTCAAAATCGCGCTGAAGATACGCTTTTTATGCGCATACTTCACCAGAAATCTGCGCCAAAACGTTATCATTTCATGATGTTAAATATTTGTATAAGCAATGATAGCGCCACTTCCAATAGTTACTTAATTATTTAACACTGGAATAATCTCAAAGAAATAACCCTGCTGAAAGGTATCAGCTTGGGGGAAAATTGACGCAGATCATGATTTCCGTACTCAGAAGTGAGTAATCTTGCTTACGCCCCCAGGGAGATCACCTGTCAAAAAGGGATGATGCTAAGGTAAGGCTCTTTTAGTAAATTAGTGTACTGGAGCAGGAAGTAACCCATTGTTTTACTGTGTGTTACGCAAGTCGTATCGGCTCTGTCTATACTGTGTGACGTATCGAGCGCTGGTTTACTAAAAGAGTTTAAACATTATCAGGAGAGCATTATGGCTGTTACCAATATCGCTGAACTGAACGCCCTCGTCGAGCGCGTTAAAAAAGCCCAGCGTGAATATGCCAATTTCACCCAAGAACAGGTTGATAAAATCTTCCGCGCGGCCGCTCTGGCTGCTGCAGATGCTCGA
>Ga0209370_1001169_pt1 | contig 24860 bp, 25 predicted proteins | sample AgamicAtPrz_FD_187164 | JGI IMG/M metagenome (GOLD analysis project Ga0209370, IMG submission 187164) | Agave microbial communities from Guanajuato, Mexico - At.P.rz (SPAdes) (version 2) | ecosystem: Host-associated > Plants > Phyllosphere > Phylloplane/Leaf | place: Guanajuato, Mexico... | reverse complement strand
CCGAAATCATCAACGAGTACGGCCATGTGAACGTCGACTTCGAAGACGTGCGCACCGTGATGGGCGAGCCCGGCAAGGCCATGATGGGCACGGCCAAGGCCGCCGGTCCCGATCGTGCCCGTATCGCTGCCGAGCAGGCCGTGGCCTGCCCGCTGCTGGAAGGCATCGATCTGTCCGGCGCCAAGGGCGTGCTGGTGCTGGTGACTGCAGCCAAGGGTAGCCTCAAGCTGTCCGAGTCGCGTCTGGCCATGTCCACCATCAATGCCTATGCGTCTCCCGATGCGCATGTGATCTACGGCGCTGCCTACGATGACTCGCTGGGCGACGAAATCCGCGTGACCGTGGTGGCCACCGGCCTGTCGCGTCCCAATGTGCGTCGCCAGAACATCCAGGTGGTGCAGGGCGGTCTGCGTACCGGTACCGACAACGTGGCAGTGGGTCTGCCTCCCCTGGGCGGCATGGACTACGGCACGGCCAACACCAATGTGCCCAGCGTCTGGCGCACCAACCGCACCCAGGCTTCGGAGCGCGTGAGCGCGCTGGCGTCTGGCGGCATGGACGATGTGGAGATCCCGGCGTTTCTGCGCAAGCAGGCTGATTAAGTCCCCCTGAGCGGCTTTGCCGCTTCCCCCTCTCTGGCGCTTTGCGCCGGAGGGGGACGACACCCTCGGTGCGGGGCAGCCCTTCCTCGGTGTCTCTGCCTCCGAGTGCGCCAGCGCTTGAGAGTCAGCCGCAAAGGCCTTTGGTTCGTTAAGGACTGATGGCCCATCAGTTCGCTGTATCGCAGCGATTAAGACAACCCTGGGTCGGCGTAAGCCGGCTCGGGGTTGTCCCATTTAAAATACCAGCATGCTTCAGCAACGTACCATCAAGACCATTTCCCGTGCCGTAGGCGTGGGCCTGCACAGCGGCCAGCGTGTCGAGTTGACGCTGCGCCCTGCCCAGCCTGATACCGGCATCGTGTTCCGTCGCGTGGACTTGCCTGAGCCTGTGGATATCCCCATTTCCGCCGAGGCAGTGACCGATACGCGCATGGCCTCGACCATCGGCAGCGGCGGAGCCAAGGTGCATACGGTAGAGCACCTGATGTCGGCCATCGCCGGTCTGGGAATCGACAACCTCTACGTGGACATCACTGCCGAAGAAGTGCCGATTCTCGATGGCTCTTCGTCCTCGTTCGTTTTTCTGCTGCAAAGCGCCGGAATCGAGTTGCAGAAAGCGCCCAAGCGCTTCATCCGCATCAAGAGCCCGATCGAGGTGCGCGAGGGCGAAGGCCAGAACCTCAAGTGGGCGCGCTTCGATCCCTACCATGGCTTCAAGCTGCGCTTCGAGATCGACTTCGCTCACCCAGCCGTGGACTCCACGGGGCAGTGCGTGGAGTTCGACATGGGTCTGGACAACTACACACGCGACATCGCCCGCGCCCGCACCTTCGGCTTCACCAAGGATGTGGAAATGCTGCGCAACAATGGCCTGGCACTGGGCGGCGGGCTGGACAACGCCATCGTCATGGATGACTACAAGGTCCTGAACAGCGACGGCCTGCGCTATGACGACGAGTTTGCCAAGCACAAGATCCTTGACGCGATCGGCGACCTGTACCTGATCGGCAAGCCCATTCTCGGTGCCTACAGCGCCTTTCGCTCGGGTCACGGCCTCAACAACAAGCTGCTGCGCGCAATGACCGAGCAGCCCGAGACTTGGGAGCTCGTGACCTTCGAGAGCGAGCGCCAGGCTCCTCAGGGCTTTGCCATGCCCGCTCAGGCCTGGTGAGCGAGACCTCCATGTTGATCTTTCGCTGGCTGGCCACCTTGCTGATTCTGGCTTCGGCATTGAGCTTTGCTTTCTATCTGGGAACCGGCAAGGCGCACTACAAGCGCCTGGGCTTTTTGCTGTTCAAGTGGACGGTGATTGCCGGTCTGGCCTTTTTTGCCGTGATGTTTGTCGGACGCATCATCTGAGAACTAATGAATATTGATAGCGGCTTGCCAAATCCGGCTTGGCGTTTCATAGGTTTCTGTTCTGTAAACAGCGCGCAAAAAGTGGTAAATCGGCAGTTGCTCACTTCTTGCGGCGCCGAAATTGGGTAAAGATGGATCTGCTGCGGCTGCCATGACCGGCCGCACACCTTGTTGACCGAAACAATTCGACAAAGGAGTACCCATGTCCCGTTTGACTACCCGCATTCTTTCTGCCTCCATTGCCGCCTGCCTGGGTCTGGGCAGTCTGGCCGTTCAGGCTCAGCCCGGCCCGCCACCCGGCCGCGGCAATGGACATGGAGCGCAGGACATGCGCCATGGCGGTCGCCATGATGATCGTGGTCGGCATGAGCAGCGCCATGACAGGCGCGACGACCGACGTGCCGATCATCACGACAATGGTCGCCGTGGCGGTGGTCCCGACCATAACTGGTACAAGGGCAGTCGCGTGCCGCCGCAATACCGCAGCCAGCACTATGTGGTGAATGACTGGCGCGGCCACCATCTGTCGGCGCCGCCGCGTGGCTATCACTGGATCCAGAACGGCGGCGACTATCTGCTGGTTGCCATTGCCACAGGCGTGATCGCCTCCATGGTGCTGAGCAATTACTAAACCGTGAAACCTCTCGAAAAGCCGTGGCCTGCCGCGGCTTTTTTGTATGTAAAGGAGTCCTGTAAAGCAGGCTCAGTTTGGGTCATGCAATTGACCATCCCCAGAATCTGGCCGAACATTCTGCGGACGCACTGCAATGCAGATCGGGAGCGGATCACGGAGGGTTGGCCTTATATGCGAAGAGTCGATGTACCGACCAGGGATGGGCATTCCATCGTGCTGACACGCATCGGCCCCGCGCGGGGGGCGGTGGTGGTCGTGACGCACGGCACGTTCTCCAGCGCATCCTCATGCCAGAGGCTGGGTCGATTCCTCGCTGCGCAGGGTTTTGGCGTCTGGCTTTTCGATTGGCGAGGACATGGGCTGAATCAGTCAGTCAGCCACGATTACGACCTGGAAACTGTGGCCGAGCATGACGTTGACAGCGCTCTTCAAGAGATTCTCCGCCAAGAGCAAGGTCGCTCCATGGTATTCATCGGGCATAGTGGTGGGGGTATTGCAGCGGCCATCTGGGCAGCGCGCCAGCCCGAGCGTGCGCAGGCGCATCTGGCCGGTCTCGTGTTGCTGGCCGCTCAGACGACCCATGCAGCTGCAACCTTTTCAGCGCGGATCGCAATCCACGGGTACAGGGCCTGGATAGACCGTAGGCAATGGTTGATAGCAAGCTCAATGGTTGGCCCCGAGAGGGAAAGCGCTCGCCTGATGCGGCAGTGGTGCCATTGGAACCTGCGCCGCAGCTTTGTCGGGAAGGACGGCATGGATTATCCGAGCAGCCTGGCCCAGGTTCGGATTCCCGTTCTGGCACTGGCAGGATCTGCGGACCGTGTGATCGCTCCCTGGCGGGGCTGCGAAGCCCTTGCCAGGGCCTTCGCAGGGCCTGATGTGGAGTTTCTGCTATGCGGCAAGGCCGCAGGCTTTGCGGAGGACTACAGCCACAGTCGGTTGCTGATGTCCGGCAATGCGCAATCCGATGTGTTTCCCAGGATCGCGCAGTGGATCAGGCTCAGGTCCGCACTGGATCAATAGACCCGTCCGCCCCGGTACATGGCATGTTGCTTGCGGCGCAGATCGGTGGACTTGGCCATCAGCCCCATGGCGGCAGCCGCATGGGCATGGGTGATCGCCAGCCCCAGCGCGTCGGCGGCATCGGTGCCGGGCAGGCCGGGCAGTTGCAGCAGCCGTTTGACCATTTCCTGGATCTGACTCTTGGCTGCGCGACCATGGCCGACCACGGCTTTTTTCATCTGCAGGGCGGTGTATTCGGAAACCGCGAGATTGGCGTTGACCAGGGCCGTCAGCGCCGCACCACGGGCCTGGCCCAGCAGCAGCGTGGACTGGGGGTTGACGTTGACGAAGACGATTTCCACGGCAGCCACCTCGGGCTGGTAGCGTGAGGCGACTTCGGAGATGCCGTCGAACAGCACCTTGAGACGGCCCGGCAGGTCGCCGAGTTCCATCTTGTTGGTGCGTATGGTGCCGCTGGCCACATAGGACAGGCGCTGGCCTTCCATGTCGATGACGCCAAAGCCCGTGGTCTGCAGGCCAGGGTCGATTCCTAGAATTCGCATGGCTGTCGATTATCCACGTACAAAACCTTCACGCTCCATGCGGGTGACAGCAAGCAAGAGCCGCCTCGCGGCGATGCTGCCGTCCTCCTCGGGGAAGGCGCGGGGCCGCCCAGGCGAAGCGCCTCAGGGGGGCGTCACCATCGGTATATAGCGCGCAATCGTGCGACTGCGCTGCGCCAGATAGCGCGATTGCGGCATTTTCTCGAAGCGCTTGGGTGCCGGAAGCATGGCGGCAAGTCGTGCTGCCTCAGCCGCATTGAGCTGGGCGGCACTCTTGCGGAAGTAATGTTGGGCGGCGGCCTCGGCGCCGAACACGCCCTGGCCCCATTCCACATTGTTGAGATAGATCTCCAGAATGCGCTGCTTGCTCAGCATCAGCTCCAGCAATTGCGCCAGCACCAGCTCCTGGCCCTTGCGCAGAAAATTGCGTTCGCCCGACAGCAGCAGGTTCTTGGCCAGCTGCTGGGTGATGGTGGAGCCGCCATAGACCTTGGCGGGCTTGCTGTTGTTTCCGGCTTTTTCTGCCTGCATGGCCCTGGCCTCGGCTTTTGCGTTGCGCTGCCAGGCCCTCTGAACGGCATTCCATTCCACGCCGTGATGGTCCATAAAGCCGGCATCTTCGGAGGCAATCACCGCGCGCTTGAGGTTGCTGGAGATCTGGTCGTAGTCCACCCATTGCTGGCGCCAGCGCAGGCCCTCGCTGCTGTGGGCAAGCTGCCAGGCTTCGGAGCGCTGATAGCTGGTGGACTCTGGATCCAGCCATGCCATGACTGCGATGCGTGCTACAAAAAACAATTGCAGCAGCAGGGTGGCGCAAAGCACCAGCAACAGCAGTCGGCCAAGAGCTTTCATGGTGGGGCGAGGTTTTAGTGAGCGGCTTCGGCGTGCAGCAGAGCGCGCAGTTCGGCCAAGACTTGTGCAGAGGGCGGACGCACGCCGCGCCATAGTGCAAAGGACTCGGCAGCCTGCTCCACCAGCATGCCCAGACCATCACGCGCCAGCGCGCCGTGGCTGCTGGCCCAATTCAGAAAATTCTGGGCGGCGGGGCCGTACATCATGTCGTAGGCCAGACTGCGTGCGTGCAGCACGCTGGCGGGCGCGGGCACCTCAGCCCCAGCCAGGCTGCTGGCTGTGGCATTGATGATGATGTCGAAATTTTGGGTCAGATCAGTCTCAAGCACTTGCCTTTCAAGTGCTACCAGCTCTACGTTATGTAGTGTGGCAATGGCCGCATGCTGCTGGACCAGCGTTTGAGCCCTGGCATGAGTGCGGTTGACCACGACTAGGCGGCGGGGCTTTTGCTCCAGCAAAGAGCCCAGGGCTCCAGCAGCGGCGCCGCCCGCGCCAAGCAGCAGCACATCACGCCCGGCGATGGGCACACCGGCATTGCGGGTGATGTCGGCCACGATGCCCAGGCCATCGGTGTTGTCGGCATGAATGCCGTTGGCACCGAATACCAGCGTATTGGCAGCACCAGCCAGCCGCACGCGCTCGCTGGTGCTGGTGGCCAGCTCGGCCGCCTGCAGCTTGAAGGGAACGGTCACATTGCAGCCCTTGCCGCCGCGCGCGGCAAAGTCGCGCACAAAGTCGGCAAAGCCATCCAGCGGCACCAGGGCGCGGTCATAGCTGACGGGCTGGCCGGTCAGCTCGGCGAAGCGGGCATGAATCCAGGGAGAGCGGCTATGGGCAACGGGGTTGCCCATGACGCAGTAGGCATCAAGCGTATTTGTCATAAAAAGGCTGAAGGAAATCGCTGAGCAGAGTTGGGTACGCGTTGGGGCAGTGGCCGGCGAGATCGGCGCAGCCTAAGCCAAGGCAGCCGCACAAGGGCCGTCCCGCCGCGCTGGCTGCGTTCCCCGCCTGCAAGCGAAGCGATGCGAGAGCGGGGGAAGACGCCGAAGGCGGCACAGGGGGTCACCTTATGTCTGTTTCCAGTGTCTGCTCGCGTGTGAACCTGAAGCGCGAGACGACGGCGATCTGATCGGCCTTGGTGCGCATGGCCGGGCCGAAGTGGCCGTAAGGGGCTGCGGCGCGGGCAATGGCCTCGGCACGGGTATCGAGCATGCGGTTACCCGAGCCCTGCACCACCTCGGTGGAAAGCACGCGGCCGTCATGATTCACGGTCAGGATCATGACCAGCTCGCCATACAGCTTCTTGCCCTTGTTCTCGGGGAAGTTTTCCGTGCCCTTGTCTTCCACCTTGCGGCGCAGCGCATCGTAGTAGACGGCGTACACGGCCTCCTTGGTGGCGGGGCTGATATAGCGCTTCTTGGGGCGGGCGTTTTCTGCGTTGATACGCTTTTCAATCTCGGCCAGCAGCTTGATGAGCTGCAAGCGCTTTTCTTCCTGTGCCTCCAGGGCCTTGTTGTCGGCGCTCAGGCGCGGGTCTATCGGGGGCAGCGCGGCCACTTGCTGGCGCAGCTGGGTCAGCAACTGGTTCTGCTGCTCCTGCATGGCGTCGAGCTGGCGCTGTTTTTCCTCGAAATCGTCGCCCACTGTCGTCAGGGCCGAGTAGGGCATGGGACTGGTGGCCCGGCCCTGGTCGGCATCGCCGCCGCCGGCCAGCGAGGTCTGGGCAATGGCCTGGGCCTTGTCCGGCGTCTCGTTGGCGCGGGCATTGACCAGAATCACTTCCAGCGGCGTGTCCTGAAACACGCGCTCAAAGCGTTCCGGGTCCACGAAGCGGACGGTCAGCAACACGGCATGGACGGCGATGGAAACGCCCAGCGCCAGCTGCAGCGTACTCAGTCGTCGAAGAGAGGTGGGCAGTTTCACGGCAGCGTCAGGGCGATGAGATGTGGAGGTCAGGACTTGGGCTGGTCTGCTGCGGGATCGGCGTCGTTCATGTCCACCGCAATGGAGATGGGGCCGGCCACGGCGTCGTCATCGTCCTCGCCGCTGTCCTCGCCTTCGCTTTCGGCCTCGGCTCCTGCATCCAGGCGTTCGATCAGCGTGCCCGAGATGTCCAGCGAGATCTCGTCGATCTCGCCGAGCTTGACACGCACATGGGCGCCGCGCGGCAGGTTCTGCGCACCCAGCACGGGCAGCACCAGAGGCAGATTGTCGGCGCGCACCAGGAAGGAGCCGTTGGGGCCTTCCTTGAACACGCTGGCCGTCAGTTCGCTGATGCCGTTCTGCTCCAAATACTTGAGCGTCCAGAAACGCTCCATGCCGGCCTGATAGCCGTTGTAGGCGCTGTAGGCGCCGTCAAAGCTGCTGATGATGCCGAACAGCTCGGCGTCCTTGGGCTTGAAGGGCGCTGCCAGGGCAGCCGTCTTGCCATGGCGGGCGCAGGCAATGATCTGCCACTGATTGACAAGGTCCACATAGCGTCGCAGCGGGGAGGTGGCCCAGGAGTAGGCTCTCACACCGATGCCGGCATGGGGCAAGGCCTTGGTGCTCATGCGTACCTTGACGCCGGGTGCCAGGCTGGCCTGGCTGCGGTAGATGCCGGGCACACCGTGCTCGGCCAGCATCAGGCCCCAGGTGCTGTTGGCCACGATGGCGGCCTCGGCCACGATCAGGTCCAGCGGCGCGCCGCGCTTGCGCACGGTGATCTGCACCTGCTCGCTGCCATTGGGCTCGGCGCCGTCGTTGCCGACGAGACGGAAGTTGTAGTCCGGGCGGTTGAAGTTCTCGGGCTTGCCGCGCACCACTTCGCGATTGGCCTTGAGGAACTTGGACCAGCGCTGCAAAAAGGTGAGTTCCTTGCGCTTGCCCAGCAATGAATCAGGCGTGTTTTCAACCTCGATCGAGGAGTCAGTCAGCCATTCCTCGGTGACGATGTGATCGAGCTTGTCGTAGCGGAAGTTGACTTCCACGGGCACGCGCTCGAGACGGGTTTCGCTGGAGATGGTCTCCAGCGTCTCCTCGTTGATCTGCACATACAGCGAGACCGCGGGGTTGGAGCGGCCCTCATCCAGCGTGTAGATATGCACCACGTCGTCGGGCAGCATGGTGATCTTGTAGCCGGGCATGTAGACGGTGGACAGGCGGGCGCGGCCCAGCTTGTCCAGCTCGCCGCCGGGCGTGATGGCCAGACCGGGGGCGGCAATGTGGATGCCCACGGTGACGGTGCCCGTGCCCAGGCCCGTGACGGACAGCGCATCGTCGATTTCGGTGGTGGCCGAGTCGTCGATGGAAAAAGCCTTTACATCGGCCACGGGCAGATCGGCCGGCGGCTGAGGGGCCTGCACGGCGGGGAAGCCCGTGCCCTTGGGGAAGTTGTCGAACAGGAAGCGCTTCCAGTGGAACTGGTAGGAAGAGTCGATGGCGCCGGCGCGGTGCAGCAGCTCCAGCGGGGCCAGCTTGGTGGTGCGGCTGGCATCGACCACGGCCTTGTATTCGGCAGCGTTCTTGTCGGGCTTGAACAGAATCTTGTAGAGCTGTTCGCGGATTGCCTGCGGGCATTCGCCGCGGCCCAGTTCCTCGGCCCAGGCGTCGATCTGTGCCTGAATCTGCTTTTTCTTCTCGATGGCGGCAAGGGCTTGCTGCAGGATTTCTGCAGGAGCCTTCTTGAAGCGGCCCTTGCCCGCACGACGGAAATAGTGCGGTGCGTCGTACAGGCAGAACAGCGCACCGGCCTGCTGGGCCAGCGTCGCGGATTCGGAAAAATAGTCACGCGCCAGGTCGGCAAAGCCGAACTCTTCCTCGGGCGCAAATTCCCAGGCCAGATCAAGATCGATCTCGGCGGCCTGGGCCTGGCCCTGAGCGACCAACTCGGCAGGTGCCGGCTTCTCGAACTTGAGCAGGATATTGGCGGCCTTGACCTTGACCCGCTTGCCCGAGTCCAGCTCGACTTGGGCAGAGGATTCGGCTTCGGAGAGGATGCGCCCGGCCAGAAATTTGCCGGCTTCTTCAAACAGTGCGTGCATAACCGCGCATTTTCCCACGAGCCGAACATTCGGCGCTCAGAAGTGATTCAGTTCATGCTTGAGGTCGGTCAATATCAGACGTGGCCCCCGCGCGGTCAGGGCCGTGAACAGGGGGCACGTTGCTGCAATACAGCCGTTTCCTGGGGTGGCGCCTGGAGTCGCCAAGGGCATCAGGCCAAGGCCAGAAATTCGTCGATCCGGTCCAGATACTCGGCAAAGTTGCTCAGGGCGTGGTCGCCGCCTTCTTGCACCAATTGAAGTGCGTGAGGGTAGCGCTCGCTCATCTCGTTCCAGTCCAGCACCTCGTCGCCCTGGGCGATCAACACCATCTCGGGTGCTGCCGGCGTCATGGTGCGGGTGTCGAGCTGGCGCAATTCCTCAATGTATTCGGGGCGAAAGAAGAAGGTTTCCTCGGGGTCATGCCAGCTGGACTGCTCGCCAATGTATTTTTCCAGGTCGCGGGCCGGGTTGACGGCGGGGTTGATCATCACGCTCTTGCAGCGCGCCAGCTGGGCCACCCAGCTGGCGTAATAGCCGCCCAGCGACGAGCCCATGACGGCCATGTTCTGGCGTGGCCAGTTGGCTATGCCCTCGACGATCACGGCCGCCGCTTCGCGCGGCGAGGGCGGCAGCTGCGGGCACCACCAGCGTACCTTGGAATGCCGGGCGCCCACATAGTCCGCCATGATGCGCGCCTTGTTGGATTGGGGGGAGGAGCGAAAGCCGTGCAGATACAGCAGGTGGGTGGTCGTCATAGCGGCAATCTCCTCTGGTAAAAAACACTTCTGTCTCTGTCATTGTGGACTGTCTGCCCCAAGACTATCAGGGGAGAAGGCCTATGGCGGGGGGGAATGAGCGTGGGCCGACTTGAGCCGTCAGCAAAGCTCAACCCTGCAAGCTGCACGGCAGTCGGCTCCCACGATAATTGCGGCCCATGTCCGCCATCGAATTCGATAAGCCCTCGCTGCTGCAACGCATTGTTCCGCTGTTTCGCGGCTTTGATTTTCTGCTGCTTCTCTTTATCGCCATGTTGGCGGGCGCGGGGCTGCTGGCCATGTACTCGGCGGGTTTCGATCACGGCACGCGCTTTGTGGACCACGGCCGCAATATGCTGATTGCGGCAGGTCTGCTGTTCGTGCTGGCCCAGATATCCCCCCAGCAATTGATGAAGGTGGCCGTGCCTCTCTACACCCTGGGCGTGGTGTTGCTGGTGGCGGTGGCGCTGTTCGGCATCACCAAGAAGGGGGCCACGCGCTGGGTGAATGTGGGAGTGGTGATTCAGCCCTCCGAGCTTTTGAAGATCGCCACGCCGCTGATGCTGGCCTGGTGGTTCCAGCGCCGCGAGGGCAATCTGCGCGCCTCGGACTTTGTCATCGCCTTTGTGCTGCTGATGGTGCCTGTGGGCCTGATCATGAAGCAGCCCGATCTGGGCACCTCGCTGCTGGTGATGGCTGCCGGCCTGTCCGTGATCTTTTTTGCCGGCCTGCCCTGGAAACTCATCGTGCCGCCCGTGCTGCTGGCCCTGGTCGGCATTTTCCTCATCGTCTGGTTTGAACCCCAGCTCTGCGCCGATGGCGTGAGCTGGTATTTTCTGCATGACTATCAGCGGACACGCGTCTGTACCTTGCTGGACCCCACGCGCGACCCGCTGGGCAAGGGCTTTCACATCATTCAGGGCATGATTGCCATCGGTTCGGGCGGTGTCTGGGGCAAGGGTTTCATGGCTGGCACGCAGACCCACCTGGAATTCATTCCAGAGCGCACCACCGACTTCATCTTTGCCGCCTATTCCGAAGAATTCGGCCTCATAGGCAATCTCTTCATCATCGTCGGCTTTCTGCTGCTGGTCTGGCGCGGGCTGGCCATTTCCATGAATGCCAACTCGCTGTTCGGCCGGCTGATGGCAGCTGCCGTGGCCATGATCTTCTTCACCTATGCGTTCGTGAACATGGGCATGGTCAGCGGCATTTTGCCGGTGGTGGGCGTGCCTCTGCCTTTCATCAGCTATGGCGGCACGGCCATGGTCACGCTGGGCCTGGCGCTGGGCGTGCTGATGTCGGTGTCGCGGGCGCAGCGGCAACTACCCGGCGGTGATGGGCATATTCCCCATGCGTGAAGACCCGTGATCGGGATTGGATGCTCTTAAAAGGAGAGCTTCAATTCTATGCTTTGCAAGCCTTGAGTAATGGTTTTATGTGAAACTGCGTGCCGGGGCGGCGGGCTTAGATCGTTGAAAAATGTCAGTAGTTCCGTCCAAGGTCTTGCTTCGACTGTAAACAGCGTTTACAAACGGTTCTGGGGGGTCAGAAGACCGATCAAGCGGGAGCGGCAAAGACCCAGGTGGGGTTCTGCAATGCAAAGCGGGCAGGGCGGAACCCGGCAAGTGCGAAGCTAAGTGAATGGAGCGGAATGTTGTTCAGCCTGGTGGGGCAACATTCCGCTCTTTTTTATGCGCAGCCCGAGACAAGTCAGGGCTTGCAGCTATCTCTACAATGCTCTCATGATTTCCCGCGAACCCACCATCGAACGCTTGGCCACGGCCCGTCAGTTGCTGCTTGAGCCCTTCGGCCTGGACGAAACCCATCTTGCGCGTGCGCTTGCCGAAATTCGCTCGCACCAGGTGGATGACGCCGATCTCTACTTCCAGTACACCCGCGCGGAAGGCTGGAGCTTGGAAGAAGGCATCGTCAAGACCGGCTCCTTCTCCATCGATCAGGGAGTAGGCGTTCGGGCGGTCAGCGGCGAGAAGACGGCTTTTGCCTATTCCGACGACATTTCCGAAGCCTCGCTGCTGGATGCTGCACGTACCGTGCGCTCCATCTCCAGCGCAACCCAGACGCGCCGCGTCAAGGCGGGTGCGCAGAAGATTGCGCAAAGCCGCTCGCTCTATCCTGAGCTGGACCCCATCAGCACGCTGGACAGCACGACCAAGGTCGAGTTGCTGGGCAAGGTGGAAAAGCTGGCCCGCGCCAAGGACCCGCGCGTGGTGCAGGTCATGGCCGGTCTTGCCAGTGAATACGATGTGGTGCTGGTGGCCCGTGCGGACGGCACGCTGGCCGCTGACGTGCGCCCGCTGGTGCGCCTGTCGGTGACGGTGATCGCCGAGCAAAAGGGCCGCCGCGAGGTGGGCTCCTCCGGTGGTGGCGGTCGCTTCGGTCTGGCCTATTTCAGCGACGAGCAGATCAGCCAGTATGTGGACGAGGCCGTGCATGCAGCCCTGGTCAACCTCGAATCGCGTCCCGCACCGGCCGGTGTGATGACCGTGGTGCTGGGTTCTGGCTGGCCCGGCGTGCTGTTCCACGAGGCCGTGGGCCACGGCCTGGAAGGCGACTTCAACCGCAAGGGCTCCAGCGCCTTCAGCGGCCGCATCGGTCAGCGCGTCGCCGCCAAGGGCGTGACCGTGCTGGACGACGGCACGATTGCCGATCGCCGTGGCTCTCTGAACGTGGACGACGAGGGCCATGTCAGCCAGAGCAATGTGCTGATCGAGGACGGCATTCTCAAGGGCTATATCCAGGACTCCATGAATGCACGCCTGATGGGCGTCAAGCCCACGGGCAATGGCCGTCGAGAAAGCTATGCCCACATCCCCATGCCGCGCATGACCAACACCTATATGCTGGGTGGCGACAAGGATCCGCAGGAGATCATTGGCTCCATCAAGAAGGGCCTGTACGCCACCAACTTCGGCGGAGGTCAGGTGGACATCACCAGCGGCAAGTTCGTGTTCTCTGCCAGCGAAGCCTACTGGGTGGAAAACGGCAAGATCCAGTACCCCGTCAAGGGAGCGACCATCATCGGCAGCGGCCCGGAGTCGCTCAAGCACATCAGCATGATAGGTAACGACATGCGCCTGGACTCGGGTGTGGGCACTTGCGGCAAGGAAGGCCAGAGCGTGCCTGTGGGCGTGGGCCAGCCTACGCTGCGCATTGACGGCCTGACAGTTGGCGGCACGGCCTGATAGAGGTTTCATGGCGGGTCTGCCCGTCGTGAGCACCAACCCCCGCTTTGCATGGCAGAGCGGGGGTTTTTCATTTCAGTGTGCTGCAGACCATTCGCCACAGACCGCTTACGGCAAAAAAGCTTGTGGCAAACCGCTGTAGATCGCCTGGCAGCAGGGTTTTTTCATGGCGTTTGGTGGCCTTGCCCTGAATATTGCTGATACGCTGAAAAATTGCACTGATTATGGGTAAATTGAAATTAAAATCAATAAAATTCTGAAAAATAAGAAAAAATGCAAAAATATTGCGCATGAATAAATTTTGAAAAATGCGCCATTTCAGAGGGAAAACCTGTTTTTGACAGAACAGCGGTGCGAGCTGCTGATGTTGCAATGCAAAAGAGCTGTGCTACATTGAAAGACATGCAAACGCAACGCGCCTATTTCTTTTACTTTTGGTTCTCGCCCCCGGCGGCTGAGAGGTAAACGCGCGCACCCTGCAAACACCTCCCAAAGAACCGCCGAAGCTGCAAAGCCCGGCGGTTTTTTTTCACCCCTACGTTTCAGCACCCCCGGTTTTCAACGATCAAACACCTCACGAAAGATTGCCATGACTGCTCTGAACACTTCCTCCACCGATTCCTGGTATCGCGCAGGCTCTCCCAAGACAGGCCAGACCGACGACGCACGTATCAAGGAAATCACAGTGTTACCCCCTCCAGAGCACCTCATTCGCTTCTTCCCTATTCGCGGCACTGCCGTTGAGACGCTGATCAGCGATACCCGTCGCAGCATCCACAACATCATGCGTGCGCAGGATGACCGTCTGCTGGTCATCGTCGGCCCTTGCTCCATTCACGATCCGGCTGCTGCCCTGGACTACGCCCGCCGTCTGGCCGTGGTGCGCGAGCAGTACAAGGACACGCTGGAAGTGGTGATGCGCGTCTATTTCGAAAAACCCCGCACCACCGTGGGCTGGAAGGGGCTGATCAACGATCCCTACCTGGATCAGAGCTATCGCATCGACGAAGGCCTGCGCATTGCGCGCCAGCTCCTGATCGACATCAACCGCCTGGGTGTGCCAGCGGCCAGCGAGTTCCTGGATGTGATCTCGCCCCAGTACATCGGCGATCTGATCAGCTGGGGCGCCATCGGTGCCCGCACCACGGAAAGCCAGGTGCACCGCGAACTGGCTTCGGGCATCTCGGCGCCGATTGGCTTCAAGAACGGCACGGACGGCAATATCCGTATTGCCACCGACGCGATTCAGTCGGCCAGTCGCGGCCACCATTTCCTGTCGGTACACAAGAACGGCCAGGTCGCCATCGTGCATACGGGCGGCAATCAGGACTGTCACGTGATTCTGCGCGGTGGCAAGACACCCAACTACGATGCCGAGCATGTGGCGGCCGCCTGCAGGGATCTGGAGACAGCGGGCCTCACGCCTTCGCTGATGGTGGACTGCAGCCACGCCAACAGCAACAAGCAGCATGAGCGCCAGAAGGATGTGGCCCGTGATATCGCGGCTCAGATCGCCGGTGGCTCCAGCAGCGTGTTCGGCGTGATGATCGAAGGTCATCTGGTCGGCGGTGCGCAGAAGTTCACGCCCGGCAAGGACGAAGTCTGCGATCTGACCTACGGCCAGAGCATTACCGATGCCTGCCTGGGCTGGGATGATTCTCTGGCAACGCTGCAAGAGCTGTCGCAGGCCGTGAGCCAGCGCCGCGCTGCTGCGCTCGCCAGCAAGCAGGAAGCCGAAGTGCTCGCCTGATCGATAAAGCGGGCGTGAACGAAACAGGCCACAGGGAGTATTTCCTGTGGCCTGTTTGTTTTTCTATATGGGAATGGGCTGCTTGCCTGCTCGATCAGTGTTTGGTGTCCGGCGTTGATGCCGGTGTCATTTCGCATCCATTGAGGGTGGCATCGATGCGGTTGAGCAGGCGCAGCAACTGCTGCTTGTCAAAGTCGGTGCGCTGCTGCCACTCGTGGTCGGCCAGCGGATAGACATGGCTTTGGTGGGGGAGGCTGCCCTTGGCATCGATCACGGCGCGCAGGCGCGGGATGAACACCCATTGCAGCCACTCGTGCAGCTTGAGCGTGTCGTACATGAAAGGCGTGGTGGACTCCAGTGCCTTGGGGTCTGGGGCTACGGCGGACCAGAGCTTCTGGACCTGAAGTTCGGCTTCCAGCTGCAGCAGATGCTCGCGTATTTCTTGGTGGATGTTCTCAGCGGTCATGGTGATGTTTCCTGAAGGCGTTGCAAGGCCTGCAAACTGGTATTCGTCAAAGATTTATGCAGTATGTAAGTCCTCTCATCACATTTTCAAGGCAGGAGCCTGGATGGAGATAACTGGCGGGTTACGAGTCCGTAATGACACTTGAAAAAGACGGTTTTGCCCTTATATTCTTGCCAAGCATGCGAGCAATGCTATGAAATTTAAAGATTTTTCATTGCTTTGCATGCCATGTTCCTGTAACCACTGTGATGCTTGATGCAAGTCTTTCAGGCCATGCATTGGTTGCCGCAGCTGTTTGCAAGCCGTCAGCTTGCAGCGTCTTCAGCACCGCGGTCACTATTAAGCTGTGGCCACGACAACGAATGGTGCAAGAGTCACCAGGTCAGAGGAGATTTATGCGTAGTGAAGTAATCGTGGTTTTGGATGGCGACCGTGAATACCGGGTCGATACCCAGTCGCTGTCCCCTATCAGTTCGGACGAAGGCCGACGCTGGCTGGATCAGCAGTTTGTCTCGCTCGAGTGCGAGCCTTTGCGGGCCACCGGCAAGGTGTTGCTGGCTGACAAGCTGGTGGTGGTGGCGCGGGAGGCGCGCAATCGCCCCGAGCTGTTTGACAACGAAGACTGGCGCAACAGCTATGCCCTGGCAGCGCATGCAGTGCTGTCCAAGCCCTTGATCCGGGTGGATGTGCCTGCGATGTCGATAAGCTATTGATCCCCCCCCTGAGCCGCTTTGCGGCTTCCCCCCAGGGGGACGACGCCTTTGCTGCGGGGCGGCCCTTGCTTGGCGTCTCTGGCTTGGTCTGTTCCCGAGCAATGAAAAATGCCCGCGTAGAGCGGGCATTTGCTTTTATCGGGGCTTATTTCAGCGCTTCCAGCAGCTTGGCGTGGATGCCGCCAAAGCCGCCGTTGCTCATGCAGACGATATGGTCACCAGGGCGGACGACGGCGCTGATCTGCGCTATCAGGGTCTCGATATCACCTGCTACCTGAGCGCGCTGGCCGGGGCCTACGCCCATGGATTCCAGGGCTTCGGCGGCATCCCAGTCGAGGCCTGCAGTGTGGCAGAAGACCAGATCGGCGCTTTCCAGCGACCAGGGCAACTGGCTCTTCATGGTGCCCAGCTTCATGGTGTTGCTGCGAGGCTCGAACACTGCCAGGATGCGGGCCTCTGCCCCGAGCTTGCGGCGCAGGCCGTCCAGGGTGGTGCGGATGGCTGTGGGGTGGTGGGCGAAGTCGTCATAGACCTCGATGCCGTTGACCGTGCCGCGCAGTTCCATACGACGCTTGACGTTCTGAAAGCGCGACAGGGCTTCGCAAGCCACCTCGGCACTAACGCCTAGATGGTCGGCGGCAGCGATGGCGGCCAGTGCATTGAGCTGGTTGTGCACGCCGGTCAGGCTCCAGCGCAGTTGCGCCACCTTTTTGCCGCGGTGCAGCACGGCAAAGTCGCTGGGATCGCCATCGGCGCTGAAATCGCTGACAGCCGAGCCGAAGCTCCGCACTTCACTCCAGCAGCCCTCGGCCAGCACGCGGGTCAGGCTCTCTTCCAGGCCGTTGCTCACCACACGGCCGGTCGACGGCACGGTGCGTATCAGGTGGTGGAACTGGCGCTCGATGGCTGCCAGATCGTCAAAGATGTCGGCGTGATCGAATTCCAGGTTGTTGAGCACGGCCGTGCGGGGGCGGTAGTGCACAAACTTGCTGCGCTTGTCGAAGAAGGCGGTGTCGTACTCATCGGCTTCGATCACAAACACGGGTTCGTCACCGACGGGGCCAGGACCAGCGGCGGGGCGCTGGGCCGCACCGAGGCGGGCGGAGACGCCAAAGTCCAGCGGTACGCCGCCGACCAGGAAACCGGGTTGCAGACCTGCGCACTCAAGCACCCAGGTCAGCATGGATGTGGTGGTGGTCTTGCCGTGGGTGCCGGCCACGGCCAGCACATGGCGACCGCGCAGCACATGCTCGGCCAGCCATTGCGGGCCGCTGGTATAGGCGGCGCCGGTGTCCAGAATCGCTTCCATCAGCGGGAATTTGGGCGATCCGTCGGGCAGACGTTTGCGGCTGACGACGTTGCCGACCACATACATATCGGGCTTGAGCGCAATCTGGTCTGCGCCATAGCCCTCGATCAGCTCGATGCCCAACTGGCGCAGCTGATCGCTCATCGGCGGGTAAACACCGGAATCGCAGCCCGTCACCTTGTGACCGGCTTCTCGTGCCAAGGCGGCCAGGCCCCCCATGAAGGTGCCGCAAATGCCCAGAATATGTATGTGCATGGCCGGGGATTCTACGTTTGCCTGCATGACCTGGAGGCAAGCCATGGCCCGCCTGAGCGCTGACGGTAACCTTTCTTACCAAATTGATAGCTGGTTGCGCATGACCTATATGGATTTAAATGTGTTTTTACTTTCGGTTCGATACGAAACGGGTGCTAGCAGCTATCAAAACCTTGGTCTGTACGGTCCAGGTCAAAGTGCGGTCATTCATCTGGGTCACAATGCGAGCATGATCTGCCGCGCCTGCTGCGGCGGGCGTGATGAAATAGCGCTATGAGTTTGGATAACGTGACTGCTGAAATCGCTCAGACAGCGGCCCGCTTGGTGGTGGAGGAAGGCCTCGAATGGGGTCCGGCCAAGCAACGGGCCGTGCGTCAGCTCGGCCTGCCTGGCCGCACGGCGCTGCCCGACAACGACCAGCTTGAAGAAGCGGTGCGTGAATATATAGAGCTGTTCTGCGGCGACACCCAGCCGCAGGAGTTGCAGGCACTGCGCGAGCTGGCCCTGGTCTGGATGGACAGGCTGCAGGAGTTTCGCCCGCATCTGGCCGGAGCAGTCTGGCGCGGCACGGCCACGCGGCTGTCGGATATCTATCTGCAACTGTTCTGCGATGATCCCAAGTCTGCCGAAATAGCGCTCATCAACAACCATGTGCAATACGAGCCGAGCACGGTCACAGGCTTTCAGGGCAAGCCGGTCGAGGCACTTTCCATTCATGCACTGTGCAAGCCGATCAATGAAACCGTGGGCGTGCATCTGCTGGTCTATGACCATGATGATATGCGCGGCGCCATGAAGCCCGACAGCCATGGCCGCAGCCCGCGTGGTGATGCCAAGGCCTTGCGCAAGCTGCTGCAGGAGAGCTGCGATGAGTGAAAACACCTCTGAGAACAAGTCGACCAATGGCTCGCGCCGCATGTGGCTGACCGGCGCAGTGGCCGCAGTGGCGGCCGGGGGCGGCGCCGGCGTGGCCTGGTGGCGCAGTCAGCCTCAGGCCATGGGCCCTGGCGCCGAGGCGCAACTGTGGGGTCAGACCTTTGAAACGCCCGATGGCAAGCCTTTTGCCATGGCTGGCTTCCAGGGGCGCCCCTTGCTGGTCAACTTCTGGGCCACCTGGTGCCCACCCTGTGTCAAGGAGCTGCCCATGCTCAGCGAATTTGCGGCGCAGCAGGGTGCAAAAGGTATTCAGGTTGTTGGCCTCGCGGTCGACAAATCCGAAGCCGTGCTGCGTTTTTTGCAGCGTCAGCCTGTGCAATTCCCGGTAGCCATCGCCATGCAAGGGGGATTGGGACTGAGCAGAAGTCTGGGTAACTTGCAGGGAGGCCTGCCATTCACGGTTCTGTTTGATGCCAAGGGGCAAGTGCGGCAACGTAAAATAGGCGAGCTTTCCAGCGAAGATCTGACAGATTGGAGCAAATAGAGCGAATGAACATTGCTCTTGTCGTCAGAAAAGTGTAGGTAACTAAATTCCATGGCGACGTTAGTGAAAAATATCTGCCAATGCACGCAGAAGGCCGAATTTGAGGTAAATTCGCGCCCTGTTTAGAAATACGTCGCTGGAGCTCCCATGGATTTGCGAAAACTCAAGACCCTTATTGATCTGGTGTCCGAATCGAATGTGTCGGAACTGGAGATCACCGAAGCAGAGGGCAAGGTCCGTATCGTCAAGAGCGAAGGTGTGGTTCACCAATACGTTGCTGCCCCCGTGCAAGCCGCTCCTGTGATGGCTGCCCCCTTGGCGGCAGCTCCCGTTGCCGCTGCTCCCGTGGCGGCCGCAGCCCCTGCTGCGGCTGAAGGCCATGTGGTGAAGTCGCCCATGGTCGGTACCTTCTACCGTGCCTCCAGCCCCGGCGCCAAGCCCTTTGTGGATGTGGGAAGCCAGGTCAAGGAAGGCGAAACCATCTGCATCGTTGAAGCCATGAAGATCCTCAACGAAATCGAAGCCGACAAGACCGGCACCATTGTTCGCGTTCTGGGTGAAAACGGCCAGGCTGTGGAATACGGCCAGCCTCTGTTCGTGATCGAGTGATAGATCATGAGGCGTTGCGTGCAGTTCGCATGGCAGCGCCGAGGTGCGTTAGCCACTGGCTGCGCGACTGAGTCATTGGCAGTAGTCTGTGCTGCGGCACAGGCACCAAGCTGCGAGGAACTTCATGTTTAAGAAAATTTTGGTTGCCAATCGGGGCGAGATCGCCCTGCGCATCCAGCGCGCTTGCCGTGAGCTGGGTATCAAGGCGGTGATGGTGTACTCCGAAGCCGACCGTGATGCCAAGTACGTCAAGCTGGCCGATGAGGCCGTCTGTATCGGCCCGGCTCCTTCTCCGCTGTCCTACCTCAATATGCCGGCCATCATCTCGGCTGCCGAGGTGACCGATGCAGAAGCCATCCATCCCGGTTACGGTTTCCTGTCCGAGAACGCCGACTTTGCCGAGCGAGTGGAAAAGAGCGGCTTCACCTTTATCGGCCCGACTCCCGAGAACATCCGCACCATGGGTGACAAGGTTTCGGCCAAGCAAGCCATGATCAAGGCCGGTGTGCCTTGCGTGCCCGGCTCGGACGGCGAACTGCCCGATGATCCCGCGCTCATCAAGCGCATTGCAAAGACCATCGGCTATCCCGTGATCATCAAGGCCTCGGGCGGCGGCGGCGGTCGCGGCATGCGTGTGGTGCACACCGAAGCTGCGCTGATCAATGCCGTGCAGATGACCAAGGCCGAAGCCGGCGCTGCTTTCGGCAATCCTGCCGTCTACATGGAAAAGTACCTGCAGAATCCGCGTCACGTGGAGATCCAGGTGCTGGCCGATACGCACAAGAACGCCGTGTATCTGGGCGAGCGCGATTGCTCCATGCAGCGTCGCCACCAGAAGGTGATCGAGGAGGCTCCGGCTCCCGGCATTCCCCGTCGTCTGATCGAGAAGATCGGCGAGCGCTGCGCTGCGGCCTGCAAGAAGATCGGCTATCGCGGTGCGGGTACTTTCGAGTTCCTGTACGAGAACGGCGAGTTCTACTTCATCGAGATGAACACCCGCGTGCAGGTGGAGCACCCCATCACCGAGCTGATCACGGGCATCGACATCGTGCGCACCCAGATCATGATCGCTGCCGGCGAGAAGCTGCCTTTCACCCAGCGCCAGGTCGAGTTCAAGGGGCACGCCATCGAGTGCCGTGTGAACGCCGAAGATCCGTACAAGTTCATCCCTTCGCCCGGCCGCATCTCCATGTGGCATGCTCCCGGCGGTCCTGGCGTACGTGTTGACACCCATGTGTACAACAATTACTTCGTGCCGCCCAACTACGACTCCATGATCGGCAAGATCATTGCCTATGGCGATACCCGCGAGCAGGCCATGGCCCGCATGCGCACGGCCTTGCTGGAGACCGTGGTGGAAGGCATCAAAACCAATATTCCGCTGCACCAGGATCTGATGGTCGACTCCAAGTTCATGGAAGGCGGCACCAACATCCACTATCTGGAAGAGTGGCTGACGCATCGCACGCCCAACAAGCGATGAGATCAGGAGCCTTGCTGCTCTGAGTTCCCATGCTGGCCTCTGGCAACGGAGGCCAGCATTTTCGTTTTTCAGGAAAGTACAAGTGCGTTCTCTCCATCAGGGCTGACCTGGCATGGAGACGCAGTTGCTAGAAAGGATGGCCATGTTCGAGCTGAGCCTGCTGTGCCCCGAAGATCGGGTCGAAACCATTAGCGAAGCGCTGGATGCACTCGATGCATTGAGCGTGTCCGTAGAAGATGCCGATGCGCAGACCGAAGCCGAGCAGGCACTGTTCGGCGAGCCTGGCATGCCCGCACCGAAGGAAGGCTGGAACCGCAGCCGCGTGATCGCCCTCTATCCCGACGAAGCTGCGGCCACCGAGGCGCGTGATCTGCTGCTGCCGCAGGACTTTTTTGAGGGCTGCAAGATTCTGGCCCTCAAGCCCGTGCCCGAGCAGGACTGGGTGCGCCTGACGCAGTCGCAGTTCGAGCCCGTGGATATCACGCCCGAGTTCTGGATCGTGCCCACGTGGCATGAACTGCCCGAGCAGGCCAAGGTCAGCATCCGTCTGGACCCTGGTCTGGCTTTCGGTACCGGCACCCACCCCACTACTCGCATGTGTCTGCGCTGGATTGCACGCCAGCCCAAGGGTACCCTGGGACGCACGCTGGACTATGGCTGTGGCTCGGGCATCCTGGCCATTGGTGCAGCCAAGTTCGGCGCGACCGATGTGGATGCGGTGGACATCGATCCCGCGGCCGTGGAATCGACCAACTACAACACCAGTGCCAACCATGTGGAAGTCAGGGCCGGCCTGCCAGATGCGGCTGGCGGCGAGTACCGGACCGTGCTGGCCAATATTCTGGCTACGCCGCTCAAGGTGCTGGCACCGCTGCTGTGCGGTCGTGTGCAAGCTGGCGGCAATCTGGTGTTGGCGGGCATTCTGGAGCGCCAGGCCGACGAGCTGAAGGAGGCCTATGCGCCTTATCTCAAGCTGGAGGTGGCCGACAGCGAAGACGGCTGGATTCTCATGACTGCACAGCGAGCAGCCTGATTGCGATGCAAACCCGCAGCCAGCAGGTGTGCGGGTTGTTGCTGCCTACAATTGAACCCTGATGAGCCAAGTCACCCGTTGCCCCTCCTGTGGAACCCGCTTCAAAGTGGTCGCCGACCAACTGCGCATCTCGCAGGGCTGGGTGCGCTGCGGGATGTGCCAAAGCGTCTTTGATGCCTCGCAGGATTTGCAGTCCGTGCCCGACGAGCTGCTGCAGCCGGAGGCTGCTGATGAGCCGCAGAAGCCTGCCGTGCAGGAGGTGCAGCCGACGGAAGCCGGAGAACAGCGGACGCCGGTTTGGCCGCAGCAGGATGCCGCGGATGCTCCCGCCCCCGATACGCAGAAGGCTGAGGCCTTGCAGGAGCTGGCATCGGATTCGGTGGACGCGGCACCGACTGTTGCCCAGGCCGCAGAAGCCGCCCCGGCAGCAGAGCCTGCCGATGTGGTTTCCGAATCCGAGTCGTCCATGCCCGGGATGGCGGATGCACAGCCCTCGTTTGTCGATCAGGCGCGTCCTCTGACTGAAGAGGATGCAGCGGCTGCTCAGCATGATCCTCATCCGGACGCGAGCGAGCCGGAGGATGGGCTGAAGTCTGGTGATATTCCCGCTCCCGCCGAGCCGGAGCCGGAGTTGCTTGTGCAGCCGCCGTCGAGCGAGGTCCTGATGGCCGAGGCCGCGCAGGACCTCAAGGATGAGGCCCAGGCCGAAGCTGTCTCGAAGGAGGCGCTGCTGCATGCCGATATCGGCGCTATACAACCCGCCAGGGACCGGGCGCAGGCTGTCACGAATGCGGATCAGGATGAGGTTGTTGCCATTGCTGGCGATGAACCTGGCTTTGTGCGTCAGGCCCGCCGGCAGGCGTTCTGGCACTCGGCAGGCATGCGTGTGGCGCTGGTGCTGGGCTCGTTGGTAGCCGTAGCCGGTGCCGTTGGGCAATATGCCTGGCTGCAACGCGATGTGCTGGCTGCGCAATATCCGGCGCTGGCCCCTGTGCTGGCCAAGGCCTGCAGTCTGGCGGGTTGCGAGCTGCAGGCCCGCCGCGCGATTGCCGATGTGGTGATCAGTGGCTCGGGCTTCAAGCAACTTGCCGATGACCATCAGTACCAGTGGAGCCTGACATTGGAGAACCGCTCCGATGTGCCAGTGGCCATGCCCATGGCCGAGCTGACCTTGACCGATGCACAGGACAGGCCTTTGCTGCGCCGTGTGATCGATCTGAGGCTGCTGGGTGCCCCGGAGCAGCTGCATGCCCGTCAGGAGTGGAGCGTGAACGTTCCTGTGCAGGTGCAGGACCTCGGCGCCGCAGTGGCGGGTTACCGGGCGCTGGTTTTTTATCCCTAATACGGCTTGTGCCAATTCGGATCAGGCAGGGTGTTTCGTCAATAGAAATGCCCGTTGTACATCCTTGTTGGCGCAAGCCCCCCTTCATTCATTTCTGAAAGAGAACGCACCATGGCCGCTTTGATCTGCGGGTCGCTGGCATTCGACAACATCATGACCTTTGAAGGTCGTTTCGTAGACCAGATTCTTCCCGACCAGCTGCACATACTGAATGTATCGTTTCTAGTGCCCACGCTGCGCCGCGACTTTGGTGGCTGTGCCGGCAATATTGCCTATAGCCTGAAGCTGCTCGGCGGCGATGCGCACCCCATGGCCATGGTGGGCAGTGACGGTGCGGATTATGTGCAGCGCTTCAAGGAGCTGGGCATTGAGACCCGTCATGTGGGTCAGCTGCAGAGCACGCATACGGCGCAGTGCATGATCATGACCGACCATGACAACAACCAGATCACGGCTTTCCACCCAGGCGCCATGATGCAGGCGCACGAGAATCGCATCACTGCCGACATGGCTGCCGATGTCAAGATCGGCATTGTTGCTCCCGATGGCCGTCAAGCCATGATCGAGCACGCCGCCCAGTTCAAAGCTGCAGGCATTCCCTTTGTGTTCGATCCCGGCCAGGGCCTGCCCATGTTCAATGGCGACGAGCTCAAGGCCTTTATCGAGCAGGCCGACTGGGTGGCAGTGAACGACTATGAAGGCAAGATGCTCAGCGAGCGCACGGGCCTGAGCTTTGACGAGATCTCGCACAAGGTGCGCGGTTTGGTCGTGACCCTGGGCGCCGAAGGTTGCGAAGTCTGGCAGCAGGGCGAAAAGACATTGGTTGCTCCGGTGAAGCCCGCTGCCGTGGTCGATCCCACAGGTTGCGGCGATGCCTGGCGTGGTGCCTTCCTGTTTGGTCTGGAGCGTGGTTGGGATCTGGTGCGTTGCGCCGAACTGGGAAACCGCATGGGGGCGCTCAAGGTTGCGCATCGCGGCCCGCAGAACTATCAGCTGGACTTCCAGCCCTGATTTGGTGCCCGTGCCCTGAGGGCACTGATATCAGGCATGTAAAAAAGCCCGACTCTCGCAAGAGAGGCCGGGCTTTTTTATGGCGTGCAGGTCAGCGAACCGATCAGGGCTTGTTACCTGTGGGGAAGGGCCAGGCGGCTTGAGGTGCCAGGCGGGTCTGTGCCACGGGTGCAGCGGTTTCGGTTACTGCGGCAGGAGCGGGTGCTGCTGCAGCCTTCTTGGGAGCAGCGGCCTTGGCAGCAGTTGCAGCCTTCTTGGGGGCAGCCTTTGCAGGAGCGGCGGCCTTGGCAGCAGTCGCAGCCTTCTTGGGAGCAGCGGCCTTGGCAGCAGTTGCAGCCTTCTTGGGAGCAGCGGCCTTGGCAGCAGTTGCAGCCTTCTTGGGGGCAGCGGCCTTGGCAGCAGTTGCAGCCTTCTTGGGGGCAGCGGCCTTGGCAGCAGTTGCAGCCTTCTTGGGGGCAGCGGCCTTGGCAGCAG
>Ga0209370_1001168_pt1 | contig 24868 bp, 23 predicted proteins | sample AgamicAtPrz_FD_187164 | JGI IMG/M metagenome (GOLD analysis project Ga0209370, IMG submission 187164) | Agave microbial communities from Guanajuato, Mexico - At.P.rz (SPAdes) (version 2) | ecosystem: Host-associated > Plants > Phyllosphere > Phylloplane/Leaf | place: Guanajuato, Mexico... | reverse complement strand
GTTCCAGGGCATGAGCATCGATGCGCTGCGCGAGCGCCGCTTCGAGCGCCTGATGGCCTACGGCAAGTTCAAGGAAACCACGCCGGGCGCATGACCGGCCGTGTATTCAATGCGCGCGCCGCTGCGCGCGCGTCCCGCTCGTGATCCCGCCCACCGAATTCTCCACCGACCGCGTCGTACTCGACGCGGTCGGCGTTGCGCTTTCCGGCCTGCCGCCGGATGCGCGCATCGCGATCGCGTACAGCGGCGGCCTCGATTCGACCGTGCTGCTCGATGCGGCCGTGCGCGTCGCGGGCGCATCGCGCTGCGTCGCGCTGCACGTGCATCATGGCCTGAGCGCGAACGCCGATGCGTGGGTCGCGCATGCCGAAGGGCAGGCGGCGCGGCTCGGTGTCGCGTTCGAATCGATGCGCGTCGACGTGCCGCGCGACAGCGGGCTCGGTATCGAGGCGACGGCGCGCGAGCGTCGCTACGCGGCGCTCGACGAGATGGGCGAGCGCCACGGCGTGGCGGCGCTGTGGCTCGCGCAACATGCGGACGACCAGGCCGAGACGGTGCTGCTGCAACTGCTGCGCGGGGCGGGAATCGCGGGGCTCGCCGCGATGGCCCCGCGTTATCGCCCCGACGGCGTGAGCATCGAGCGCGTGCGTCCATTGCTGAGACTGTTGCGCGCACAACTTGAGCGCTATGCGGAGCAGCACGCGCTCGCGTGGATCGACGACGAATCGAACGGTGATACGCGCTATGCGCGCAATGCGCTGCGCGTCGACGTGCTGCCGGCGCTGGCCGTGCATTTCCCGGGCTTTCGCGACGCGCTCGGTCGCGCGGCCCAGCATGCGGCGGCCGCTCAGCGGCTGCTCGACGATCTGGCCGAGCTGGATTTCGCTGTCGCCGCGCGCGATGACGGTCAGGCGCTGTCGCGCGACGGGCTGATCGGCTTCGACGACACGCGCGGCGCGAACCTGCTGCGCTTCTGGATGCGCCGGCTCGGTTTGCCGGGCGCGTCGGCGGCCCGGCTCGCCAACATGATGCGGCAACTGCGCGCGGCCCACGACGCGCATGCGCTGCGCGTCGATCACGCGGGGCAGTGCCTGCGGCTCTATCGCGACGTCGTCTACTGGGAAGCGGGCGACAGCAGCGAACCGCCCGACGACGGCACGGGTACGTCGCAACCGGAGGTGGCACTCGCATGGGACGGACAGGACGTGTGGCACCTGCCGGGATGGCGCGGCACGTTCGTGTTCGCGCCGGCCGATGCGGGCAGCGCCGATGCGGTGCCGGAGGGGCTGCTGCGCGGTGCGCGGCTGGCGGCGCGCGCGCGGGCCGGCGGCGAACGGATGCGCACGTCGCCGGGCGGGCCTGGCCGGACGCTGAAGAATCTGTTCCAGGAGCGCGGCGTGCCGGCCTGGCAGCGCGACGTGCCGCTGCTGTTCGCGGGTGACCGGCTGATCTACGTGCCGCGGCTGGGCGTCAATCGCGACATCGGCGAGCTTGCCGACGCGACGTTGGGCGCCGCCGCATGGCGCCGGCTCGAATGGCGTCCCGACCTGCTGATCGCATAGCGGCGGCGGGCTGCCGGCTGCGCGATGGCGCGCCCATTTTCACCATTTGGTAAACAGCGCCGGAACGGCCGGCGACACGGCGCGCGGCTTGTCAAGTGGGCGTCTATCGGGTACGCTCGGTCGTTTGCTCGGCTCGATTTTTGAGCGTTTTGTGCAGGTTTTCCGCGTGACGTACCCGGTTTGCGCGGCCTGATCGGCCTTCCGGGCAAAATCCGTCACGCTTGCGTGTTGCGTCCCAGCCGTCCCCCTCGTCGTCCGTCCACAGCCACAAGCCGCGTGACCGAACGGCAACGCGGCCTGCCCAGCGCGCCCGTGCGGCTTCTCCTCCAGTTCAGAACGACAATGGCACTCATCGTACACAAATACGGCGGCACTTCGATGGGCTCGGTCGAGCGCATCAAGAACGTCGCGAAACGCGTCGCAAAATGGCATCAGGCCGGGCACCAGATGGTGGTCGTGCCTTCGGCGATGTCCGGCGAAACCAACCGTCTGCTCGGTCTTGCGAAAGAGATTTCGAGCCAGCCGAGCCCGCGGGAGCTCGACATGATCGCGTCGACCGGCGAGCAGGTCAGCGTCGGCCTGCTGTCGATCGCGCTGCAGGAAATCGGCGTCGAAGCCGTGAGCTATGCCGGCTGGCAAGTGCCGATCAAGACGGACAGCGCGTTTACGAAGGCACGCATTCACTCGATCGACGACGAGCGCGTGAAGGCCGACCTGAACGCCCGCAAGGTCGTGATCATCACGGGCTTCCAGGGCGTCGATCCGGACGGCCACATCACGACGCTGGGCCGTGGCGGCTCGGACACGTCGGCGGTGGCGGTGGCGGCTGCGCTGGGTGCCGAGGAGTGCCTGATCTATACCGACGTCGACGGGGTCTACACGACCGATCCGCGTGTCGTCGAAGAGGCGCGCCGCCTCGACCGCGTGACGTTCGAGGAGATGCTGGAAATGGCCAGCCTCGGCTCGAAGGTCCTGCAGATCCGCTCGGTCGAATTCGCCGGCAAATACCAGGTGAAGACGCGTGTGCTGTCGAGCCTGACCGATCCGCTGATTGCGCTCGACGAAGAAATGCGCTCGGGCACCCTGATTACTTTTGAAGAAGACGAGACCATGGAAAAGGCAGTCATTTCCGGCATCGCGTTCCAGCGCGACGAAGCACGCATTGCGGTGATGGGCGTGCCCGACAAGCCGGGCATCGCATATCAGATCCTCGGCCCGGTGGCCGATGCGAACGTCGACGTCGACATGATCATCCAGAACCAGAGCGTCGAAGGCAAAACCGACTTCACGTTTACGGTCGGTCGCGGCGACTACCAGAAGGCGATGGACATCCTCACCAACCAGGTGCAGGGCCATGTGAGCGCCGAGCGCGTGCAGGGCGACCCGAAGGTGTCGAAGGTGTCGGTCGTCGGCGTCGGCATGCGTTCGCACGTGGGCGTCGCGAGCAAGATGTTCCGCACGCTGTCGGAAGAGGGCATCAACATCCAGATGATCTCGACGTCCGAAATCAAGATTTCGGTGCTGATCGACGAGAAATACATGGAGCTGGCCGTCCGCGCGCTGCACAAGGTGTTCGAACTCGACCAGGCATCGTGAATTTTTCGTGATGCATTGAAGAAAGTGCATCACGGAAATTGACGCGCGGTTCGAAACCCTATATTATTTCGTTCTCGTCGCACTGCCTCCCTGGTGCGAGCGAAAGTTTGGGAGACGTGGCCGAGAGGTCGAAGGCACTCCCCTGCTAAGGGAGCATCTGGGCCAAAACCTGGATCGAGGGTTCGAATCCCTCCGTCTCCGCCAAAAGCGGTGACAAAGCCCCGCAAGTTCTCGGACTTGCGGGGCTTTTTCTTTTCGGGTCCTCAGTCGGCCCCCGCAACCCTGCTCGGCGCGGATGAGTCCGCATTTCGACGGCCAGAGGCGGTATGAGCTTCGTTATGCGACAAGTTTCATGGCCTGGTCCGGGCGCGTTGCCCAAGCGTTCGCGAAATGATCGGAAACTTTTCCTGAAAGATAGGTCGGTATGCGAGGCGCACTATCGTCTTGTTCCGAAAGGCGTTGATAGGCAGCCCCCGGCAGAAACCCCCACCTGAATACCAACCAACGGAAAGCTGCAAGGACCGCACGGCACTTTATAAGACGTTGCGTCTGGGTGATGCGCAATACAACCGTCTTGTCAAACTCGACGCGCCACTCGGCGTCGACGGGTTATTGCCGCTCTATGTGAAAGGAACGGCTAGACTTGGTTGCGGAATCAACCGGTCGATCAACGGATTGCCGTGATCCTTCTTCAACCGCCAACGTGCCCTTCAGATCGCTTTGAGGACCTCGGGTCGAGGGTCTCATTACAATTGACAAACGGTATCAAATGCCGTTGTGCTCAGGCGTCCTCGCGTTGATTTTGCGCGACGGTCCTGCTACAGTCTCGCCGAAACAATGCGCCAGATAAGTTTAAGCTGGTCGGCAGTGCGATCGTATTGTTGCTTACTGCTGTGATTTCTTGTCTTATCGGGCATATGTGGCGAGGGAGCCCATAAGTCGATGTCTCATCCGTTGAGGCCGATATACATGACAGCGCACTCGGCGAAAGCGGGGCGTGTCAGCGCAGTGGTGGGCCGCAGTGATGAGCAGCACAATAAAAAAATTACCCTCAGCGAAGTAACCTCAAAGAGAACAAAAAATGGCCGATTTGCATTGGACCATGCCAATCGCCAGATGGACGTCGATTTCGACCGCGGGGGTGCCGGGCGTCGAAGCCCTCGATCCGATGGTGCGACGCCGCTTGAGCCGGCTGTCGCGTCTCGCGCTTCAGGTGGCCTACGATTGCGCCGGGACGGAAAAGCCGGTGCGTGTGGTATTCGCCTCGCGTCACGGCGAACTGGTGCGTACCACCGGTATTCTCGCCGCCATGGGTGCCGCGGAACCTGTCTCGCCGACGGCCTTCAGTCTCTCGGTCCTCAATGCCGTTACAGGCATATTTGGAATCGCCCGACGTGACCGATCCGCCGCGAGCGCGGTCGCGGCCGGGCATGAAACGCTCGGTTACGCGCTGCTCGAAGCTTATTCCCAATACGAAACGTCGCCGGCATCGCCGGTGTTGCTCGTCTATGCGCACGAGCCGGCCGATCCCGTCTACGGCGATGTCGATGACGACGCGGACAGCGTGGGGCTGGCGATTCTGCTCGGTGCCGGCGAGCCGGCCGGCCATCTGATCTGTGAAGTGACGGCGGATGGCGCGAGCGATGCGGGGGTGACCGGCGATGCGGCCGGTACGCAAAGCGCGGCGGTGCTGCGTTGTCTGTCGACACGCACGACGGCGTCGTGGCGCGGTCAACACGCATCCTGGCGATGGAGCTGGCATGATCGCGCGGCTTGACTACGGCTGGCGTCTGTTCGCGACTGGTGCGAGCCTGGTTTTTTTCGCGCTGTGCGGATCGGTGTTCTCGTTGCTGGCAATCGTCGTCGGCTGGCTATGGCCGCACCGGCGCTCGCGCCAGCGCGGCGTGACACTTGTTATCCATTATTTCTTTCGCGCGCTGGTCGGAGTGCTGCAGCGTATCGGCGTGATGACGCTCGAGCTGAGCGGCGTTGAGCGTCTTGCAAAAGGTGGCCCGGCAATCGTTGTCGCCAATCACCCGACCTGGCTCGACGTCATGGTGCTGCTGTCGCTGACGCCGAAGGCATGCTGCGTCGTCAAGCGCGGCCATTGGGGCAACCCCTGTTTCTGGGGCATCGTCCGTGCAGCCGAGTACGTGAGCAACGCAGATGCCGCTGATCTCGTCGAGGCCGGCGCGAGGCAACTGGCGGCGGGCTACACGATGATCATCTTCCCGGAAGGGACGCGCAGCCCAGGTGGCGATCGCTTGCATGCGTTCTCGCGCGGCTTCGCGCATATGGCGCTGCAGTCGCGCAGTCGGATCCAGCCGGTTCTGATCGATTGCGATCCGCCGGTATTTACCAAGACCCTTCGCTGGTATCACGTGCCGTCTCGTGCGTTTCGCATGCGCATCGACGTGCTGGAGCCGATGGATCCGAACCGGCTGGCGCCGAGCGTGACGCCGCCGTCGATTGCCGCCCGCAGCATTGCCCGCGAGGTGGAAGTGCACATTACTCAACGCCTGTTTCAGCATGGATACTTTAAAACTGCAAATTAAGCAGCTTCTGATCGAGATGCTCGATCTTAGCGACATGACGGTCGACGAAATCGACGACGACGCGCCGCTATTCTCGACCGACGGGATCGGGCTCGATTCCGTCGATGCACTCGAAGTCGGCATCATGCTGCGCAAGAAGTTTCAACTGACGATCGCCGCGAATGACGAGCGCACGAAGGCGCATTTCCGGTCGATCAACACGCTGGCGGCCTTCATTGCCGATCAGCAGTCTCATCACGCATCGCAAGAAGCCGTGCTGGAAAAAGGGGGGCACTCGTGACCGACGCTGAAATCCTGGAGCGCATCCGCGCGATCTTTCATGAGAATTTCGCGATCGAGCCCGAGCGCGTGACGCCCGATACGCACCTGTTCGAGGAACTCGACCTGGACAGCATCGACGCAGTCGATCTGGCCATCAAGCTTCAGGAAATGACGGGCAAGCGCATCAAGCCCGAAGAGTTCAAGTCGGTACGGACCGTCGGTGACGTCGTTGCCGCCGTTCACGCGCTGCTCGCGCGCGCGTGACGATAGCGGTGACGGGCATGCGGGTGGCGACAGGCACGGTCTTGCCGCGCTGGGCAGCGGTCGCTGCCAGGGTGGCGCTGGTCGTGGCCTATCCGCTCGTCATCCTGTTTGCGTGGCAAAGCATGTCGCCGCGTTACGTCGGTTGCCTGCTGGTTGCGTTGCTGTGGCTGCAGCGCACGATCGGCAGGGGCCCGCTGGCGAAGGCGCTCAAACGGCTCACGACGCTCGACTGGTGCCTGGCCGGTGCGTTGACCGCGTTGTCGGTCGCGATTGCCGTGACCGATAGCGAACGACTTCTTCATCTTTATCCCGCATGCGTGAGTGCCGGCTTGCTGGTCGCGTTCGGCGCCACCCTGCGGCACGGTCCGACAATGATCGAAAAATTCGCACGGCTGACCTATCCCGAGCCCGGCCCGGCAATCGTCCGGTATACGCGGCGCGTTACCCAGGTGTGGTGCGCGTTCTTCATCGTCAACGGCGGCTTTTCGGTTTATACGGCGCTGTACTGGAGCCGTGAATCGTGGGCGCTCTACAACGGGCTGATCGCGTACGTGCTGATCGGGATGCTGCTCACGGGCGAGTGGCTGTGGCGCAGGTTCGTCGTCGTGCCGACGCGGAAACGGGCGGGTGTCGCATGATCGCGCTGCACGAGATGTTGTGTGCTGAAGTAGATGGCGGCGTGGCGGTCTGTCGCGACGGCGCCGCGCTGCTGACGCTGGGGGATCTGCGTGCCCGCGTGGACGCCATCGCACGGATGGTGGAGGCGCGCGGCGCGCGCCGGGTCGCGATCTGCACGGATGATCCGTACGCGTTCGCGTGCGCATTCTTCGCGGTCGCGGCGACGCACGGGGAAATCGTGATTCCGGCGAGCAACGCGCCGGGCTACCTCGGCGATCTGGCTCATGCATACGACCTGGTGCTGGATGCGCCGGCACTGGCCGCATCCGAGCGCGACACGGCGGGCGAATCGGCTATCGCGGCCCGCCCGATCGACGCCGCCGCCGCGGTGACGCTTTATACGTCGGGCAGCAGCGGCACCGCGAAACCGGTGCGGAAGTCGCTCGCGCAGTTCGATGCCGAAGTACGCACGCTGCAGCGCGAGTGGGGCAGCCGTATCGGGGCGGCCGTGACACTGTCGAGCGTGCCGCATCACCACATCTACGGGCTGCTCTTCAGGATTCTGTGGCCGCTGGCAGCGGGCCGTGCGTTTGACCGGATGCCGGTGCTCGAGCCACTGCAACTGCAGCAGCGGCTGGCGGAATACGGTGGCGGTGTCGTGGTTTCCACGCCGTCGCAACTGATGCGCTGGCCGGCGTTGCCCGGCTTTCCGATGCAGGCACCGGCGCCATGCGCGTTCTTCTCGTCGGGCGGCCCGCTGTCGGCCGATGCGGCGATGGCCTATTCGAGTGCGTTCGGCGCCGCGCCGCTCGAGATCTTCGGCAGCACCGAAACCGGCGGCATCGCGTGGCGGCGTCAGGATGTTTCGTCCGCGTGGCAGCCGCTGACGGGCGTCGACGTGCGTTGCGATGACGACGGCGTGCTGTGCGTGCGCTCCACCCATCTCGGCCACGACCACTGGCACCACACCGACGACACCGCGCGCTTCGACGCGTACGGCCGCTTCGCACTCGCGGGGCGGCGCGATCGCGTCGTCAAGCTCGACGGCAAGCGTGTTTCGCTGCCCGAACTCGAGGCGCGGCTACATGCGCACGCCTACGTCGAGCAGGCGGCGGCCGTGGTGGTCGACGGCACGACGCGCGCGCACGTCGGCGTCGTCGCAGTATTGACCGCGGCGGGGCGCGACGCGCTGGCGAGCGAGGGGCGGCTTGCCGTTGCCACGATCCTGCGGCATGCGCTCGGCGCGTACTTCGACGCGGCCGCATTGCCACGCTACTGGCGATTCCCGCACGCGATGCCGTTCGATGCGCGCGGCAAATTGCCGGCCGCCGCGCTGGCGGCCGCATTCACGGCCACGCCGGAGGGTTTCGAACTGCTCGCTTCGTGGCGCAGCGGCGACGCGCTGCATTACGAGCTGCGCGTGCCGGCCGCGCTCGCCCATTTCGAAGGGCATTTTCCGGGGCTGCCGATCCTGCCGGGCGTCGTGCAAATCGACTGGGCCGCACGCCTTGCCGGCCGCGAGATGCCGGCCGCGCGCGCAATCCGTTCCATCGAACACCTGAAATTCAAGGCGCCGGTGCCGCCGGGCGCGGTGCTGGCGTTGCGTATCGCGCACGACCCCGTACGCGGACGCGCGCGCTTCGCGTTTCGCTGCGGCGGGCGGGAATGCACGTCGGGCGTGTTGGTCTACGGCGCGGCGGGGTGATGAGCGACACCTGTATCGTCATTCCGATCTATAACCATCGCGAAGCGATCGGCGGCACGCTGGCGCGCCTGGTCGTGCACGGCCTGCCGATCCTGGTGGTCGACGACGGCAGCGACGCGCCGACGCAACAGGTGCTGGCCGCGCTGGCCGCGCAATATGCGCCGTCCGTGACGCTGTTGCGGTTGCCCGCCAACGCCGGAAAGGGCGCGGCGGTCATGGAAGGATTGCGCGCCGCGCGCGCCCGCGGCTATCGGCACGCGATTCAGATCGATGCCGACGGCCAGCACGATGCCGCCGACGTGCCGAAGTTCGTCGCGGCCGCGCAGGCCGCGCCGGACGCCGTGATTCTGGGCCGGCCGCGTTTCGACGACAGCGTGCCGAAGGCGCGTCTGTATGGCCGCTACCTCACGCACGCGTGGGTATGGATCGAAACGCTGTCGCTCGACATCCCCGATGCGATGTGCGGGTTTCGGCTTTATCCGGTCGATGCCGTCTGCGAACTGATCGACACGGTATCGATGCCGACCCGAATGGCTTTCGACAGCGAAATCCTGGTCCGGTTGCACTGGCGCGGGCTGACGTTCAGGACGATCCCGACGCGCGTCGTCTACCCGGCCGACGGCGTGTCGCATTTCGACGTCTGGCGCGACAACGTGCGTATCAGCATGAGTCATACGCGGCTCGTCGCGGGGATGCTTGCGCGCGCACCGATGCTGCTGACCCGCCGGCTCGTCGGGCGGCGCGGCGCATCGCCGGCGGCGCGCACGCGCGCATGGTGGCGCCTGCCGGAACGCGGCAGCCGTATCGGCATGGCGTTGCTGGCCCTCAGTTGCCGCTGGTTCGGCAAGGGGTTCACGTCGCTCTGGCTGCATCCGATCGTCGGTTACTTCGTGCTGACGAATCGCACGGCGCGCACCGCGTCGCATGCCTATATCGCGCGGCTGCGCGACGCGCGAGCAGCGGACGTGCCGAAGCCGGGATGGCGCAGTGCGTATCGGCACATGCTTGCCTTCGCGCAGGCGGGATTCGACAAGTTCGTCGCATGGTCGGGCCGTCTCGACGAACTCGACGTGCGCTTCGACGATTCGTCCGCGTTCGATACGCTCGCCGCGAGCGGGCGCGGCGCGCTCGTGATCGGCGCGCACCTGGGCAACCTGGAGATGACCCGGGCGCTTGCGCTGCGCGACGCGCACACGAAGGTGACGGCGATCGTCTACACCGAGCATGCGAAGCGTTTTACCGGCGTGCTTGCCGGCGCGAACCGGGAATTCGGCAAGCAGCTCGTCGAAGTATCGGACTTCGGGCCGGATACGGCGATGATGATGCAGTCGCGTATCGACGCGGGCGAGCTACTCGTGATCGTCGGCGACCGCGTGCCGCCGCGCGATTCCGGCAAGACGGTCGACGCCTGTTTCCTCGACGCGACGGCTCCGTTCGCGCAGGGCCCGTACATCCTCGCGCACGCGCTCGGCTGCCCGGTCTACCTGTTCTTCTGCCTGAAGGAGGCGCGCGGCTACCGGCTCTATTTCGAACCGTTCGCCGACCGGATCGAGCTGCCGCGCCGCGAGCGCGCGGGCCACGTTGCCGAATGGGCGCAGCGCTATGCCGCGCGGCTCGAACACTATTGCCGCAAGGCTCCCTACCAATGGTTCAACTTCTTCGATTTCTGGGCGCGGCCCGATGGAGGTCCGCGTGGCCGAGCATGATATGAACGACGCCGCGGCGACCGCCGCCGCGAACGCGAGCCGGCCGGCCGTCGTGGTCGGCGGCCGGCATCTGACGATCGAGGACGTCGTCGCGGTCGCCCGCGACGGTGCATCGGTCGCGCTGAACGCGGCGCCCGAATGGCGCGCGCGGATCGAGCGCGGCGCAACCTGGCTGCGCGACTATCTCGCGAGTGGCGGCACGCTTTACGGGGTAACGACCGGATATGGCGACGCGTGCGTGGTCGAGGTGCCGCCGTCGCTCGTCGAAGCGCTGCCGCTGCAGCTGACGCGCTATCACGGGTGCGGGATGGGCGACCGGTTCGACGCGACGCAAACGCTTGCCATCATCGTCGCTCGGCTCAATTCGCTCGCCTTCGGCTATTCGGGCGTGCGGTTCATGTTGCTCGAACGGCTGACCGACCTGGTGAATCACCGGATCCTGCCGCGCATTCCGTCGGAAGGCTCGGTTGGCGCCAGCGGCGACCTGACTCCGCTGTCCTATGTCGCCGCGGCGCTGGTCGGCGAGCACACCGTATCGTTCGATGGGGACGAACGGGACGCGCGCGACGCATGGGACGCGATCGGTCGCGCGCCGCTGTCGCTTGCACCGAAAGAAGGACTGGCCTTGATGAACGGCACGGCGGTCATGACCGGGCTGGCCTGTCTTGCTTTCGCGCGTGCCGATCACCTGACGCGGATGGCGGCCCGCCTGACCGCATTGACGACCGTCGCGCTCGACGGGCGGGCGGGACACTTCGATGCACGATTGTTCGACGCGAAACCGCATGCGGGGCAGGCCGAGGCGGCCGCGTGGATACGCGCCGACCTGGCCGGGCGCGATGAATTGCCCGGACGCCGTCTGCAGGATCGCTATTCGGTGCGGTGCGCGCCGCACGTGATCGGCGTGGCGCGCGACGCGTTGTCGTGGATGCGCCGCGACATCGAGAACGAACTGAACAGTGCGAACGACAATCCGCTGATCGATCCGGACGAAGGATGCGTCCTGCACGGTGGTAATTTCTACGGCGGCCATATCGCGTTCGCGATGGATGCGCTGAAGACCGCGGTGGCGAACCTCGCGGATCTGATGGATCGCCAGCTCGCGCTGCTGGTCGACGACAAGTTCAGCAACGGATTGCCGCGCAATCTGACGGGCGCGCCCCCGGAGCGCGCCGCGATCAACCACGGGTTCAAGGCCGTGCAGATTTCGTCTTCCGCGTGGACGGCGGAGGCGCTGAAGCACACGATGCCGGCGAGCGTGTTCTCGCGTTCGACCGAGTCGCACAACCAGGACAAGGTCAGCATGGGGACGATCGCCGCGCGCGATTGCCTGCGCGTGCTGGCCCTGACCGAACAGGTGGCCGCGGCGCATGTGCTCGCGACCGTGCAGGCCGCCCGGCTGCGTCTGCGCGACGCGCCCGGGACACAACTTTCGCCCGCGCTGCGCGCGTTCATCGACGACGTTGGCCGCCAGTCGCCGCTGGTGGTCGAGGATCGGCCGCTCGAAGCGGAGCTGCGTGCGCTTACGGCGCGCCTTGCGGCATGCGAGCCGATCGGCGAAGGATCCGGCGGCGTCTGGCGCGGGGTGGCGGCATGAACGCATCTCGTCCGCCGCTGACCGCGACGGCTCGCGTCGAGGTCCTGTTTCACGATGTCGACGCGATGAACGTCTGCTGGCACGGTCATTACCTGAAGTACTTCGAAAGCAGCCGCGCGGCATTGCTGCGCATGATCGACTACGACTATCCGGCAATGCTGGCGTCGGGCTACATGTGGCCGGTCGTGGAGGCACATCTGAAGTACGTTCGCCCGGCCCATTACAGCCAGCAGCTCGATGTGCGTGCGACGCTGCTCGAATTCGAGAACCGGCTGAAGATCGGTTACGAAATCGTCGACGCGGCCTCCGGCGAGCGACTGACGAAGGGGTATACGGTGCAACTGGCTGTCGATGCGACGACGCGCGAACTGCAGTTCGTGGCGCCGCCGGCCCTGATCGAACGGGTGCGTGCGCAATGGGCCTGAATCTGCATTGGAGACGACTGGTGGCGGTGTTCGCCACATGCGCGGCGCTCGTCGGCGGTGACGCGATGGCCGCTCCGGCGCCGGCCGTCGCGCCCCGGCCGGAGAATGCCGCGCTCGTGTCCGACATCACGATGCGGCTGGCGCGGGCCGGCGCGATACGCGCGGATTTTCGGCAGACCCAGACGCTGTCTGCGATGAAGCAACCGCTCGTCAGCACCGGGTCGATGTTGTTCGATCGCAGGTCGGGCGTCATCTGGCGAATCGAGACGCCCTACAAGGCCACTTATGTGATCACCGACGGCGGCGTGCGCGAGGCGGGCGCGGACGGGCGCCTCGTCGCGTCCGGTGGCGGCGGCCGTGGCGTCGCACAGGTGTCGCGCATGATGCGCGACATGCTGGGCGGCGACCTGTCGGCGCTGTACGCGCAATTCGACGTCGACGCGAGCGGCACGCCGGAGCGTTGGCGGATGGTCCTGCGACCGAATCAGCCGCAGCTCGCCCAGGCGATCCGCACGCTCGAAATGCGCGGCGGCGCCTATCTCGGCCGGCTCGACATGACGTTCGCGAACGGCAACGTGACCGTGCTCGAGTTCGGGCGGACGACGCCGGTCGACGCGCCCGCGCCTGCCGAGCGCGCGTGGCTGGAGGCGCGTTGATGAACCCGGCGCGCGACGTGATCGGCGCGGCGGGCGAACGGGCCCGGCGGCGCGTGCAGTGCGCCGCATGGCTGCTCGTCGCGCTGGCGGCCATCGCGACTATCCTGTGGCGATTCAGCGGGCCGGCGCCGCTGCAGACGAACCTGCTCGCGTTGCTGCCGGCCACCGAGGCGAACCCGGTTGCCGAACGCGCCGTCGACATGCTGGGCGATGCGCTCGGCAATCGCACCGTCTACCTGGTGACCGACCGGGACGCCGCCCGAGCGAAGGCCGCCGCGAAGCAGTTTGGCGCGCGGCTCGGCGCGAGCGGCGCATTTCGTTCGGTGACTGTCGAGGTGCCGCCGTTCGACCTGTCGCAGATCGCGGCCACCTACCTGCCGGCCCGTTTTGGCCTGTTGACGGACGCGGATCGCCGGTCGCTCGAACAAGGCGGCGCCGCGCTCGGCGAACGGCTGGCCCGGCGGCTCTATGCACCGCCGGTCGATGGCTTGCAGACCGCCGTGGCCGACGATCCGTTCGGATGGCTGCAGCACTGGCTCGGCGAACTGCCGCTCGCCGCATCGAATCTGTCGCTCGAAGACGGCATGCTGGTGTCGCATCGCGACGGGGCAACCGGTGTGCTCGTGATGACGTCGCTGCCGGGCTCGGCCTATGAATCCCGGGTCCAGCACGCGGTGCGTATCGCGACGGCCGATGCGGAGCGCGCGCTGGCGACGGACTTTCGCGGCGTTCGCGTCGACCGGGCCGGCGCGGTGTTTTATGCGGAAGCCGCACGCGCCAGCGCGGAGCGCGACGTGCACGTGATCGGCGCCGTGTCGCTGGCGGGCATCGCGCTGCTGCTGATGAGCGTATTCCGTTCGCCGCGTCTGCTGGTGCTCGCGTTTGCGTCGACGGCGTTCGGCATCGTGTGCGCGCTGGCGGCGACGCTGCTCGTATTCGGCAAGCTGCACCTGCTGACGCTGGTGTTCGGCGTGAGCCTGATCGGCGAGGCCGTCGATTATTCGATCCAGTATTTCGTCGCGTACCTGTCCGCGGGGCGACAGTGGGACGCGCGGCGCGGCGCGGCGGCGGTGCGGCCGGCGCTCGCGGTGGCGCTGGCGACGAGCCTGCTCGGTTACGCGATCCTGATGTGGGTGCCGTTCCCGGCGCTCAAGCAGATCGCGTGCTTTGCGATCGTCGGGATCCTCTGCGCATTCGCCGCCGTGACCGGCTTCCTGCCGCTCATGCTGACGCAGGCGCCGCGGCGCGTGCCGTCCCGTGCTTTCTCGGGCGCCGCGCGCCTGCTGAGCGGATGGCAGTCGCTGCTCGCGGGCCGGCGCGCCGTGGCCGCCGCGGTGCTCGTTGCGCTGGTCGCGATCCCGGGCTGGGCGCGCTTGAAGAGCGATGACGACATTCATCTGCTGGTTCAGCGCGATGCGAATCTTGCTCGACAGGAAGGCAATATCCGGGCGGCGGTCGGACTGGCGAATACGGCACAGTTCTTCGTCATCCAGGGCGCGTCGCAGGAAGAGGTACTCGAGCGCTCGGAGGCGCTGGTCGGGGCACTCGATCGGCAGCAGCTCGGCCTCATCCAGTCGATCGCGACGTTCGTGCCGTCGGCGAAGCAGCAAGCACATAACCGCGCCGTGCTCGACACGCGCGTGTTTGCCGATGTCGCTGCGCTGCGCGAGACGCTCGCGAAAGCGGGTTTCCGCGATGACGTTGCCGACGCATGGATTCAGGCGTTTTCCCGCGATGCCCGAGCGACGCTGTCGGTCGACAGCTGGCTGGCGGCACGCTGGTCGGCGCCGTTCCGGCATCTGTGGCTCGGGCGCGTGGACGGCGGCGCCGGTCCCGTCGATGCGGCACTGGCGATTCCGGAACGGGTCGATGCGACGAACGCGGCGACGTTCGCGGCCCTCGCGCGCACGCTGCCGGGCGTATCGTGGGTCGACAAGGCCGCGAGCGTGTCGAATCTGTTCGGCGCGTATCGCGTCGACAGCGGCCTGTGGTTGATCGGCGCATTGGTCGTGGTCGCCGCCCTGCTGATGTGGCGATACGGCATGCGCGGCGGCATCGCGACGACGTTGCCGGTCGTGTTCGCCATCGCGTTGACGCTGGCGGCGTTCGGCTATGCGCGGGTGCCGCTCACGCTGTTCAACTGGCTTGCACTGATGCTGGTGCTCGGCGTGGGCGCCAATTACGCAGTATTCCTCCGCGAAGGATGCATGCGCGACCAGGCCGGGATCGGCGCCGTGTGGACCGGCGTGCTGCTGTCGGCGGCCACGACGTTGCTGTCGTTCGGCATGCTCGGCGCGAGCGCGATGCCCGCGCTGCGCAGCTTCGGCACGACGCTCGCGATCGGCATCGTATTGTCGGTGCTGTTCGCACCGCTCGCCACGCCATCCGCGAAGGAGTGTCGCGCATGAATTCGAAACAGACGCCGGTCTACCTGTCCGCGCCCGGCATGATCAACGCGCTTGGCGCAACGACCGAAGCGATCGTCGACGCATTGCACGCGGGCGTCGCAGCCGGCATGGCGCCGCGTACCGACGTTCCCGCCGGCGGCTGGGTCGGGCAGGTACGGTCTGCGCTCGACATCGCGCCGCCTGACACGCTCGCGCATTTCGACTGCCGGAACAACCGGCTGTTGCTCGCCGCGCTCGCGCAGATCGAATCAGCCGTCGACGCCGCGATCGAGCGCCATGGTCCGCGCCGGGTCGGGGTCGTGATCGGCACGAGTACGTCCGGTATTCAGGCAGCGGAACAGGCGCTCGCCGAGCGTGCCGCGACCGGCGCGACACCCGCCGGATTCGACTATCGGCAGATGGAAATCGGCACGGCGGCGCCGTTCGTGCGGGCCGTGCTCGGTGTCGGCGGGCCGGCCTACACGCTGTCGACGGCCTGCACGTCGAGCGCGAAGGCGTTCGCGGCGGCGCGCCGCCTGCTGCGGCTGAAGCTGTGCGATGCGGTCGTCGTCGGCGGTGCGGATTCGCTGTGCGAGCTGACGCTGCAGGGCTTCGCGTCGCTCGAATCGGTCAGCCCGGGCCGGACCAATCCGATGAGCCGCAACCGGTGCGGTATCAATATCGGCGAAGGCGCCGCGCTGTTCGTGATGAGCCGCGACGAAGCGGCGGTCCGCCTGGCCGGCGTCGGCGAGTCGAGCGATGCGCATCACATCTCGGCGCCGGATCCGGCGGGCTACGGCGCCGAGGACGCGTTGCGCGCCGCGCTCGCGGACGCGGGTGTGGCTGCATCCGCGATCGGCTACGTGAACCTGCATGCGACGGCGACGCGGCTGAACGACGAGATGGAAGCGAACGTGACGGCTCGCGTGTTTCCGCACGGCGTGCCGGCGAGCGGGACCAAGCCGCTGACGGGGCACATGCTCGGCGCGGCAGGCGCGACCGAGCTGGGATTCGGCTGGCTGACGCTGGCCGGCGGGGCCGCGCTGCCGGCGCATGTCTGGGACGGCGAGCACGATCCGGCGCTGCCGGCACTCGACCTCGTCGTCGTCGACAGCGAGCGCCGTCTGGCCGGCGATGCCACCGGACGTTACGTGATGAGCAATTCGTTCGCTTTCGGCGGCAGCAATGCCAGCCTGATTCTGGGGACCTGACATGCAAGCCGGACCATTGATCGACGCGCTGCACGGCGGCGCGGATATTCCTGTCGGCGACGTGCGCGACGTGTTGCCGCATCGCGGCACGATGCTGCTGCTCGACTCGATCGAGCGCTGCTCGGAAACCGGCATCGAGGTGAGCGCGGTCGCGCGTCGCGATGCGTGGTACGCCGACGACAGCGGTGCGATGCCGGCGTGGATCGGTATCGAGCTGATGGCGCAGGCGATCGCCGCGCACGTCGGTCTGCTCGCCGCGCATGCGGGCGGCCGGGCGAAGCCGGGCGTGTTGCTCGGCGCGAACCGCTATGTCGCGCATCGCACCGCGTTCCGCACGGATACGGCGCTGCGCATCGTCGCGCGGGAACTGTTGCGCGGCGACGAGGGGCACGGCGCGTACGAGTGCGCGATTCATGCCGAAGGCGAGTGCTGCGCGGAAGCCGTCGTCAAGGTGTACCAACCGAGCGATTTTCAGACTTTTATCGAAGGGAGTTTCAATTCATGACTCGGCGAGTTCTCGTGACAGGGGCGAGCCGCGGCATCGGCCGCGCCGTGGCATTGCGCTTGGCATCCGATGGTTTCGCCGTGACGGTTCATTGCCGCGCCGGCCGCGACGATGCGGAAAGCGTCGCCGCGACGATTCGCGCGCAGGGCGGCACGGCAAGCGTGCTGCAGTTCGACGTGCGCGATCGCGCGGTGTGCCGGCGTGAACTGGAGGCCGACGTCGACGCGCACGGCGCGTACTACGGGATCGTCTGCAGCGCGGGCGTGACGCGGGATGGCGCGTTTCCGGCGCTGTCCGAGGAGGACTGGGACATCGTGATCGAAACCGGGCTGGATGCGTTCTACAACGTCGTTCATCCGCTGACCATGCCGATGGTGCGTTTGCGCGGCGGCGGCCGGATCGTGACGATCGCGTCCGTGTCGGGCGTGATGGGCAATCGCGGCCAGGTCAATTACAGCGCCGCGAAGGCCGGCCTGATCGGCGCGACCAAGGCGCTGGCGGTCGAACTGGCATCGCGCAAGATCACGGTCAATTGCGTTGCGCCCGGGCTGGTCGATACCGGCATGCTCGACGACGTGCCGCTGGAACATGCATTGAAGACGGTACCGATGGGCCGCGTCGGCCGGCCCGACGAAGTCGCGGCGGTGGTGGGTTTCCTGATGTCGGATGCGGCGACCTACGTCACCCGGCAAGTGATCGGCGTCAACGGCGGGATGGTGTGATGAAGCGAGTGGTCGTGACGGGGATGGGCGGCGTGACCGCCTTCGGTCAAAGCTGGGCGGAAATCGAGGCGCGCCTGCGCGACGGGCGCAACGCGGTGCGGTACATGCCGGGATGGGACTGCTACGAAGCGCTGCATACGCGGCTCGCATGCCCGCTGCCGGCGTTCGAGCTGCCGCGCACGTATCCGCGCAAGAAGACCCGTTCGATGGGGCCCGTGTCGATGTACGCGGTGCGCGCGAGCGAACTGGCACTGGCCGATGCGGGACTGGGCGACGACCCGTCGATCCGGGACGGCCGCATGGGTGTCGCGTACGGGTCGTCGTCGGGCTCGGTCGAGCCGATCCGCGCGTTCGGCACGATGATCGAGACGGGTTCGATGCGCGACGTCACGTCGAACAGCTACGTGCAGATGATGCCGCACACCACGGCGGTCAACGTTAGCCTGTTCTGGGATCTGAAAGGCCGGATCGTGCCGACGTCGTCGGCCTGCGCGTCCGGCAGCCAGGCGATCGGCTACGCGTACGAGGCGATCGCGACGGGCAAGCAGGCGCTGATGCTGGCGGGCGGCGCGGAGGAATTGTCCGGCCCGGCGGTCGCGGTGTTCGATACGCTGTACGCGACGAGCACGCGCAACGATGCCGCGAACCTGACGCCACGCCCGTTCGATGCCGATCGCGACGGGCTGGTGGTCGGGGAAGGAGCGGCGACGCTCGTGCTCGAGGAATACGAGCACGCGATTGCGCGCGGCGCGACGATCCATGCGGAGATCGTCGGTTTCGGCTGCAATTCCGACGGCGCGCACATCACCCAGCCGACCGCGGAGACGATGGCGGTCGCGATGCGTCTCGCGCTGGGCGATGCGGCGCTCGATGCCGATGCGATCGCCTACGTCAACGCGCACGGCACGTCGACCGACCGGGGCGACGTGGCGGAAAGCCATGCGACGGCGTCCGTATTCGGCGAACGCATGCCGATCAGCTCGCTGAAGAGCTATGTGGGGCATACGCTGGGCGCATGTGGTGCGCTCGAGGCGTGGTGGACGATCGAGATGATGAAGCGCAACTGGTATGTGCCGACGCTCAATCTCGATACGATCGATCCAGCCTGCGCGCCGCTCGACTACATCGTCGGCGACGCACGGCGGATCGAAGCGGAATTCGTGATGAGCAACAACTTCGCGTTCGGCGGGATCAACACGTCGCTGATTTTCCGGCGGGTCGCCGCATGACGGCGGGCGGCAGCGCGGCGGCGCGCGTCGTCGTCACGGGTCTCGGCATCGTGTCGTGCCTCGGTAACGCGCTCGACGACGTATCGGCCGCGCTGCGCGCCGGTCGCTCGGGTGTGAGCCGCGTGGACGCATGGCGCGAGCGCGGTTTTCGCAGCCAGGTCGCCGGGGTGGCGTCCGTCGCCCCGGCAGCGCGGTTTGCACGCAAGCACGAACGCTTCATGGGCGACACGGCGCGCTTTGCCGCGCATGCGGCCACGTCGGCGCTCGACGATGCGTGCCTCGACACCGAGATGCTCCGTTCGCCGCGCGCGGGCGCGATCGTGGGGTCCGGCATCGGATCGATGGCCGATTACGACGACGCGATGACGATCGCGCAGCATCGCGGCATCGACAAGACGCCGCCCTATGTCGTTCCGAAGGCGATGAGCAGCACGGCGTCGGCATGCGTCGCGCAGTTGTTCGGCATCGAGGGCGTGTCGTACTCGCCGTCCTCCGCCTGTACGAGCGGGGTGCTCGCGATTGGCCAGGCGACGCAATTGATCCGCTCCGGGTGTCAGGACATCGTGCTGGCCGGTGGAAGCGAGGCGCTGCACGACAACATGACGTTGATGTTCGACGCGATGGGCGTGTTGTCCAGCGGTTTCAACGACACGCCGGACCGCGCGTCGCGTCCGTATGCGCTTGACAGGGATGGTTTCGTGATCGCGTCTGGCGCGGGCATGCTCGTGCTCGAATCGCTCGAGCATGCACGCGCGCGCGGAGCGCGAATTTACGCGGAGATCAGCGGGTTCGGCCAATGCACGGACAACGCCGGGATGGCGATGCCGCATGCGCCGGGGATTGCGCGCGCGATGCGTGGCGCGCTCGAAAGCGGCGGCGAACGGCGTCCGGACTACGTCAATACGCACGCGCCGTCGACGCAGCGCGGCGACGTCGAGGAGCTGAAGGCGCTCGGCGACGTATTCGGCGGCGACGTGCCGGCGTTTTCATCGACGAAAGGCATGACGGGACATCCGCTCGGCGCGAGCGGTGCGCATGAAGCGATCTATACGATCCTGATGATGCGCGACGGCTTCGTCGCCGGCTCGGCCGTCGGCGGTGTGCCCGATCCCGCGATAGCCGGCATGCCGCTCGTGCGCGACGCGCGCGAATGCGCGATCGAACGCGCGCTGTCGGTTTCGTTCGGATTCGGCGGCAGCTGTGCAAGTGTGTTGTTGGACGCCTGGAAGGGCGATTGAAGTGAACTACTGAGCTGAGAGGACGAGAACAATGAAACACAAACGACATCTGGCCGGCATGTTGGTCGCGACATCGTTGCTGACGGGGTGCGGCACCGTGGTGCGTTCGCTGCCTCTGCCGGCGGCGGCAACGGCACCGGACGCGAGCGGTGTCGCGCTTTATTTCGGTGCGCAGCCGCATCCGGAGGTCAAGACGAGCATCGGTCCGCGTTCGGAATCGGTGCGCGTGCGCCGGGTGGAAAGCGAACAGCCGACGTGCGACCAGGCGCTGGCGGAAGCGCTGAACCGTCTTCGCGTCTATGCGAAGAATCACGGCGGGAATGCGGTCATCAACGTGACGACGCGCTTCCATGAAAAAACCTCGAATTCGACGACTGAATATACGTGTGGCGTGAGCGGCAGTGCCGGCGCGATTGCCGTGTCAGGCGACGTCGTGCAGTTGAACGCTCAATGACGGGGGCACACGTGAAATATCGCATGGCGTTGGCACTGCTCGGCGTGACGTTCGCGGCTTCGGCCGCATACGCACGGGATACGATCAACGACTATCCGATCGAGAGCGCATTGAAGAGCGAGGAAGGGAAGCTCGACGACGGCGTCGCGCTCTATTTCGGCGATCAGCCGCATCCGCGCGTGATCAAGTCGTACGGTACGTTCGCGACCAACAAGAAGACCAACGCGTTCGGCAAGAGCGACGAGGCGGCGTGCCAGCATGTGTTCCTGTCGGCCGTGATCGAGCTTCAGGCGCGTGCGCGAAAGGAGGGCGGCAATGCGGTGGTCGGCATCAAGAGCAACTATCGCAACGTGTTGCGCTCCAGTCCGAGCGAGTACACGTGCGGTGCCGGCGCGTTCGTCGCCGGCGCGGCGCTGACGGGCGAGGTCGTGACGTTGAAGCAATAACCGGCACCGGCCGGTAGCGGGGGGCCGCGGAACGGCGGCCTTGCTTGCTCAGGCAGGTTTGCGCGCGGCGACGTTGACGAGCGTTTCGCGGCGCTTGCCGGGTTTCGGTGTGTACAGGCCGATGCGCTCGAGGAGTCCGAAGTCTTTCGCGCGGCTCCACCACAGGTAGGGGAACGACACGTTGCGGGTTTCGAAACCGAACCCGGCGTGGCGTAGCATGGCAAGGTAGCCGTCGGCGCTTTTCTGAACCTCCATCGGGTGGCGGAACAGCAGCCGGATCACCCACGACTTGATGTACGCGTCGGTCGATTCGGCGAACAGCAGCAGCCCACCGGGTTTCAGCACGCGGTGAAAGTCGGCCAGCGCATGCTCCTGATCGACGAGATGGTGAAAGGTCTGATGGCAGAACACGATGTCGACGCTTGCATCGGCAAGCGGGATCTGCGTGCAGTCGGCATGATGCAGTTCGACGGGCGTGGCGCAACGATGCGCGGCTTCCGACGCATGCGCGAGCGAATCGTCGTGGCAATCGATACCGATGATCCTGGCGGGTGCGAAGGCTTCGCTCAGCAGCCGAAACGACTTGCCCTGACCGCATCCTGCGTCGAGGAGGACGGGGGCGGACGGCAGCGGCGCCGCGATGAGCCGCTTCAGATCGTCGATGGCGACCTTGAGCACGTGATGTTCCCACGTATGCGTGCGAAGAAACCAGATGCCGAACCGGGTTTCGGGAACATAAGCGGGGGCATGCGTGCGGTAGGACGTCATGGGTCTCTCGTCGATCTTGGATTTGTTGAGCGCCTATTGTAGTTTGCAACGCCGGATCGTGGCGTGAGAAACATAAGATACCCAATCAATCGAACTGAATTGGCAAGCATGAGTGAAATGAAATCGAATTCCATCGACGTCGCGATCATCGGGGCAGGGCCTTCCGGTGCCGTCGCGGCCGCGCTGCTGCGCAAGGCCGGCCGTTCGGTGCTGGTGCTCGAGCGTCAGCATTTTCCGCGTTTTTCGATCGGAGAAAGCCTGTTGCCCCAGAGCATGCAGTATCTCGAGGAGGCGGGCATGCTGCAGGCGGTCGTCGAGGCCGGCTTCCAGTTCAAGAACGGCGCGTACTTCGTCTATCGCGACAGGATGTCGTCGTTCGATTTTCGCGAGAAGTTTTCCGCGGGCTGGGGGACGGCCTATCAGGTCGAGCGCGCGGCCTTCGACGATCTGCTGATCCGTTGTGCGGCCGAACAGGGCGCGGACGTGCGATTCGGCCATACGGTGCGCGCCTTCCAGCCGGGCGACAAGCCGCGGCTCGACATCGTCGACGAAGCCGGGCACGACTATTCCGTTCAGCCGTCGTTCGTACTCGATGCGAGCGGGTTCGGCCGCGTGTTGCCGCGACTGCTCGATCTCGACGCGCCGACCGGCCTGCCGACGCGAGCGGCCCTCTTTTCGCACGTCGAGGACAGCCTGCCGGCCGGGTCGACCGATCGCGACAAGATCTGCATCGCCGTTCATCCGGAGCGACGCGACGTGTGGTTCTGGATGATCCCGCTGACGAACGGGCGCTCGTCGGTCGGCTGCGTGGCCGATGCCGGGTTTCTCGACGTGCCGGACGCGCGACAGGAATCGTTGTTGCGCGAACTGCTGCAAAGCGAGCCGACATTGTCGCGACTGGTCGGCAGCAAGCCGTTCGTGATGCCCGTGCGCCGCATCTCGGGTTATGCGTCGAACGTCGAGACCCTGCACGGCCCCGGCTATGCGCTGCTCGGCAACGCGGGCGAATTCCTCGATCCGATCTTTTCGTCGGGCGTGACGATCGCGATGCGCTCGGCTCAACTGGCGGTCGCCGCACTCGAACGGCAGTTGCGTGGCGAGTCGGTCGACTGGGCACGTGATTACGACATCGCGCTGCGCAAGGGCATCGACACCTTCCGCGCCTTCGTCGAACGCTGGTACTCGGGCGCGCTGCAAGACATCGTGTTTCACGAAGACAAGGCCTCCGACGTGAAACGCATGGTCTGCTCGATTCTGGCGGGTTATGCGTGGGACCAGACGAATCCGTTTGTACGGGAGCCGGCGCGGGGTCTCGATATTCTTGCGCAGTTGTGCAGTTCGATAGGCGGGACCGACATCGCCTCGTAGCGCGAGAAGCCGAATACATTGGCTCACCCCTTCGATCGAGATTGCAGTGGATACGCATCAACTCATTACGATATGCCTTTACTCGGCCCTGGTATTGATCGTTCCGGGACCGACCAACACGTTACTTTTTTCGTCCGGAATAAGCGTTGGTCTGACGCGAACCCTCCCGCTCCTGTTCGCCGAAGGCGCAGGCTACGTCATCGCTATCTCGGCTTGGGGCGTTTCGCTGCTGGCGTTCGCCGTGGCGCATCCTCAAATCTTGAGCGTGATCAAGTTGGCATGCGCGTCGTATCTGCTGCTGCTGGCGGCAAAAATGTGGGCACGGGGCACGCTGGAAGAGGATCGGCGTTCGAAGCCGGTGACGTGGCACGATGTCGTCGTCGCCACGCTATTGAATCCGAAGGCTTTTCTGCTTGCAAGTACGGCGTTTCCACTCCAGGCGTTTCAGAACGTCGGTAACGGGGCCGTCGCGTTCGGTGCGTTTCTGCTGGTCCTCGTGCCCATTGGAGCGGGTTGGGCGAGCCTCGGGCGCGTGACGAGGATACTGGCATCCGGGCCGCGTCATATCACGGCGCTATTTCGTTCGGCGTCGGTGCTGCTGGTTCTGTTTTCGGGGTCGCTGCTGTATTCGGTCGTGAAATGAACTTTCTATGGTCGCGCGATCGATTCCTGTCGCGGAAAAGATCACGCGACCCCTGTGAAATAAAAATGAAAGGGCGTGTGTAAGGCAGGCGACCCTGCACGATCTCCCCACCGCGAGCCGTCAATCCGGTCGTTCCGGCCCTTCGAAACGACCGGTTGGTATCAAAAATGCGGCGCTGCGTCTATTCCTGGCGCGCGCCGCATCGGTCAATACAAAAAATTACGCATATAAATCATTGGCCTACGCCGACGCCAAAAAACAATGCTCTGCTGCGCTGCAGAAAATAATCAATCGCCTTATGCTGGTTAACCCGATCGCGTTTGAGCGGCATCAAGTTTTCCGGTGATGCTGCTTTACATTTAGCCAACATTGGCGATTCACGAAATCTACCTGTCGATTTGATTTCGTTCCTTTCGTCGCGCCTGTCCCCGATGCAAGGCGCGACCTCCTCAAGGCGTTGTTGACATGCATGATTTCCCCTTTCTGAGCCTGGCCATCTGGGTTCCGATACTGTTCGGCGCGGGCCTGCTGCGCGCCGGTTCCGACCAGCATTTCCGCCGAATACGACTGATTGCGCTGGTCGGCTCGATTGCCGGGCTGGCGGCCGTCGTTCCGCTGATTGCCGGTTTCGACGCGCATTCGGCGGCGATGCAGTTCGTCGAAAGACGCGACTGGCTCGCGGCATTCAATGCCGGATGGCGGGTCGGCATCGACGGCGCGTCGCTGTGGCTCGTCGTGCTGACCGCGTTCACGACGCTGGTGGTAGTGGTGGCATCGTGGGAATCGGTCACCGTGCGCGTCGCGCAGTACTACGCGTCGTTCCTGATCCTGTCCGGACTGATGGTCGGCGTGTTCGTCGCGCAGGACGGGCTGCTGTTCTTCATCTTCTTCGAGGCGACGCTGATCCCGCTGTACCTGCTGATCGGCACGTGGGGGCGCGAGCGCCGCGTGT
>Ga0209370_1001167_pt1 | contig 24874 bp, 24 predicted proteins | sample AgamicAtPrz_FD_187164 | JGI IMG/M metagenome (GOLD analysis project Ga0209370, IMG submission 187164) | Agave microbial communities from Guanajuato, Mexico - At.P.rz (SPAdes) (version 2) | ecosystem: Host-associated > Plants > Phyllosphere > Phylloplane/Leaf | place: Guanajuato, Mexico... | reverse complement strand
CGCACCGCGGCGGCGCGCGTGTCGTCGTGCTGTATCCGGCCGAGGCGCTCAATGTCGCCGCGTCGAACGCGCTGCTGAAAACGCTGGAGGAGCCGCCGCCGGGCGTCGTGTTCCTGCTCGTGTCGGCGCGCATCGACCGCCTGCTGCCGACCATCATCAGCCGCTGCCGGCAGTGGCCGATGACCGTGCCGGCGCCGGAGGCCGCCGCCGCGTGGCTCGCGGCGCAGGGCGTCGACCACGCCAGCGCGCTGCTCGCCGAGGCCGGCGGCGCGCCGCTCGCCGCGCTGGCGCTCGCGAGCGACGAGAATCGCCCGCTGCGCGATTACACGCTCGGGCAATTGGCCGCCGGTGCGGGCTGCGATCCGTTCGCGTGCGGCGAGGCGCTGCAGAAGCTGCCGGTGCCGCTGGTGCTCGGCTGGCTGCAGCGCTGGCTGTACGATCTGCTCGCGCAGCGGATGGCCGGCGCGCCGCGCTACTTCCCGACGCACGCGGCCGCCCTGGCGCGCTGCGCGGAAGCGGTCGATGCGAACGCATTCGCGCGCTTCATGAAGGCCGTGACGCGGCAGCGCACGGCCGAGAACCATCCGCTCAACGCGCGGCTCGTATTCGAGGAATTGTTTCTCGGATATCGGGAAATGTTTGGTTGATCCGGCATTGTTTCCGATGCGTTGCGAAACGATGAACGGATCACGCGGCGGCGCGAGCGCGGCCGGCCGGCCCGCCTACGTCGCCCGGTGCCGCATGCCGGCGGGCGCATGAGCGCCCGTCTCACGTATTCAGGAAACACGATGTTCGTCGACTCTCACTGCCACATCAATTTCAAGGGCCTGGCCGACCGCCTGCCGGCCGTTCTCGAGAACATGCGCGAGCACGACGTCACGCACGCGCTGTGCGTGTCGGTCGATCTCGAGACGCTGCCCGACGTGCTCGCGATCGCCGAAGCGCACGACAACGTGTACGCATCGGTCGGCGTGCATCCCGATCACGAGGACATGCGCGAGCCGACGCTCACGGAGCTCGTCGAACTGGCCGCGCACCCGAAGGTCGTCGCGATCGGCGAAACCGGCCTCGACTACTACCGCCTCGAAGGCCGCTCGATCGCCGACATGGAATGGCAGCGCGAACGCTTTCGCACGCACATTCGCGCGGCGACCGCGACGATGAAGCCGCTGATCATCCACACGCGTTCGTCGTCGGAAGACACGCTGCGGATCATGGCCGAGGAGCGCGCGGACGTGCCGGGCGGCGTGATGCACTGCTTCACCGAGCCGTGGCCGGTGGCCGAGCAGGCGCTCGCGCAGAACTTCCATATCTCGCTGTCGGGCATCGTCACGTTCAAGAACGCGACCGACGTGCAGGACGTCGCGCGGCGCGTGCCGCTCGACCGGCTGCTGATCGAGACCGACTCGCCGTACCTCGCGCCGGTGCCGTATCGCGGCAAGCCGAATGAACCTGCGTACGTCAGCCATGTCGGACGCTTTATCGCATCCGAGCGCGGGATCGCCGTCGAGGCGCTCGCCGATGCGACGACGCAAAACTTTTTCCGGCTGTTCAAGATCGCGCGCTGACGACGTGCGCGCAGCCGACAACCCAGGGAAGGAGCCCACAACAATGACGAAGCCGACCAACCATCTGTCCAAACGCGCACTCGTTGCCGCCGCATTCGTCGCGAGCGGCCTGTTCGCCGCCGCCGGCGCGCATGCCGAGTCGCTCGACGCGATCGTCAAGGCCGTCAAGTTCGACGACATCGCCGATATCGGCAAGCAGCTCAAGAGCGGCAAGCTCGATCCGAACACGGTCGCGCCGAACGGCGATCCGATCCTCGTGATCGCCGCCCGCGAGAAGTCCGACAAGGTCGCGGCGGCGATCGCCACGACGCCGAACGTCGATCTCGAGAAGGAAGACAAGGCCGGCGAAAACGCGCTGATGCTCGCGTCGCTGAACGGCGACCTCGACCTCGTCAAGCTGCTGATCGACAAGGGCGCGGAAGTGAGCAAGAAGGGCTGGGCGCCGCTGCACTACGCGGCGACCAACGGCCAGGACGCGGTCGTGAAGGTGCTGCTCGACCACGACGCGTACATCGACACCGCGTCGCCGAACGGTACGACGCCGCTGATGATGGCCGCGCGCGGCAACCATGCGTCGACGGTCACGCTGCTGCTCGACCAGGGCGCCGATCCGCAGGTGAAGAACCAGCTCGGCATCACCGCGCTCGAGTTCGCGAAGCACTACAACGCGCCGGACGCGATCGGGATCCTGAGCAAGCGGACGACGCGTATCGGTGCGGGCACGCCGGCAGATGCTCAAAAGAGTGCAAAATAACGGTTTTTGGTGCGGCGGCGCCTGTCCGCCCGGCCGGCTTCCGGCCGGAGCAGGGCGTCCGGCGCCGCACCGGCCCAGGCAGCAGGCGGTCTCCGGCCGCATTGACATAAGAAGGAACACCATGTTGCGCGCAATGTTTTGTGCCGCGGCGTTTGCCGTGCCGTTGTCGGCGGCGGCTTTCACGGGCGCGGATCTCGACCGGCTGTGCGCGAAGACGGACGTCAAGTCGCGGGCGTCGTGCGCGGCCTATATCGAAGGCGCTGCCGACGGCGTCTACAACACGATCGATGCGATCGGCGGCACCACGGGGCCGCGCGTCGGCCAGTACTTCTGCCTGCCGCCCGACATCCGGGCGCAACAGATGACGGACGCGGTGCGCAAGTACATCGCGGAAAATCCCAAGCTGGCCGACTACAACGCGAGCACCGCGGTGTCGCTCGGTCTCGGCAAGGCGTTTCCCTGCAGGAGCGGCAACTGATCTGACGCCGTGTCCGGGCGCGTGCGTGGCCCGGACGTCGCCGACGCATCCAGGACGAAGCCTGCGCGCTTCACACTCGAGGGCGCCGATGATTTCAATCGAGGAACTGCAGCGCATCGCCGATGCGCCGTTGCATTCGTGGCTCGGCACGCTGGGCGTGTCGGTCATCGTCATACTGGTCGTCACGGTCGTGCACCGCCTCGGCGCACGCATCGTCAAGCGCATCGCGCAGCCGTATCCGCTGATGAGCGCGATCCTGCGCTACATCGACAAACCGTCGCTCGTCGTGCTGGCGCTGCTGGCGCTTGAATTCCTGTGGGTCCAGGCGGACGACGGCATGTCGTTCGTGCGCGGCATGCGCACCGCGGCCGCGGTCGGCTCGATCGTGTCGCTCACATGGCTGCTGGTGCGGCTCGCGGCCGGCGTCGGCGACGCGATCATCCAGGCGCATCCGATCGATACGGCCGACAACCTCCAGGCGCGGCGCGTCCATACGCAGGCCAAGGTGCTCGTGCGGACCGTGATGGTGCTGATCGTGATCATCGGCACCGGCGCCGCGCTGATGACGTTCCCGAACGTGCGCCAGGTCGGCGCGAGCCTGCTGGCATCGGCCGGTGTGGCCGGGCTGGTCGCCGGTATCGCCGCGCGGCCGGTGCTCGGCAACCTGATTGCCGGGTTGCAGATCGCGCTCACGCAGCCGATCCGGCTCGACGACGTGGTCGTGATCCAGGGCGAGTGGGGGCGCATCGAGGAAATCACCGGCTCGTTCGTGTCGGTGCGGCTGTGGGACCAGCGGCGCCTCGTCGTGCCGCTGCAGTGGATCATCGAGAATCCGTTCACGAACTGGACGCGCAGCAGCGCGGAAATCATCGGCACCGTCTACCTGTCGGTCGACTACCGCACGCCGCTCGCGCCGCTGCGCGAGGAACTCGCGCGGCTCGTCCACGCCGCGCCCGAGTGGGACGGCCGCGTGCAGGTGCTGCAGGTGACCGACGCGACGGAGCGCACGATGCAACTGCGCGCGCTCGTCAGCGCGGCCGATTCGTCGTCGTGCTGGGATCTGCGCTGCCGCGTACGCGAAGGGCTGATCGCGTATCTGCAGAACCGCTATCCGCAATGCCTGCCGCGCAGCCGGATGGAGCTGTATCCGCACGAATCCGCGCCCGATGCGCCGAATCCCGAACGGCCGCACGCGCGGTCGCCTGCCGCCAGCACGGCGGCCAACACCGCAGCCGATCCGCAGGCCGTCGACGGTCGCTGAATGCGGCCCGGCGCCTGCCCGGCATTCCCCATTCCCATGACCGCGCTGAAGACGCTCGCCATCGCCAATTACCGCTCGCTGCGCGAGCTGATCGTGCCGCTCGCGGCGCTCAACGTCGTCACGGGGCCGAACGGCAGCGGCAAGTCGAGCGTGTACCGGGCGCTGCGGCTGCTCGCGGATACCGCACAGGGCCGCGTGATCCCGTCGCTCGCGCGCGAGGGCGGCCTGCCGTCGACGTTGTGGGCCGGGCCCGAGCGCTTCTCGCGTGCGATGCTGGATGGCGATGTGCCGGTGACGGGCACCGTGCGCAAGGGCCCGGTGAGCCTGAAGCTCGGCTTTGCGTGCGACGATTTCGGCTATTCGATCGATCTCGGCCTGCCGCTGCCGAGCAACTCGCAGTTCGCGCTCGATCCGGTGGTCAAGCGCGAATGCATCTGGGGCGGCGCGTTGCTGCGCCCGTCCACGCTGCTGGTCGACCGGCAGGGCCCGCAGATCCGTGCGCGTACCGCGTCGGGCGACTGGCAGACGATTCCGCAGCCGGTCGCGAGCTTCGACAGCATGATGACCGAGTTCGCCGATCCGACCGGCGCGCCCGAGATGATCGCGGTGCGCGAACGGATCCGCTCGTGGCGCTTCTACGACCATTTCCGGACCGATGCGCAGGCGCCCGCGCGCCAGTCGCACATCGGCACCCATACGCCGGTGCTCGCGGACGACGGGGCCGATCTGGCCGCCGCGCTGCAGACGATCCGCGAAATCGGCGACGCGGCGGCGCTCGACGCGGCGATCGACGACGCGTTTCCCGGCGCGTCGGTCGAGATCGACAATCCGGGCGGTCGCGGCCGCTTCGACGTGCTGATGCGTCAGCCGGGATTGCTGCGGCCGCTGGCGGCGGCCGAACTGTCCGACGGCACGCTGCGCTACCTGCTGCTCGCGGCCGCGCTGCTGACGCCTCGGCCGCCGGCGCTGATGGTGCTGAACGAACCGGAGACGAGCCTGCATCCCGATCTGCTGCCGGCCCTTGGCCGCCTGATCGCGCAGGCCGCCCGGCGTTCGCAGGTACTGGTCGTGTCGCACGCGGCGCGGCTCATCGCGACGCTCGAGCGCGAGGCCGGCTGCGAATCGCTGGTGCTCGACAAGCAGCTCGGCGCGACCGCGCTCGTCGACGCCGATGCGCGCGACCTGCCGGCGTGGAAGTGGCCGTCGCGTTGACGGCCCGATCGCGAGCTTGGGGTCGCGATCGGCGCCCGGCAGCGCCGGATCGGGTCGGCTGGGCCCGATACGAGGCGGCCGGGCCGATCGGTCGAATGTATCCGGTCTGTAACAACCCCCAAAAAATGCAAGACCTGCGGTTCCGCTGATCGGGATCGCGAATAATAATGAGATATCCGGCTGGCGCCACGCCGGCCGGCGTGGCATGGACGCAGGGCGGGCGCGCAGGCATGGCGACCCGCCGGCCCTCCCGCAACGGACAGGACACAGGAGACGTGGACCATGAGAATTGCCCAGATCGCCCCGCTGACCGAATCCGTGCCGCCGAAGCTGTACGGTGGCACGGAGCGCGTCGTGTCCTACATCACCGAGGCGCTCGTCGATCTCGGCCACGATGTGACGCTGTTCGCGAGCGGGGATTCGACGACGCGGGCGAAACTCGAGCCCGTGTGGCCGCGCGCGCTGCGGCTCGATTCGTCGATCCGCGATCGCGTCGCGCCGCACATGCTGCTGATGGAGACGGTCGCGCGCCGCGCGAAGGATTTCGACGTACTCCATTTCCACATGGACTACTACTCGTTCTCGGTCTTCAACCGGCAGGAAACGCCTTACGTGACGACGCTGCACGGCCGGCTCGACCTGCCCGAGCAGCAACCGGTGTTCGACACGTTCAGCACGGCGCCGGTGATCTCGATTTCGAATTCGCAGCGCCAGCCGTTGCCGCAGGCGAAATGGCTGACGACCGTCTATCACGGGCTGCCCGATACGCTGTACATGCCGCAGCCCGTCGAGCCGCGCTATCTCGCGTTCCTCGGCCGCATCTCGCCGGAAAAACGCGTGGACACCGCGATCCGCATTGCCCGCCAGTGCGGGCTGCCGATCCGGATCGCCGCGAAGATCGACGCCGCCGACCAGGAATACTTCGACAGCGAGATCAAGCCGCTCTTCGCGTTGCCGCACGTCGAATACATCGGCGAGATCGCCGATCACGAGAAGGCCGAATTCCTGTCGGGCGCGCATGCGCTGCTGTTTCCGATCGACTGGCCGGAGCCGTTCGGCCTGGTGATGATCGAGGCGATGTCGTGCGGCACGCCGGTGATCGCGTTCAACCGCGGCGCGGTGCCCGAAGTGGTGGACGAGGGCGTGTCGGGTTACATCGTCGAGGATGAAATCAGCGCGGTGGCCGCCGTGAACCGGCTGCATCTGCTGCCGCGCGCGCGCGTGCGGCAGCGTTTCGAGGAGCGCTTCACGTCGCGCCGGATGGCGCAGCAGTACGTCGACGTGTACCAGTCGGTGATCCGCGCGCAGAAGCGCTCGCGCTTCAAGGTAATCGATTCGACGACCTGATCGACCCGACCGAGCTGGCGCGCGGCGCCGGCGGATAAAAAAACGGCGATGCCCGCGAGGACATCGCCGTTTTCGCATGCCCCGCGCGCAACGCGCGCGGGCAGTGCGTCGACGTCAGATCTTGAGCTTCGTGACCTTCGTGCCGTTGATGGATACGTCGCCCATCAGGCCGGCGTTGGTCAGCACGACGACCTGGATCGGCGCCGTGGCCGTGTTGGAGTCGACCGCACCGTTCGCGCCCATCTTCACGAGTGCGACCGATGCGCCGGCGCCGGCTGCCCAGCCGTCCGAGTTGCGGAATTCGTCGAGCGCCTGCTGCGTCATGAACAGGAACACGACCGCCTTCGATTGCGCGCCGGCCTGCAGGCCGACCGACAGCGACGACGTGTTGTAGTACCCGACGGTACTGCCGCCGACGCGCAGCGCGCCGTTGCCGGACTGGGCGCCGACGATGAAGCCGGCCTGGAGCACTTCCGGGAAGACCAGCACGCCGCGCGATTTCGCGACGAGCTCGCGCGAACCCTTGACGGTGGAGTACATGCGCGACAGTGTGGCGTCGACGCTCGCGTCGATCGACTGACGCTTCGACGCGTTGGTCGCGGCATTGTCCGGCTTGTCCGGGGTGGTGGTGCAACCGGTGAGCGCGAGGCTACCGACGATGAGCGCGGCGGCGGCTTTGAGCACAAGAGTCCGTTTTTGCATCGTTGTTCTCCATCGGATGATGTTCGGAGTGAGTCTCGCTCAGGGAGCGGATCACGTCGGCAGTTATATCACAGCGGATTAGGGCCTCTTTTCGTTGCCGTGTGAAAAAGCGTCAAATCGCGCGAGGGTGTCGCGGCGCGCCAACGGACGAAGCGGCGCCGACGCGCGAGGCGCGACGCGCATCCCACGCGTGGTCGGGGCGGCGCGGCGGTCGAGTGGAGGGCGGCGGCGCGCGCCGGTGTCAATGCGTGACGGGCGGAACGGGCGGCTTGATCGGCGGGCGGCGCAGCGCGCGGCGGATCAGCGCGATCACGACGCCGCATGCGAACAGGAACGCGGCCGGGACGACCCAGTAGCCGACGAACGCATGCCACAGATAGCCGGCGAGCGTATTGCGGCGCACCACGTATTCGTCTCGGGCCGCCTGCTGGCGCGGCGCGTTGGCGGCGAGCACATCGGCCGGGCAGCCGGCCGCGCGCGCCTCGTCAGGATCCCCGTGGCACTTCGCGGCGGCGCCGGCGGCCTGCTGCGCGTCGGTGAGCCGCCAGGTGGTCAGCGCAAGCTGCAGGTCCGCCTTGTTGTACGCCATTTCCTCGCGGATTTCGCGCACGGCGACGATCGCGACGGGCACCGCCCAGAACACGATCACGATCAGCCAGCGGCGGAACCAGCGGTGTTGTCTCCATGCCATCCAAGCCTCCGTTTGACGCGCGCGCGCGTCCGTCTCGAGGGCGGCCCGATGGCGCTTCTTGGTCTTGGGTGGGCCGCGTTGCAGCCATCATAGAAGAAAACGCGGCGAATTGCCGCACCATGTGGCGGTGCCGGGGCGGCGGACCGGAAAAACGGGGCGGGAAAGACTGGAACGCGTGCGTCGATGCGCGCGCAACGAAAATGAAAATGCCGCGCCCGCCGAAGCGGTGCGCGGCATTCGAGACGGGAGCGCCGGAACTCAGGCGGCCGGCTGGTTGCTCAGGCAGCTCTTCATGAACGCCTTGCGATCGTCGCCCTTCTTGCCGGTGGCCTGCGTGTTGCACGCCTTCATCTTTTCCTGCTGCGTCATCGCCTTGGCGGGCTTCGCCGACAGGCAGTCCTTCATGAACGCCTTGCGTTCGTCGCCCGTCTTGCCGGTTGCCTGCGTGTTACAGGCCTTCATCTTGTCCTGCTGGCTGTTCGCCGCGAATGCGGGGGAAGCCAGCATGCCGCCGAGAAGCACTGCGGCTACGAGCGATTGGATTTTCATTTCGACACTCCCATGGGGTGAATTGCGTTTTATATCGACGCCGTCACGAAGCCCGGCGCGATGTGAACGGGGTCGCATCGCGCCGCGCGCTCCGATTATGGCAAATCAATGTGAAAACACCAAAACGGCATTTCTATAACGCGGTGGGCGGCATGGCCGTTGACGGCGTGCACGCGCCGGCGATCAGGACAAACCATGACAGGGGGCGCGCGCAGCGCGCGTTCGCGCCGGACCTACCGGATGCCGGGCGCGAGCCATTACAATCGCGGCCATGAATACTCCGAACTCCGCATCTTCTCCGTCCGCGGCGGCGCTGCCGCGCATCGCCGTACTCGCCACCGGCGGCACGATCGCCGGCGCCGCACCCGACGCGGCCAGCACGGCCGGCTATCAGGCCGGCGCGCTCGGCGTCAATTTCCTCGTCGACGCCGTGCCGGCACTCGCGTCGGTCGCGCGCATCGACGCGGAGCAGGTCGCGAGCATCGACAGCAAGGACCTCGCGCTGCCGCTGTGGAACACGCTCGCCGCGCGGATCGACGCGCTGATGGCCGATCCGGCCATCGACGGCATCGTGATCACCCACGGCACCGATACGCTCGAGGAAACCGCGTATGCGCTGCATCTGGTCGTCCGGGGCGACAAGCCGGTCGTGCTGACGGCCGCGATGCGGCCGGCAACCGCGCTGTCGTCCGATGGCCCGCTGAACCTGTTGAACGCGGTGACGGTGGCCGCGCATCCGGCCGCGCGTGGGCAGGGCGTGCTGGTCGCGTTCAACAACCGGATCCATGGCGCGCGCGAGGTCGTGAAGACGAGCACGTACGCGGTCGACGCGTTCCAGTCGCCGGAGCTCGGTGCGCTCGGCTGGGTGCAGGACGGCCGCGTCGAATTCGCGCGCCGCGTCACGCGCACGCGCGACGCGCAACTGGCGATCGCCGCGACCTGGCCGCCGGTCGAAGTCGTCGCGAGCTATGCGGGCGTGACGCGCACGGCCGTCGACGCGCTCGTCGCGGCCGGCGTGCGCGGCCTCGTCGTCGCGGGCACCGGCAACGGGTCGATCCATGCGACGCTGCAGACGGCGCTCGCCGATGCGGTGAACGCGGGCGTGGCCGTGGTCCGTGCATCGCGCGTTGGTTCCGGGCACGTGATGCGCAACGGCGCCGCGAGCGACGATGCGCTCGGTTTCGTGAGCGCGGGCTCGCTGCACCCGTTCAAGGCGCGCGTGCTGCTGATGCTCGCGCTCGCGAACGGCATGCACGATCGCGACGCGCTGCAACGCGCGTTCGATACGCTGTGACCGACGGCCGCCGTCCGGGCGGCGCGTAGAAAGCATAAAAAAATGGCAGGCCAGTGGCCTGCCATTTTTGCGTCAGTGCTGCGCGAATGCTCAGGACTGTGGGGGAATCACGAGCTTCTGGCCCGGGTAGATCCGGTCCGGGCTCGACAGCATCGGCTTGTTCGCCTCGAAGATCGCCGGATACTTGTTCGCGTCGCCGTACACTTCCTTGGCGATCGCCGACAGCGTGTCGCCCGGCTTCACGTCGTGGTACTGCACTTCCGGATCGTCCGGCTGCAGATCGTCGTCGTTGACGCCAGCGACACCTTGCACGTTGCCGGCCGCGACCTTGACCTTCGCCTTCGTGTCGAGATCGGCGACGCTGCCCGACAGCGTGACGGTGCGCGAGGCGCCGTCGAACGCGACGGTCAGGTTCGACGTGTCGAGACCTTGCGTGTTGATGTAGTTCTTGATCGCATCGGCCGCGGTCTGGTTCGCGGCATTCGGATCTTCCGCTGCCTGGGCGTCAGCGTGACCCAGCAGTTTTTCACCCGCCTCTTTAATAAACGAAAGAAGACCCATCGTTGCACTCCTTAGGTGGTTGAAAAGAAAACGCGCCGTGAAGTGGCGAAAAAAACACCGCGCTGGGTGCGGGCCCGGAAGGGGCGCGCAGGCGCGGCGGTTTTCTCGAAAGGCGTGGCGAAAGTGTAGGCGTTCGACGCGACGATTGCATGAAAAATCGCACGCCCGAACGTAAAGAAATGTAATACGCGAAATCCGACAGGCGGACACCCGACGACGACGTCTGACCGACCAAGGCTTCCCCGGCGCCGCCGGGTGCCGCTGCGGACCCCACCACGCCGCTCTCAGCCCAGAGCGGCGTTTTTCGCCCCGTCCGCATGCCGTTGGCGATGCAGGGCGGGGCGCCCCACCGTGATGCGCGTGTGCACCGCGCATCGATGCGACCAGCCGCGGCCGGATCGCAATCATTCGTCGCGCGCGTCCGCCATCGCAGCACAAACGCGCGTTGCTGCGGCCGCGTTACGCGGCCGGCGTCTGGCCGATCTCGAAGTTCGACATGATCTCGAGCGCGCGCACGAGGGCCGAGTGATCCCATGCCTTGCCGCCGTGCGACGCGCACACGCTGAACAGCTGCTGCGCGCTCGCGGTGTGCGGCAGCGCGAGGCCGAGCTTGCGTGCGCCGTCGAGCGCGAGGTTCAGGTCCTTCTGGTGCAGCTCGATGCGGAAGCCCGGATCGAACGTGCGCTTGGTCATCCGCGCGCCGTGCACTTCGAGGATGCGCGACGCGGCGAAGCCGCCCATCAGCGCCTGGCGCACGCGCTCCGGATCGGCGCCCGAGCGGGCGGCGAACAGCAGCGCTTCGCCGACCGCTTCGATGTTCAGCGCGACGATGATCTGGTTCGCGACCTTGCAGGTCTGCCCCGCGCCGTTGTCGCCGACGAGCGTGATGTTCTTGCCCATCTTCTCGAACAGCGGCTTCGCGCGTTCGAACGCCTTTTCAGGGCCGCCGACCATGATCGTCAGCGTCGCTTCGCGGGCGCCGACTTCGCCGCCGGACACCGGCGCGTCGAGGTAGTCGCAGCCGAGCGCGTTGATCTGTTTCGCGAATGCCTGCGTGTCGAGCGGCGAGATCGAGCTCATGTCGATCACCAGCTTGCCGGCCGTCAGGCCCTTCGCGACGCCGTCGTCGGCGAACAACACGTTACGCACGTCCGGCGTGTCCGGCACCATCGAGATGATGATGTCGGCGTGCTGCGCGACTTCGGTCGAGTTCGCGACGATCTTGGCGCTGCCGCGCAGATCGTCCGGGATCGGAAACGCGCCGTTCACGACGAGTTGATGATCGCCCTTGAGCAGGTTGCGCGCCATGTGCGCGCCCATGATGCCGAGGCCGATGAAACCGATGGTTGCCATGTGAAAGTCTCCTGTGGGGCTGAAAACGAAAAGGGCGCGATTCAGGCGGCGCGACGCGCCGAGGCCGGTGCGCAACCGGCCACGCTTTGCAGCCAGCCGAGGCCTTCCGTCGTGGTGGTGCGGGGCTTGTATTCGCAGCCGACGTAGCCGGCATAGCCGAGCCGGTCGAGCAGCGCGAACAGGAACGCGTAGTTGATCTCGCCGGTGCCCGGTTCGTTGCGGCCCGGGTTGTCCGCGAGCTGGACGTGGCCGATCGACGCGAGGTTGCGTTCGATCGTCGCGGCCAGTTCGCCTTCCATGCGTTGCATGTGATAGATGTCGTACTGCAGGAGCAGGTTGTCCGAGCCGACCGCGCGGATCACGTCGAGCCCTTCCGACGAGCGGTTCAGCGCGAAGCCCGGAATGTCGAAACGGTTGCACGGCTCGACGAGCAGGCGGATGCCTTCGCGCTTCAGCGCATCGGCGGCGAAGCGCAGGTTGTCGACGATCGTCACGAACGTCTTGTCGCGCGCCGTGCTCGCCGACGGGATGCCGACCAGGCAGTTCAGCTGGGGCACCTTCAGCGCCTTCGCGTAATCGATCGCACGGCCGACCCCTTCCTGGAACTCGCCGACACGATCGGGCAGGCATGCGATGCCGCGCTCGCCCTGGTCCCAGTTGCCGGCGGGCAGGTTGTGCAGCACGAGGCGCAGGCGGTGCGTCTCGAGCCGCTCGGCGAGTGCCTCTTTCGCGTACGGGTACGGGAACAGGAATTCGACGGCGTCGAAGCCCGCGTCCGCAGCCGCCTTGAAGCGGTCGAGGAACGGCACTTCGTTGAACAGCATGGTCAGGTTTGCAGCAAACTTCGGCATGAGCTAAGCCTCTTCGGTCGGTCAAAAATGTCGTGCGGTTCAGTCGAGCATCGAGATCGCGGTCGGTGCGTGCTCGGCCTTTTCGGCGAGATCCTCGAACTCGTTGATCGCGTCGATTTCGGTGCCCATCGAGATGTTCGTCACGCGCTCGAGGATCACCTCGACGACCACCGGCACGCTGAACTCTTCCGCGAGCGTTTGCGCCTGGCGCAGCGCCGGCTCGATCTCTTCCGGCTTGAACACGCGCAGCGCCTTGCAGCCGAGGCCTTCCGCGACGGCCACGTGGTCGACGCCATACCCGTTCAGTTCCGGTGCGTTCACGTTGTCGAACGCGAGCTGCACGCAGTAGTCCATGTCGAACGCGCGCTGCGCCTGGCGGATCAGCCCGAGGTACGAGTTGTTCACGACGACGTGCACGTACGGCAGCTTGAATTGCGCACCGGCCGCGAGCTCCTCGATCATGAACTGGAAGTCGTAGTCGCCGGACAGCGCGACGATCGGGCGGCTCGGATCCGCCGCACGCACGCCGAGCGCGGCGGGGATCGTCCAGCCGAGCGGGCCGGCCTGGCCGCAGTTGATCCAGTTGCGTGCCTTGAACACGTGCAGGAACTGCGCGGCGGCGATCTGCGACAGGCCGATCGTGCTGACGTAGCAGGTATCGCGGCCGAACACCTTGTTCATCTCTTCGTACACGCGCTGCGGCTTGACCGGCACGTTGTCGAAGTGGGTCTTGCGCTGCAGCGTGCGCTTGCGTTCCTGGCATGCCGAGACCCACGCGCCGCGGTCCTTCAGCTTGCCGGCGGCCTTCCATTCCTGCGCGACCGCGACGAACAGCTCGAGCGCGGCCTTCGCATCGGACACGATGCCGAGATCCGGGCCGAACACGCGGCCGATCTGCGTCGGCTCGATGTCGACGTGCACGAACTTGCGGCCCTTCGTATAGACCTCGACGCTGCCCGTGTGGCGGTTCGCCCAGCGGTTGCCGATGCCGAGCACGAAGTCGGACGCGAGCATCGTCGCGTTGCCGTAGCGGTGCGACGTCTGCAGCCCGACCATGCCGGCCATCAGCGGGTGGTCGTCGGGAATCGCACCCCACGACATCAGCGTCGGGATCACCGGCACGCCGACCGTTTCCGCGAACTGCACGAGCAGGTCCTCGGCTGCCGCGTTGAGCACGCCGCCGCCCGACACGATCAGCGGCTTGTCCGCGTCGTTGAGCATCGCGAGCGCCTTCTCGATCTGCGCGCGGGTGGCCGCGGGCTTGTAGACCGGCAGCGGTTCGTACGTGTCGATGTCGAATTCGATTTCGGCGAGCTGTACGTCGATCGGCAGATCGACCAGCACCGGGCCCGGACGGCCCGAGCGCATCAGGTGGAATGCCTGCTGGAACACGCGCGGCACGAGCGCCGGCTCGCGCACGGTGACGGCCCACTTCGTGACGGGCTTCGCGATCGACTCGATGTCGACGGCCTGGAAGTCTTCCTTGTAGAGACGCGCGCGCGGCGCCTGGCCGGTGATCGCGAGGATCGGAATCGAGTCGGCCGACGCGGAGTAGAGACCGGTGATCATGTCGGTGCCGGCGGGGCCCGACGTGCCGATGCACACGCCGATATTGCCCGGCGCCGCACGCGTGAAGCCTTCGGCCATGTGCGACGCGCCTTCGACGTGGCGCGCCAGCACGTGGCTGATGCCGCCCGACTTGCGCATGGCCGAGTAGAACGGGTTGATCGCGGCGCCCGGCACGCCGAACGCGGTCTGGATGCCTTCCTTCTCGAGCACGAGTACGGCTGCGTCGACGGCTCTCATCTTGGCCATGAATGTCTCCTTGAATGTGCGGATCTGGCGAATCGGTCTGTTGAGGACACTTTAGGGATGCAGGAAAGGTTTGATAAGATCAGCCGAAGTCGCTTATTTCGAAACTAAAAGTATGGAATGACGGCCGGACGGGGCTTCCCGCCGGTGTCGGAGCCGGGACGGAGACAGCAGATGGATCGTTTCAAGCAGATCGAGACGTTCGTGCGGGTGGCCGATGCAGGCAGCCTCGCTGCGGCGGCGCTCGAGGAGGGCGTGTCGCCGGTGGTGCTCGGGCGGCGCATCGACGCGCTGGAGAAGCGCCTCGGCGTGAAGCTGATGTACCGCTCGACGCGGCGGTTGGTCGTCAGCGAGGAGGGCGCCGCGTTCCTCGAGCGCTGCCGCGGGCTGCTGTCCGAATGGGACCAGGCCGAGAACGAGCTGGCCGCCGGACGGCGCGCGGTGAGCGGTCACCTGATCGTGTCGGCCCCGGCCGCGTTCGGGCGCAAGCACGTCGCACCGCACGCGCCCAGCTTCCTGGCCGACAAGCCGGAGATGCAGCTGTCGTTCAACCTGACCGACCGCGTCGTCGACCTGGTGCGCGAAGGCTATGACCTGTCGATCCGGATCGGTGGCGCGGTCGATCCGAACTTCGTCGCGGTGAAGCTCGCGTCGAACCGGCGCGTGGTGTGCGGCACGCCCGCGTATTTCCGCCAGCACGGCCGGCCGAAATCGCTCGACGACCTGCTGAAGCACAACTGTCTCGCGTTCAACCTGCAGGGCGGGCAGAACCGCGGCTGGTATTTCCAGCGCCACGGCAAGATCGCGACGATGCGCGTGACCGGCAATCTCGACTGCAACGACGGCGAGCTGCTGCACCGCTGGGTGGCCGAAGGGCTCGGGCTCGGCTGGCGCTCGACGTGGGAAATCGCCGCGCAGCTCGAAACGGGCGAACTCGAGACCGTACTCGACGAATACGCGCTGCCCGACTACGACATCCTCGCGGTCTACCCGCAGCAGCGCTACGTGCCGGCGCGCGTGCGTTATTTCATCGACTACCTGCGTGAAGCGTATGCGCGCCCGGGTTACTGGAGCACCACGCCGTAACGGGCGGGCGGCCCGATATTCGGCGATTTTTTACGCTTCATGCGCGCGGCGCGGGAATAAACTCGACGCAGCGGCGGTAAGGTCATCGAGCGCGCACGTTGCCGGTCTGTCCGGGCGCCGTGCGCGGAACGGGCGCGGCGTCGGCCGCCGGGACAGGGAGGCCATGTGGGGCAAGCCGGACAGGCGGTCGATGAACGGGCGGCGGACGATGCGGTCGCGCGCGGCGAGCGGTTTCGCACGCTCGTGCTGCCACATCTCGACGCCGCGTACAACCTCGCGCGCTGGCTGAGCGGCAGCGCCGGCGATGCGGACGACGTCGTGCAGGACGCGTGCATGCGCGCGCTGCGCTTCGTCGACTCGTGTCGCGGCGACAACGCGCGGCCGTGGCTGCTGACGATCGTGCGCCACACCTGGTACACCGAGTGGCGGCGGCGCACGCATGCGCACGAGGTCGCGCTGCCCGACACGCTCGACGACGCCGACGTGCCCGACGACTGGCAGCCGGCGACGGAGGATCCGCTCGCGCACCTGCTGCGCGGCGAAAACGTGCGGCTCGTGAACGCGGCGCTCGCGAAGCTGCCGCCCGAATACCGCGAGGTGCTCGTGCTGCGCGAGATGGAGGACCTGAGCTACCGCGAGATCGCGGCGATCGCGGACGTGCCGGTCGGCACGGTGATGTCGCGGCTCGCGCGCGGCCGGCGCAAGCTCGCCGCGCTGCTGGTCGGCGCGCCGGCGACCGAAGGCCGGCCGGGCCGTGCGCCGGCGGGCGGAACCGCATCGGAGGCTATCGATGGACTGTAACGAAGCGCGAGCGTTGCTGGACGCGGACGTCGACCGCGAGCTGTCGGCGCCCGATGCGTTGCGGGTCCAGCAGCATGTCGAAGGGTGCGATGCGTGCCGCCGCGACCGCGCGCGGATCGTCACGCTGGTGCAGGCGGTGCGGCAGGCCGATTATCACCGCGCGCCGGACGCGCTGCGGGCGAGCCTCCTCGCGAGCCTGCCTGCCGCGGCCGACGCGCCTGCCCGTGAGCCGTCGCGGGCCGCGCCCCGGCCTGAACGGCAGTCACCGCCGCCACGGCGGCCGCGCGGACGCGACTGGTTCTCCTGGCTGACCGGGCGGGGCGGGTCGGCACGCCCGGTATCGACCGGCGCCGGGCCGCGCGTGGCCGCGTTGCCGGGCCTCGGCTGGGGCGTCGCGCTGCTGATGGCGGTCGCGGCGGCGGGTGGAATGGCATGGTCCGCCCGCCACGCCGACACCGACCGAACGGTCGACGAACTCGTCGCGAGCCACGTGCGGGCCGATCTGTCGGCGCGCGACATCGACGTGATCTCGACCGACCAGCACACGGTCAAGCCGTGGTTCAACGGCCGGCTCGACTACGCGCCGCCGGTCGAGGATCTCGCCAAGGACGGCTTCGCGCTGGTCGGCGGCCGGCTCGATTACGTCGGGCGTCGCCGTGTCGCGGTGCTCGTCTACCGCCACCGGCAGCACGTGGTCGACGTCTACGTGCAGCCGGCCGGCGAACGGCCGGCGGCCCCGTACGCGACCGTGTCGCAGGGCTATGCGCTCGACCGCTGGAACGCGGCCGGGATGACGTGGTGGGCCGTGACCGACGCCGAGCCGTCGGCGCTCGCGGCGTTCCGGACGGCGCTCGACGCGCGGCTCGCCGGCGCGCACGGCGAATGATCGTTACGGCAACGGGGCCGGCGCGTCGGTGTTCCGACCCCGGCGCCGGAAGGCCGGAACGGTGGCCGCTTGCGCCGGCATACCTGTTCAAGTCTTTGAAAACACGGCCGAATCCGTTGGCGAATCGTCGATTGGCCTTGCATGCGCCCCGTAACCGGGTTAGAATCTTCGGCTTCTCACTTGCCACACCGGTTCAGACGCCCGGGTGGCTTTAATCCACAAGGAGTGTGTAATGCGTCATTACGAAATCGTATTCATCGTGCACCCGGATCAAAGCGAGCAAGTGCCCGCGATGATCGAGCGCTACAAGTCCACGATCACGTCGCACGGCGGCCAGATCCACCGTGTCGAAGACTGGGGCCGTCGCCAGCTGGCCTACATGATCGAGAAACTCGCGAAGGCTCACTACGTCTGCATGAACATCGAGTGCGACCAGACGACGCTCGACGAACTCGAACACGCGTTCAAGTTCAACGACGCCGTGCTGCGTCACCTCATCGTCAAGATGAAGAAGGCCGAAACCGGCCCGTCGCCGATGATGAAGGAAGTTCAGCGCGAAGAAGCCAAGAAGGCGGCTGCAGCTCAGCCGGCCGAAGCGCAGGCTTAAGTTCGTCACTTATTAAGCCATCAAGGAGCGCGCCACTCACGTGAACAGGTTGCAATTGACGGCGAGCGTCGTCGAACGCGCACCGGTGCGATATACGCCGGCAGGTGTTCCGATCGCAAGCGCCACGTTGCATCACCGCACGGAAGTCGTCGAAGCAGGCATTCCCCGCCAGGTCGAAATGACGATCGAGGCGGTGGCGGCCGGTGAGGCGAGCGGCAAGCTGGAAAGTCGTGAAATGGGCGTCGAGACGCTGTTCACGGGCTTCCTGGCCAAGAAAAGCCGCAACGCGAGAACCTTGGTGTTTCACATCACTGCATTGCAGGACACAGGAAAGGACTGAAATCATGGCCCGCCCGACTGGTAAGAAATTCGACAAGCGTCGTCAGCAACAAAACCCGCTCTTCAAGCGCAAGAAGTTCTGCCGTTTCACGGCTGCCGGCGTCGAGCAGATCGACTACAAGGACACGGAAACGCTGAAGGACTTCATCGGCGAAAACGGCAAGATCACGCCGGCTCGTCTGACGGGTACGAAGGCGCACTATCAGCGTCAGCTGGATACGGCCATCAAGCGTGCGCGTTTCCTCGCGCTGCTGCCGTACACCGATCAGCACAAGGCGTAATCAGGCGACGCAATAAGGAGAATTCGAATGCAAATCATTCTGTTGGAAAAAGTCGCCAATCTGGGCAACCTCGGCGACATCGTCAAGGTCAAGGACGGTTACGCTCGCAACTTCCTGATCCCGAACCGCAAGGCTCGCCGTGCAACGAAGGAAGCGATCGCCGAATTCGAAGTGCGCCGCGCTGAACTCGAAAAGATCGCCGCTGAAAAGCTGGCGGCATCGCAGGCTGTCGGCGAGAAGCTGAACGGCCAGTCGTTCGAAATCACGCAGAAGTCGGGCGTCGACGGCCGTCTGTTCGGCTCGGTCACGAACGGCGACGTCGCGGAACTGCTGAAGAAGGCAGGCTTCGAAGTCGAGAAACTGCAAGTGCGCATGCCGGAAGGCCCGCTGAAGATGATCGGCGAGCACAACGTGCAAGTCGCGCTGCATACGGACGTCGTCGTCGACGTCACGATCAACGTGATTGGCGACCACGCGTAAGCGTAGACGCAAGCTTGCCGGGCGGCTTCCGCCGTCCGGACAAGGGCAGGCGCCCGGGTAACCGGGGCCTGCCTTTTTTATTGCTCGCTCGCCGGCAAGCGGTGGTAGCGCTGCCGTCATCTATTCGCGATAATCCCAACCCATGAACGCGCCGCAAGATCCCCAAATCGAATCGCTGAAAGTCCCGCCGCATTCGGTCGAAGCCGAGCAGTCGGTGCTCGGCGGCCTGTTGCTCGACAACGCGGCATGGGACCGGATTGCCGACTTCCTGTCGCAGGGCGACTTCTACCGCTACGACCACCGGATCATCTACGAGCACATCGGCCGCCTGATCGCGTCGACGCGCCCGGCCGACGTCGTGACCGTGTACGAAGCGCTGACCACGTCCGGCAAGGCCGACGACGTCGGCGGGCTCGCGTACCTGAACGCCCTCGCGCAGAACACGCCGAGCGCGGCGAACATCCGCCGCTACGCGGAAATCGTGCGCGACCGCGCGGTGCTGCGCCGGCTGGTGTCGGTCGCCGACGAGATCTCGGCCGACGCCTTCAATCCGCAGGGCAAGGAAGTCCGCCAGCTGCTCGACGAAGCCGAATCGAAGGTGTTCTCGATCGCCGAAGAGGGGGCGCGCGGCAACCAGGGCTTCCTCGAGATCGGCCCGCTGCTCACGCAGGTGGTCGAGCGCATCGACACGCTGTACCACACCGCGAACCCGAGCGACGTCACGGGCACACCGACGGGCTTCGTCGACCTCGACCGGATGACGTCCGGGATGCACGGCGGCGAGCTGATCATCGTGGCAGGGCGCCCGTCGATGGGTAAGGCCCAGCCGCTCGACGCGCGCGTCAGGACGCTGACGGGCTGGAAGCCGATGGGCGAGCTGGCGGTCGGTGATGCACTTGCTTCGGTCGACGGCGCATCGTCGATCGTGACCGGGATCTACCCGCAGGGCGAGCGCCAGGTGTATCGGGTCCGCTTTTCGGACGGGCGTTCGGCCGAATGCTGCGACGAGCACCTGTGGTGCGTCCATTTCCGTGAGTGGGAAAAGCCGCGCGTACTGTCGACCGCGGAGATTCGCACGTTGCTGACGCGCGAACGCTACCGGAACCGGCTGTGGATCGACATGCCGAGCGGCGAGTTCGGTCATCGCGAGGCGCTGCCGATCGATCCGTGGGTGCTCGGCGCGCTGCTGGGCGACGGTGCTCTCGGCGGGACTGCCGTGCGTTTCAGCGTGAAGGCCGAGGAAACGTTGAACCGGATGCGCGCGCGCGTCGACGCGTCGCTCGAGCTCGAATACGCGGGCCAGTACGACTGGCGCATCAAGCGCCGACCGTCGACGGCCGCGGAGGCCCGGCCGTCCGCCAACCCGCTCAAGGCTGCTCTCGAGCGGCTCGGTGTGTGGGGGAGGACGAGCTACGACAAGTTCATCCCGCGCCTCTACCTCGATGCGGACAAGGACGCGCGGCTGGATTTGTTGCGCGGGCTGCTCGACACGGACGGCTGGGTCGAATCGTGGGGGACGGTGCGTTATTCGACCGCCAGTCCGCAGTTGGCGAGCGACGTGCGCGAACTGGCGCGTTCGCTCGGCGCGTGGTGCCAGATTGCCGAAAAGGCGACGAGCTTCACGGTCGACGGCGAACGCAAGGCCGGTGCGACGGCTTATGTTTGCACGATCAGTCATCCGGATCCGCAGAGCCTGTTCCTGTTCCAGGGCAAGCGCGACCGGCTGACGAGCGGGCGTGTGCGCCGCAAGATGCCGGTCATCGCCGGCATCGAGCCGACGCGCCGGACGGCCACGCAATGCATTTCGGTCTCGCATCCGTCGCGACTGTACGTGACCGACGATTACGTCGTGACCCACAATACGGCCTTCTCCATGAACATCGGCGAATACGTCGCGGTCGAGTACGGGTTGCCGGTCGCGGTGTTCTCGATGGAAATGCCGGGCACCCAGCTCGTGATGCGTATGCTCGGCTCGATCGGCCGGCTCGACCAGCACCGGATGCGTACCGGCCGCCTGACCGACGAGGATTGGCCGAAACTCACGCATGCGGTGCAGAAGATGAGCGAGGCGCAACTCTTCATCGACGAGACGGGCGGTTTGAACCCGATGGAGTTGCGCTCGCGCGCGCGGCGCCTGGCGCGTCAGTGCGGCAAGCTCGGCCTGATCATCGTCGACTACCTGCAGCTGATGTCGGGTTCGTCGCAGGGCGAGAACCGCGCGACCGAAATTTCGGAAATCTCGCGATCGCTGAAGAGCCTCGCGAAGGAGCTCGACGTGCCGGTGATCGCGCTGTCGCAGCTGAACCGCGGCCTCGAACAGCGTCCGAACAAGCGTCCGGTGATGTCGGATTTGCGCGAATCGGGCGCAATCGAACAGGATGCGGACGTGATCCTGTTCATTTACCGTGACGAAGTCTACAATCCGGACAGCCCGGACAAAGGGACGGCCGAAATTATCATCGGCAAGCAGCGTAACGGTCCGATCGGCCCTGTTCGGCTCACGTTCCTGGGGCAATACACGAAGTTCGATAATTTTGCAGGGGCGCAGACGTTCTACGGCGAGTAACGCCGATTGTAAAGGCCTAAATCGCCAAGCGTTGTATCCAATCCCGGCGTGCGCATATGCGCACGTCGCGTCGCGACCGAAACCGGTACAATGTCGCCCGTTTTCGTGACAGTAGTTTGACAATCTCTCAGGAATCCCATGTTCGGTCGATTCATGCCCACCGAGGGCAAGTTCTTTGAACTCTTCAACGCGCACGCGAAGCACATCGTTTCCGGTGGCCGCGAGCTCGAACTGCTGATCGACAATCTCGCCGACGCCGAGATTCACAAGCAAAACGTGCAAATCGCCGAGAAGGCCGCCGACAAGCTCACGCACGAGGCGATCGATCTGCTGCACAAGACCTTCATCACGCCGCTCGATCGCGACGAAATCCACAAACTCATCACGACGATGGACGACATCCTCGACCTGATGGAAGACGTCGCGACGGCCGTGTCGCTGTACGACGTGCAGTCCGTCACGTCCGAGGCGAGCCAGCTCGCGCACATCGTCACGCAATCGGCGCAACACGTGCAGCAGGCCGTCGGCCTGCTGTCCGACATGAAACAGTCGGCACAGATCCTCAAGCAATGCGAGGAAATCGACCGCTGGGAGTCGGAGGCCGACCGCGTGCTGCGCGCGGCGATGTCGAAGCTGTTCCGCGAGGAAGACGACGTGAAGACGCTCATCAAGCTGAAGGCGATCTACGAGCTGCTCGAAGAGATCACCGACAAGTGCGAGGACGTCGCGAACATCATCGAAGGCATCGTGCTGGAAAACGCCTGAGCGGACCACGATGCATTCGATACAACTCGCCCTATGGATGGTCGCGACGCTGGTGCTCGTCGCGCTCGTATTCGACTTCATGAACGGCTTTCACGACGCGGCGAACTCGATCGCCACCGTCGTGTCGACCGGCGTGCTGAAGCCCCAACAGGCCGTGGTGTTCGCGGCCGCGTTCAACGTGATCGCGTACTTCATCTTCCACCTGAAAGTCGCGCAGACCGTCGGTAAAGGCACGATCGATCCCGAGATCGTCGACCATTACGTCGTGTTCGGCGCGCTGGTCGGTGCGATCGGCTGGAACGTGATCACGTGGTACTACGGGATTCCGTCGAGCTCGTCGCACGCGCTGATCGGCGGCCTCGTCGGCGCGGCGCTCGCGAAGTCCGGCTGGAGCGCGCTGAACGTCGACGGGCTGCTGAAGACGATCGCGTTCATCTTCATTTCGCCGCTGCTCGGTTTCATCCTCGGTTCGCTGTTCATGCTCGGCGTGTCGTGGCTGTATTTCCGTACCGCGCCCAGCAAGGTCGACCGGCGCTTTCGGCGGCTGCAGCTGCTGTCGGCTGGCCTGTACAGCCTGGGTCACGGCGGCAACGACGCACAGAAGACGATCGGTATCATCTGGATGCTGCTGATCGCGAGCGGCTACGCGTCGGCGACCGCCGATGCGCCGCCGGCGTGGGTGATCGGCGCGTGCTATCTGTCGATGGGCCTCGGCACGCTGTTCGGCGGCTGGCGCATCGTGCGCACGATGGGCCAGAAGATCACGAAGCTCAAGCCGGTCGGTGGCTTCTGCGCGGAAAGCGGTGGTGCGATCACGCTGTTCGTCGCGTCGTTCCTCGGCATTCCGGTGTCGACCACGCACACGATTACCGGCGCGATCGTCGGTGTCGGCGCGACGCAGAAGTTGTCGGCCGTGCGCTGGGGCGTCGCCGGCAACATCGTGTGGGCGTGGGTGCTGACGCTGCCGGCGGCCGCGCTGTTCGCGGCCGGCGGGTGGTGGCTCGGGCATCAGATCTTCTGATCGCAGACACTGCCGGACCGACATGAAATGCGCCGCAAGCCGAAAGGCTGCGGCGCATTTTCTTTGGGGGTGGCGAAAGGGTGCGGCGCCGAGGTGGAGGGCGGCGGATGCCGCCAACATCGCGGCGGCCGGGGTTCGAGCAACCGGTCAGTAACTGCCGTTCGCGAACCGTGCGATCGGATCGTCTGCCGTACTCGTGCGCGGACTGACGGGCGCCGATTGCGTCGACGCACGCCACACCTGCACGGGCTCGATGCTGCGTGGAGGCGTCGACGCGGTGGCGGACGGCGGTTCGGCATCGAAGGCGGCGGCCTGGGCGGCCGTCAGCGCGGTCGTCGGAATCTGCGTGCCGACTTCCGCCGGGGCAGCCGGTGCGGCATTGGCCGCCGTCGCGGTCGCCTCGTCATTCATCGCCGTGGCCTGCTGCCGGGCCGCCTGCAGCCGCGATGGCGGCGGTTCGTACGGATCGGCGGCCGGGGCGGCCGGTGCTGCTGCGGCAGCCGTCACGACGGGCGTGCTCGACAAGGCCGGAGCGGGAGCCTGCACCTGCGCCGCTCTCGCTTGCGACGGCGCAGTCGCGGGCTGCCGCGACGCAGTGGCAGCCGTCACGACCACCGGCGCGGCTGCGAGCGCCGGCGAATTGCGCGGCTCGTCGCGCTTGGCCTCGTAGGTCGGCGCATCGAACGGCGTGGGTGCCCCGCGCGGCGGCGCGACGCGGCGAATGCCATCGAATCGCTTGGCCCAGTACGGGTTGGTCAGGTAGTCGAGCCGTACGGTGCCGCCCGTCGACGGCGCGTTGACGAAGCGCAGCTTGCCGACATAGATGCCGACGTGTGAATGCGGCCGCCCGGTCGTATTGAAGAAAATCAGGTCGCCCGGCGCGATCTCGTCGGGTTCGACCGACACGCCGCGGCCGCTCATGTCGGCGGTCGTGCGCGGCAGGTTCACGTCGGCCGCGCGGCCGATCACGTAGCGCACGAGCCCGCTGCAGTCGAAGCCGCTCGTCGGCGTGTTGCCGCCCCAGCGATATGGGACGCCGACGAGGCTCATCGCCTGGATCGAGATTTCTTCCTGGCCGACGCTGTGATCGACGAATTTCGGGAAATTGGCGGGCGCCGGGAACGCACGCGGCGTGGTGATCTTCATGCCCGAAGCGGAACGCGATGCCGACTGCGGCGGCACGCTGGAACAGGCCGCAAGCAGGGAGACGACGGCGACGGGAACCCAGATTCGAAGCATGGCAAGGCGGGCGAGCGCCGTGCACTCGCGAATCGTATGACAACAGACAGACCCGATGGTAGACGCTCCGACGGGGCTTAGGCAACCATTCCTGAGAATTTACTTGAAGTTTCGCGCGTAAACTGCGTTATTGCGTGACGAAGCGTTACTTTTGTCTTCGACCCCAAATAAAAACGGCGCTCCGAAAACGGAGCGCCGCGTGGCGTCGAAAGCCGGCCGTTCGGCCGGCCGGCGCGTTACAGGATGTCCGACGCGTAGTCGGCGAGCCGCGAGCGTTCGCCGCGCGCGAGGGTCACGTGGCCGCTGTGGCCCCAGCCCTTGAAGCGGTCGACGACGTAGGTCAGGCCCGAGCTGCCTTCGGTCAGGTAGG
>Ga0209370_1001166_pt1 | contig 24876 bp, 19 predicted proteins | sample AgamicAtPrz_FD_187164 | JGI IMG/M metagenome (GOLD analysis project Ga0209370, IMG submission 187164) | Agave microbial communities from Guanajuato, Mexico - At.P.rz (SPAdes) (version 2) | ecosystem: Host-associated > Plants > Phyllosphere > Phylloplane/Leaf | place: Guanajuato, Mexico... | reverse complement strand
ACCTGATGATGCTCGAGGACGCCGCCCTCGGTGGCGAGGTGGTCGAAGTCATCAAGACTGGCCAATGGGCCCAGGGCGCCTTGCGCCAGGTGGTCGGCGAACACGTCAATCGCTTCGAGCTGATGGACGACGACTACCTGCGCGAGCGGGCATCGGACGTCAAGGACCTGGGGCGGCGCCTGCTGGCGTACCTGCAGGAGGCCCGTTCGCAGTCGCTGGTCTACCAGGACAACACCATTCTGGTCAGTGAAGAACTGACCCCCGCCATGCTCGGCGAGGTGCCGGAGGGCAAGCTGGTGGGGCTGGTCTCGGTACTCGGCTCGGGTAACTCGCACGTGGCGATCCTGGCCCGGGCCATGGGCATCCCCACGGTCATGGGGGTGGTCGACCTGCCTTACTCGAAGGCCGACGGCATCGAGATGATCGTCGACGGCTACAAGGGCGAAGTCTTCACCAACCCCGGCGAAGTGCTGCGCAAGCAGTACAGCGACGTGGTCGAGGAAGAGCGCCAGCTGGCCAAGGGGCTCGATGCCCTGCGCGAGCTGCCGTGCGTCACCCCGGACGGCCACCGCATGCCGCTGTGGGTCAACACCGGCCTGCTCGCCGATGTGGCCCGCGCCCAGCAGCGCGGCGCCGAAGGCGTGGGCCTGTACCGCACCGAAGTGCCGTTCATGATCAACCAGCGCTTCCCCAGCGAAAAGGAACAGCTGGCGATCTACCGCGAGCAGCTGCAAGCATTCCATCCGCTGCCGGTGACCATGCGCAGCCTAGACATCGGCGGCGACAAGTCGCTGTCGTATTTCCCGATCAAGGAAGAGAACCCGTTCCTCGGCTGGCGCGGTATCCGCGTTACCCTCGATCACCCGGAAATCTTTCTGGTGCAGACCCGCGCCATGCTCAAGGCCAGCGAGGGCCTGAACAACCTGCGCATACTGCTGCCGATGATTTCCGGCATCCATGAGCTCGAAGAAGCGCAGCACCTGATCCACCGCGCCTGGGGCGAGGTGCGCGACGAAGGCACCGATGTGCCGATGCCGCCGGTGGGGGTGATGGTGGAGATCCCCGCCGCGGTGTACCAGACCCGTGAACTGGCGCGCCAGGTCGACTTCCTCTCGGTCGGCTCCAACGACCTCACCCAGTACCTGCTGGCCGTGGACCGCAACAACCCGCGGGTCGCCGATCTGTACGACTACCTGCACCCGGCGGTGTTGCAGGCCCTGCAGACGGTGGTCAGCGTGGCCCACGAGGAAGGCAAGCCGGTCAGTATCTGCGGCGAGATGGCCGGCGACCCGGCTGCCGCGATCCTGCTGATGGCCATGGGCTTCGACAGCCTGTCGATGAACGCCACCAACCTGCCGAAGGTGAAGTGGATGCTGCGTCAGGTCAATCTGAGCAAGGCCAGGGAACTGCTAGCCGATGCCATGAGCCATGACAACCCTCAAGTTATCCACAGCTCGTTGCAGCTGGCGCTGAAGAATCTCGGGCTGGCGCGGATGATCGGGCCGAACAAGACCCTCTGATCGTCGCTTCCGACCTCATCGCGGAGCTTGCCCGCGATGAGGTCATATCAGATTTCCAGGCTAACCTCGCCCAGATGCCCACCAAACGGCCCGAAACTGCGCTCGGTCATGTGCCGCCGACCCTGGTCATCGACGATCAACACCGTGCTCGCCCGCGTTCCATAGTTCTGGCTGGCGATGAATACACTCGACAGCAGCCGTTCGGTGGCCAGTCCCACGCCGGTCTCGGGTAATTCGCCATCCGGCGCGGGCTGTGCATCGCCCAGCAGCGCCAGTAGCTGCTGTGGGTCGGCATTCTCGAGCAATCCCTCAAGCCCGCTGCGAGCCTTCAGCAGCTTCGGCCACGGCGTATCCAGCCCGGCATTCGACAGCCCGTACACCCCCGGTTCAAGCAGGCGTGGCGTCGGCTCACGGGCATGCAGGTAGCCCAACCGCTCCCCATCGCCGACCAGCAGGTTGAACCCTGAATACTGGCCACTGCGGCTGGCTACCCGGTCCAGATAGGCCTCGACCCCCATTTCGCCCTGCAGATAGGCCGCCACCAGTTCACCGCGCGAACGCGGCCCCAAAGGCTGGCGTGGATCACGGATATTGGTCAGCGCCGCAAAGCGCCCGTTCGGCCCGACACCCAGCCAGGTGCCACCGGCTTCCAGGTCGCGCCCGGCGTGAACGCCAGGCGCGTCCTCCCAGGTGCTCAGGGCCTGGGTCGGCCGCGCATAGAACTCGTCGCGGTTGGCCGCGACGATCAGCGGCCGGGGTGTCCCCGGCCGCCAGGCGAATACGATCAGGCACATAGGTTGTCCCCTGTGTTTTCGGCCACTCTACCCGCGCCGCGGGCCGCTAGCCATCATCTGACACAGAGTTCACTAGAGCGCCGGGCGTGGCTTCCGTTACCATGCCGGATTGTTTTCCACTGGGGCCACGAATGGAATTCGCTCTCTATCTGCTGTTGGGCGCCTGCGCCGGCGTGCTGGCCGGGCTGTTCGGCGTCGGTGGCGGCATCATCATCGTGCCGGTGCTGGTGTTCAGCTTCACCCTGCAGGGCTTCGACCCTTCGGTGCTGACCCACCTGGCGGTCGGCACGTCGCTGGCGACCATCGTCTTCACCTCGATCAATGCCGTGCGCGAGCACCAGCGCAAGGGCGCGGTGCAGTGGCCGATCTTCGCCTGGATGACCGCGGGCATCCTGCTCGGCGCGCTGGTCGGGGCCAAGACCGCCTCGCTGATCCAGGGCCCGATGCTGCAGAAGATCATCGGCGTGTTCGCCCTGGTGATCGCCGCGCAGATGGCCCTGGACCTCAAGCCCAAGGCCAGCCGCGGCATCCCCGGCAAGCCCGGATTGACCGCCGCCGGCGGGGTGATCGGCTGGGCCTCGGCCATCTTCGGCATCGGCGGCGGCTCGCTGACCGTGCCGTTCCTCACCTGGCGCAGCCTGCCCATGCAACAGGCGGTGGCGACTTCGTCGGCCTGCGGCCTGCCGATCGCCCTGGCCAGTGCCCTGGGCTTCATCTGGCTGGGCTGGCATGAGGAACACCTGCCGGCCCACAGCCTGGGCTACGTCTACCTTCCGGCGCTGGTCGGCATCGCCGCCACCAGCATGTTCTTCGCCCGCTACGGCGCGCGACTGGCGCACAAACTGTCGCCGCGCGTGCTCAAGCGTCTGTTCGCCGCGCTGCTGTTCTGCGTCGGACTCAGCTTCCTTATCTGAACCTAGAGGAAAGACAATGCTGCCTTACCCGCAGATCGACCCGGTGGCCGTGGCCCTCGGTCCACTGAAAATCCACTGGTACGGCCTGATGTACCTGATCGGCATCGGCGGCGCCTGGCTGCTGGCCTCGCGCCGGTTGAACCGCTTCGACCCGACCTGGAGCCGCGAGAAACTCTCCGACCTGGTGTTCTGGCTGTCGATGGGGGTGATCGTCGGCGGGCGCCTGGGCTACGTGCTGTTCTACGACCTGCATCAGTACCTGGCCAACCCGACCTTGATCTTCGAAGTGTGGAAAGGCGGCATGTCGTTCCACGGCGGTTTCATCGGCGTGATGCTGGCCGCGCTGTGGTTCGGCAAGCGCAACAACAAGTCGTTCTTCGAGCTGATGGACTTCGTCGCGCCGCTGGTGCCGATCGGCCTGGGCGCCGGGCGTATCGGCAACTTCATCAACGCCGAGCTGTGGGGCAAGGCCACCGACGTGCCGTGGGCCATGGTGTTCCCGCCGTTCAGCGACCCGGCCCAACTGCCGCGTCACCCGTCGCAGCTGTACCAGTTCGCCCTCGAAGGTGTGGCATTATTCGTCATCCTTTGGCTGTACTCGCGCAAGCCGCGCCCGACCATGGCCGTTTCCGGCATGTTCGCGCTGTTCTATGGCATTTTCCGCTTCATCGTGGAGTTCGTGCGCGTACCCGATGCCCAGCTCGGCTACATCGCCTTCGGCTGGTTGACCATGGGTCAGTTGCTCTGCGTGCCGATGATTCTCGGCGGCATCTTCCTGATCTGGTGGGCCTACAACCGCAAACCGTCGGCCAAGGCCACCGTCTGATTTCCACGGCAGGGGCGCTCCCCCTGCCGTTCTTGTTACAGGTAAGCCATGAAACAGTATCTAGATCTGGTCCGTGACGTCATCGACAACGGCACGCTGCAGGAAAACCGCACCGGTATCCGCACCATCAGCCTGCCGGGTGCCATGCTCAAGTTCGACCTGCAGAAGGGCTTCCCGGCCATCACCACGCGCAAGCTGGCGTTCAAGTCGGCGATCGGCGAGATGGTCGGCTTCCTGCGCGGCGTGAAGAACGCCGGCGAGTTCCGCGAGCTGGGTTGCAAGGTCTGGGACCAGAACGCCAACGAAAACGCCCAGTGGCTGGCCAACCCGTTCCGCCAGGGGCATGACGACCTCGGCGAAATCTATGGCGTGCAATGGCGCCAGTGGCCCGGCTACAAGCGCATCCCGCTGAGCAACCCGGCCGCCATCGAGATGGCCGAGAAGGCCGGCTTCCGACGTATCGCCCAGGACGAGGAGGACGGCCAGGCGTTCGTCATCCTCTACAAGGCCATCGACCAGGTGCGCCAGTGCCTGGACACCATCGCCAACGACCCGGGCAGCCGCCGTATCCTGTTCCACGGCTGGAACTGCGCCCAGCTCGACGAGATGGCCCTGCCACCGTGCCACTTGCTGTACCAGTTCCACCCGAATGTCGAGACCCGGGAAATCTCCCTGACCCTCTACATCCGCTCCAATGACCTGGGCCTGGGCACGCCGTTCAACCTCACCGAGGGCGCGGCGCTGCTGTCGCTGTTCGGCCGCCTGACTGGCTACACCCCGCGCTGGTTCACTTACTTCATCGGCGATGCCCATGTGTACGAGAACCACCTGGATATGCTGGGCGAGCAGATGAAGCGTGAACCGCTGGCGGCACCGAAGCTGGTGATCAGCGACCGCGTGCCGGCGTTCGCCGAGACCGGCAAGTACGAGCCGGAGTGGCTGGAGAAGATCGAGCCGAGCGACTTCTGGCTGGAAGGCTACGAGCACCATGCGCCGATGACGGCGCCGATGGCGGTCTGACAGACCTTCATCGCCTGAGCTTGAACAATCGCGGGGCAAGTCGCATCGGCGCACCGCCGCTCCCACGCAGGTTATGAACAGCCGGCGTGGGAGCGGCGGTGCGCCGATGCGACTTGCCCCGCGATGCTTTGGTATCAATGCCCATGGCTACGCCCCACGTGGGAATGCTCCACCTCTGGCATGGTCACCGCCCCATTTGTCTCCAACTGCTGCAAGATCGCGCACTCCGCCCCCTGCGCATTGCACTGCTGCCGCAGTTCCACCAGCTGTGCCTGCAATGCCACCAGCCCATCGATCCTCGCCTGCACATGCTCGATATGCTCGTCGATCAGCGCATTGACGCTGCCGCATGAGCCGTCGGGGCTGTCGCGCAGATTCAACAGGCTGCGGATCTCGTCCAGGGTCATGTCCAGGGTGCGGCAGTTGCGGATGAAGGTCAGGCGCTCGACGTGGGCCTGGGTGTAGAGCCGGTAGTTACCGTCGCTGCGGGCAGGTTCCGGCAGCAGCTGTTCGCGCTCGTAGTAGCGGATAGTCTCCACGGCGCAGTCGGTGGCCTTGGCCAGTTCTCCGATCTTCATGGCAAATCTCCTGCAAAGGGCTTGACCCTATAGTGGCTACAGGGTGTTCACTTGGCAACAACCCACTCTGTGGATCTCTACAGAGGCCAGCGCTCAGTTAAGGATGATTCCATGAACCAGCCTGTCAGCCCCGACCACAAGCATGATCACGCCCATGGCCACGATCATGGCCATGCGCCCCACGCCCACGACTGCTGCGCCAGCAAGGCCGCCCCGGCCCTGGTGCAACTGACCGAAAAGGCCAGCGACCAGGCGCAGCTCAGCCGCTTCCGCATCGAGGCCATGGACTGCCCTACCGAGCAGACCCTGATCCAGGACAAGCTGGGCAAGCTGGCTGGTGTCGAGCAGCTGGAATTCAACCTGATCAACCGGGTGCTCGGCGTGCGCCATACGCTGCAGGGCACCGCCGAGATCGAGCGGGCCATCGATAGCCTGGGCATGAAGGCCGAACCCTTGGACGCCGAGGATGATGGCGCCGCCAGCGCGCCCCAGGCCAGCAAGACCCGTTGGTGGCCGCTGGCGCTGTCCGGTGTTGCAGCGATTGCCGCCGAAATCGTGCACTTCTCCGGCAAGGCGCCGGAGTGGGTGGTCGCCGCGCTGGCCCTGGCGGCCATCCTCGGCTGCGGCCTTGGTACCTACAAGAAGGGCTGGATCGCCCTGAAAAACCGCAACCTCAATATCAATGCGCTGATGAGCATCGCGGTGACCGGCGCCGTGCTGATCGGCCAGTGGCCGGAGGCGGCGATGGTGATGGTGCTGTTCACCGTTGCCGAACTGATCGAAGCCCGTTCACTGGACCGCGCGCGCAATGCCATCGGCGGGCTGATGCAACTGGCCCCGGACATGGCCACCGTGCAACAGGCCGATGGCCAGTGGCGCGAGGTCGAGGTGCGCGAGGTGGCAATCGGTGCGCGGGCGCGGGTGCGCCCAGGCGAGCGCATCGGCCTGGATGGCGAGGTGCTCAGTGGCCAGTCCAGCGTTGATCAGGCGCCGATCACCGGTGAAAGCCTGCCGGTCGAGAAGGCGGTCGGCGACAAGCTGTTCGCCGGCACCATCAACCAGGCCGGCGCGATGGAGTACCGCGTCACGGCAGCTGCCGGCCAGTCTACCCTGGCCCGCATCATCAAGGCCGTGGAAGAAGCCCAGGGCGCCCGAGCGCCGACCCAGCGCTTCGTCGACCAGTTCTCGCGCATCTACACCCCCGTGGTGTTCGCGGTGGCGCTCGCCGTGGCGCTCATCCCGCCGCTGTTCATGGCCGGCGCCTGGTTCGACTGGATCTACCGTGCCCTGGTGCTGCTGGTGGTGGCCTGCCCGTGCGCGCTGGTGATCTCCACCCCGGTGACCATCGTCAGCGGCCTGGCCGCGGCGGCGCGCAAAGGCATCCTGATCAAGGGCGGCGTATACCTGGAGGGCGGGCGCAAGCTGGACTTCCTGGCCCTGGACAAGACCGGCACCATCACCCACGGCAAGCCGGTGCAGACCGACAGCAAGGTGCTCGACCCGCTGTTCGAAGGCCGCGCCCAAGCCCTGGCCGCCAGTCTGGCTGCCCGCTCCGACCACCCGGTGTCCGCTGCCATCGCCCTGTTCGCCAGAGACCAGAGCCTGGCCTTGAGCGAGGTGACCGAGTTCGCCGCCCTGGCCGGTCGCGGTGTGCGCGGCGATATCGAGGGCCAGACCTACCACCTGGGCAACCATCGCCTGGTGGAAGAGCTCGGCCTGTGCTCCCCGGAGCTGGAAGCGCAGCTGGATGTGCTGGAGCGCCAGGGCAAGACCGTGGTGCTTTTGCTCGACCGCTCCGGCCCGCTGGCGCTGTTCGCCGTGGCCGACACGGTCAAGGACAGCAGCCGCCAGGCGATTGCCGAGCTGCATGATCTCGGTATCAAGACGGTCATGCTCACCGGCGACAATCCCCACACCGCCCAGGCCATCGCGGCCCAGGTGGGGATCGACCGCGCCGAGGGCAACCTGCTGCCCGCGGACAAGCTCGCCAGCATCGAGAACCTGTACGCCCAGGGGCATCGTGTCGGCATGGTCGGCGACGGCATCAACGACGCGCCGGCCCTGGCCCGCGCCGAGATCGGCTTTGCCATGGCCGCCGCCGGCACCGACACCGCCATCGAGACCGCCGATGTGGCGCTGATGGACGATGACTTGCGCAAGATCCCGGCCTTCGTCAGGCTGTCGCGCCAAAGCGCGGCGATCCTTACCCAGAACATCGTGCTGGCCCTGGGGATCAAGGCAATCTTCCTGGCAATCACCTTCGCCGGCATGGCCACCATGTGGATGGCGGTGTTCGCCGACATGGGCGTGAGCCTGCTGGTGGTGTTCAACGGTCTGCGCCTGTTGCGCAAATAACCCCTGTGGCGTGAAAAAGAGGTCCTGCCAATGCTGAGCGCCGAGCTCAAAGCCTTCTACATGGTGGCCCGCCTGGGCAGCATCACCCTGGCGGCGAAGAAGCTCGGGCTCAGCCAGCCCACGGTGACCACGCAGATCCGCAACCTCGAGGGCCAGTACAACGTCGAGCTGTTCTACCGTGGCGGCCGGCGCCTGGTGCTGAGCGAGGAGGGCGTGCGCCTGTTGCCGATGGTCAAGGCGCTGCTGCAGCAGGAAGCCGACATCGAATTCGAGTTGCGCAACAGTGGCCAGGCCCAGGGCAGCCTGCGCATCGCCGCCACCGCGCCTTACTACATCCTCGACCTGGTGAAGATCTTCCGCGAGCGCCTGCCCCAGGTGGAAGTGGCGGTGGAGATCGGCAACTCGCAGCAGGTGCTCGAGATGCTCGAGGACTACCGGGTGGATATCGCCGCCTCGTCGCAATTGCTCGAAGACGCACGCCTGGTACGCCGGGTGCTGGGCACCGACCCGCTGGTACTGGCGGTGCACCGCAATCATCCCTTGGCGCAACGCCAGGCGGTGTCCATCGATGTGGTCGCCGGGCATTGCCTGCTGATGCGCGAAAAGGGCTCCACCACCCGCAAGCTCACCGAGCAGATGATGCAGGATGCCGGGGTGAAGGCCGGGGCGCTGCTGGAGATCGGCAGCCGTGAGTCGATCCGCGAAGCGGTGCTGCGCAATATCGGCATCAGCATCATTGCCCGCCATGAGGTGCCGCATAACCCCGAGCTGCGGGTGCTGGCGCTGGACGACGCACCGGTGATGCACGAATACCTGTACTGCCTGAAGGACCGGCGCCAGGCGCGGTTGCCGGCAGCGTTCCTGGGGGTGGCGCAGGAGGTGGTGGGTTCGCAATTCTGACAGGGCCCAATCGCGGGCCCATTGCAAAATCTGCCTATACCACTATCACCGGCTTTTGCCCCAACGCCACAGAACCTTCGCACAGCCTGCCTAGCATGGCCCCATCGCTTCGATGAGGACCTGCCATGAACCACGTCACCCCGGGCGCGCAGATGAAAGTGCGCGGCATCCACAAACGCTTCGGCGCCTTCACCGCGCTCAACGACGTGTCCCTCGACATCGCTGCCGGCGAGCTGGTGTGCCTGCTCGGCCCCTCGGGCTGCGGCAAGACCACCCTGCTGCGCTGCATCGCCGGCCTCGAGCGCCAGGATCGCGGCACGTTGTACATCGGCGACCGCGATATCTCCGAGCTGCCGCCCCAGGCCCGTGACTACGGCATCCTGTTCCAGTCCTACGCGCTGTTTCCCAACCTCACCGTCGAAGCCAACATCGCCTATGGCCTGGCCGGCGGCAGTCACGAGGCCTCGCGCCAACGGGTGAGCGAGATGCTCGAGCTGGTGGGCCTGGCCGGCAGTGAGAAGAAATACCCCGGCCAGCTCTCCGGCGGCCAGCAGCAGCGTGTGGCCCTGGCCCGCGCCTTGGCCCCGTCGCCCTCGCTGCTGCTGCTCGACGAACCCATGTCGGCCCTCGACGCCCGTGTTCGCGAGCACCTGTGCACCGAGCTGCGCCAGCTGCAACGCCAGCTGGGCATCACCACGCTGATGGTCACCCACAACCAGGACGAGGCCATGCTGATGGCCGATCGCATCGCCGTGATGAACAACGGCCAGGTCGAGCAGTACGCCACGCCCCAGGAAATCTATGACCAGCCGGCCACGCCGTTCGTCGCGGAGTTCGTCGGCCAGGGCAACTGGCTGCCGTTCCAGCGCCGCAGCAACAACCACGCCCAGGTCGGTGGCATGCACATGCGCCTGGCCGACAACGTCAGCGCCGTCAGCAGCGGTCGACTGTTCTGCCGCCCCGAGGCGATCACCGTCAATCCGGTGGTGCACGAGGAGAACCTGTTCCCGGCCAAGGTCCGGGAAGTCACCTTCCTCGGCAATCGCTGCCGCATGAGCTTCGAACTCGAGGCCCTGCCGGGCCATGCGCTGCTCGCCGAGCTGGCGCCCGAAGCCATGCCGCGCCTGGGTTCGCAGGACATCTGGGTGGCCCTGCCGCCGCAGAGCCTGCAGGTGTTCGCCTGAGATGGCCGGGCCCATGACCCTGTCGCTCACTCACGCCAACGACAGGCCACGCAACGGCGTCGCCCTGGGGGACCGACTGTTTGTCGTCGGTGGCAAGAGCCTGTTGCTGAGCCTGCTGGTGCTGGCGGTGCTGCTGCCTTTGCTGGCGATCTTCTGGCGTGGCTTCAGCGCCGAAGGCGGGCAGGGCGGGGGGCTGCTGGCCGCCCGCGAACTGTTTGCCAGCGCGAACTTCCACTGGCTGCTCGGCAACAGCCTGTCGGTGGCCCTCACCGTTGCCGCGATCGTCGTGCCGCTGGCCTACCTGTTCGCTTACGCCCTGCAACGCACCTTGATCCCGGCCAAGGGGCTTTGGCGCGGCATTTCGTTGCTGCCGTTGCTGGCGCCTTCGATGCTGCCGGCGATCGCGCTGGTCTATCTGTTCGGCAACCAGGGCCTGCTGCGCGGGCTGCTCAGCGACAACATCTACGGCTTCTGGGGCATCGTGCTTGGCGAGGCCATCTACACCTTCCCCCATGCGTTGATGATCCTGCTCTCGGCGCTGGCGCTGGCCGACGCACGGCTGTTCGATGCCGCTTCGAGCATGGGCGCGGGGCCTGCCCGGGCATTCCTCAGCATCACCTGGCCGGCCACGCGCCAGGCGGTGTTCGCGGCGTTCTGCCTGGTGTTCACCCTGACCATCACCGACTTCGGCGTGCCCGTGGTGGTCGGTGGCGATTACCAGGTGCTGGCGCTGGAAGCCTACAAGGCGGTGGTCGGCCAGCAGCAGTTCGGCCGCGGCGCGCTGATCGGCATGGTGCTGCTGGTGCCGGCGCTGCTCAGTTTTGCCGTGGATGCCTGGCTGCGCCGCCGCCAGGGCGAGGCCATGAGCGGCCGCGCCCAGGTGTTCGAGCCCAAGCCATCGAAGCTGCGTGATGGCTGCTACCTGGCCATCGTGTTGCTGGTCTGCGCGGCGCTGCTGGCGGTGATCGGCATGGCGGTGTACTCGTCGCTGGTCAAGTTCTGGCCGTACAACCTGTCGTTGTCGCTCAAGCACTATATGTTCGAAGACACCGCCGGCGGCGGCTGGCTGGCCTATCGCAACAGCGTGGCCATGGCCGTCGGCACCGCGCTGATCGGCAGCGTGGTGATCTTCACCGGCGCCTACCTGATGGAGAAGACCCAAGGCCAGCGCCTGCTCAATCAACTGCTGCGCCTGCTCAGCTTCATCCCCATGGCGGTGCCCGGCCTGGTGCTTGGCCTGGGCTACGTGTTCTTCTTCAACCTCAGCGGCAACCCGTTGCACGTGTTCTACGGCAGCATGGCGCTGCTGGTGGTGTGCACCATCGCCCACTACCTGACCACCGCGCAGATGACCGCCACCACCGCCCTGCGCCAGCTCGACGGCGAGTTCGAAGCCGCCGCGCTGTCGCTCAAGGCGCCGCTGTACAAGCACTTCGTGCGGGTCACCGTGCCGATCTGCCTGCCGGCGCTGCTGGACATCATCCGCTACCTGTTCGTCTCGGCAATGACCACGGTGTCGGCGGCGATCTTCCTCTACAGCCCCGACACCATCCTCGCCGCCGTCGCCGTGCTGAACATGGACGACGCCGGCAACGTTGGTGGCGCCGCGGCCATGTCGACCCTGATCCTTTTGACCAGCGCCGCCGCCTCCCTGCTGCTGGCCGGCGCTTCGCGCGGCCTGCTGCGCCGCTCCCAGGCCTGGCGCCAACGCGCTCCCGGCCATTGACCGACTGCCCACACCGATAGGAACCGCATCATGTTCAAGCCCCTCGTACTTGCCGCTGCCGTATCCGCCGTGTTCAGCCTGCAGGCTTCGGCCGCGACCCAGCTGACCGTCTACACCGCTCTGGAGGCCGAGCAGCTCAGGAGCTACAAGCAGGCCTTCGAGAAGGCCAACCCGGACATCGAGATCAAATGGGTACGCGACTCCACCGGCATCATCACTGCCAAGCTGCTGGCCGAGAAAGAGCGCCCACAGGCTGATGCCGTGTGGGGGCTGGCGGCATCGAGCCTGGCCATCCTCGACCAGAACGGCATGCTCGAAGCCTATGCGCCGAAGGACTTGGGCAAGATCTCGCCCAACTACCGCGACGCCGCCAATCCGCCGGCCTGGGTAGGCATGGACGTTTGGGCCGCGACCATCTGTTTCAACACCGTCGAGGCCGAGAAGCAGGGCCTGAGCAAGCCGGTGAGCTGGCAGGACCTGACCAAGCCGGAGTACAAGGGCAAGATCGTCATGCCCAACCCGGCCTCGTCCGGTACGGGCTTCCTCGATGTGAGCGCCTGGCTGCAGACCTTCGGCGAGCCGCAGGGCTGGGCCTACATGGACGCACTGCACCAGAACATCGGCCAGTACGTTCATTCCGGCTCCAAGCCATGCAAGCTGGCGGCGGCAGGTGAATTCCCGATCGGTATCTCGTTCGAGTACCCGGCCGTGCAGCTCAAGCGCCAGGGCGCGCCGCTGGACATCGTCCTGCCCAAGGAGGGCCTGGGTTGGGAGATCGAGGCGACGGCGGTGATCAAGGGCTCGCCGAAGGCCGATGCCGCCAAGCGCCTGGCCGACTTCTCCGCCAGCCCTGCCGCCATGGAGCTGTACAAGGAGAACTTCGCGGTGCTCGCCGCCCCGGGCATCGCCAAGCCGCAGACCGAACTGCCGGCCGACTATGAGCAGCGCCTGATCAAGAACGACTTTGCCTGGGCCTCGAAGAACCGCGACCAGATTCTCGCTGAGTGGCGCAAGCGCTACGACGGCAAATCCGAAAAGGTAGCCCAACAGTAAAACCGTCATCGCGCAGCGAGCCAGTTCGTGGGAGCGGGCTTGCCCCGCGATGGCGTCAGAACCCTCAGAACAGGAGCCTGCGTCATGACGACATGCGCTCAGACCGTCAGCGACATCTTTGCCCTCTATGGGCGCCATGGCAGTGCCGACTACATCGGCGAGGCCATCACCCAGCTCGAGCACATGTCCCAGGCGGCCCAGCTGGCCATGGCCGAAGGCTACGACGACGAAGTGATCCTGGCCGCCTTCTTCCATGACATCGGCCACCTGTGCGAAGGCGAGGACATGGGCGGTTATGGCGTCGTCAGCCATGAGCGCGTTGGTGCCGAGTATTTGCGCCAGTGTGGTTTCAGCGAGCGGCTGGCCAGGCTGGTGCAGTACCACGTCGAGGCCAAGCGCTACCTGACCTTGCGCCAGCCCGGGTACTACGAACGTTTGAGTGAAGCCAGCCGGCGTACCCTGGCGTACCAGGGTGGGGTGATGAACGATGCCGAGGCCGATGCGTTCGAGGCCGACCCGTTGTTCGGGGTCAGCCTGCGCCTGCGCGAGTGGGACGAGATGGCCAAGCGGGTCGGGGTGCCGGTGATGGATCTGCAAGTGTTGAAGGCAAAAGCATTGGCCGTGCTCTGAATACTTTGGCGATTCTCGTTGGTGCAAGATTCCGCATCACTTTTCCCGGTGCTTGCTCCGCTCTCTCCCCGAAGCGTTGGAGCGAACACCGGCCAGGGAGTCCGCACTTTGCGAACAGGCACCCAAGGTGGTTGCCGCCATCAAGGCGAACGCGGCGCCGTTCATTCAGACTTTTGCTTGAGCGACATTTCCTGGCCGGGCGTGGCATGCGAAGTGGCCATGGTCGCATCCAGATGATCATCGAGCTGTTCCCAGTCCTCGCCGAACAACTCCACCGGGTGCATGGTCCGGTCCGCGCCATTGCCGCAGGCCAGCGCCTTGGCCGGACAGTACAGATCGCAGCCCCAGCAGATCCGCTCGGGATGGCTGGGGTTTGTGGGAAATCGCTTGGCCATGGTCTCCCTCCATGAAGTGGATGCCTAGGCTCAGGCTATGCCGCGCATGGCCAAGGGGCTTGATCCGGATCAATACCGCTAGCGGATCGGCCCGGGCGCCTGCACCTGCTTCATCAAGTCGTCATTCCACTGGCCTTCCACCTGCACATGCGCGGCGGCGCCGAGCATCACCGCCTCGATCAGGTTGTGGTTGAGGTAGGTGTACAGCCCGGGCTGGCGGAAGGTGTACAACGCCGCCCCCGCCGCGCCGCCGGGGATGAACCAGGTCTCCAGGTTGCGCTGCGGCGGGTTGGCGAACTTGCCCGAGGCCCAGACGTAGTCGCCGTGCCCGCCGATCAGGTGCGGTCGGGTGTCACGGTTGGCCTGGGAATGGACGATCAGCACGGTCTCGCCGACCTTGGCGGTGAGCGCCTGCTTGCCGGTCAGGGCGCCGACGCTGCCGTTGAACACCACATGGCTGGGCACCAGCCCCTTCATCAGCTGGCTCATGTCGCCGAAGCTGGCCATCGGGTTGGCGTAGCGCTTGTACCTGCCGTCCTTGTCGCGGGGGATGTAGTAGTCCTGCTCGCCGATATACCAGACCTTGTCGTACTGCAACGGGCGGCCCTCGGGGTCTTTCAGGCCGTCACGGGGCAGCACCATGATCGCGCCGTTCATGCCGCACACCACATGCCAGGGAATCATCGCCCCGCCCGGCGCGCAGTGATACACGAACACCCCGGCACGGTCGGCCTTGAAGCGCAGTATCACTTGCTCGCCGGGTTTCACGTGGGTCAGCTCGCCGCCGCCCAGGGCGCCGGTGGAGGCATGGAAGTCGATGTTGTGCATCATGCTGTTGCTGACCGGGTTGACCAGGGTGAGTTCCACGTAGTCGCCTTCATGCACCACCATCAGCGGGCCAGGCACCGAGCCGTTGAAAGTCATGGCGTGGATATAGGCACCGGCGCTGTCGACAACCAGTTCCTTCTCCTCGATGACCATGCGGAACTCGACAATGCGCGGCTTGCCGGGAGCGCGCTGGCTGTGGGGGTGGACGTGCGGCGGCGCCACCAGTTCGACACTCACCCGCTCCAGTTTCGCCAGGTCAGGCACCGGGCCGGCAGCGGGCGAAGCGGTCGCGGCCTGGGCCAGGCCACTGCCAAGCGCCGAGGCTCCGACGCCCAGCAACACAGTGCCGGCCAGCATGCCACGCCGGGTCAGGGACACGCCTTCTTGCTCGTTCATAGGACTTCTCCTTAAGTCGACGAAAGTCGTCGGGCACAGGAATAACCGCTTTAAACGTAAGGTTTATTGAGGGAGAACAAGAAGCGGAGAGGGTGGGCAATGTGTCGCAGGAGCGGAAACGAAAAAGCCCCGACATTCGTCGAGGCTTTTGAGGATGGTGCGGCACCAGGAGTCGAATCTTTATATAACTACATGTTTTTATTGGTATTTTAGTGATTATTGAAAAAATTCTATCTCTAAATCTATCCTGACATCCACGACAGTCTCCGTATTTACAGTGTGTGATACCTGCTGCACATGTTGAAGCTACTTGCCGGCTGCGCCAAGCTTTAGCTACTGTCTGGCAAGTGGCCAGTACCATGGGTCATACGACCCTGGGCAGCAGGAGGTTTGGTTTGCATGGATGCAGAGGATCCGCTTAAGCGATTAAGCCAATTAATATCAGCACGATACACGCCGATAGATATAATTTTTGTTGATCGATTACTGGTTATTTTATGCCAGGAGTTAGGTGCGCCTGATATTTAAATGCGGTCTAGTATTACTCTAATTCAAGGATTGGGTCATGAAAGTAGTAAGGATCGAAGTCAGCAATTTTCGTTTGTTGAAGAGCTTTTCTCTTGATCTTGAGAGCAACCTTTCTCTGGTGCTGGGTAAAAACAATAGCGGGAAAACTTCGCTGCTATCTGCCTTAGAGAAATTTATAAACTCTTCTGAGAGGCATAAAATAGTTTTTGACGACTTTAATGTTGACCTAAAAGCAGCCTTAATTAAATTGGTGGGAGGGGGCGATCCGATAGGTTCGGAAAGTACTTATTTACCCTTAGGTATAACGTTAAAGTTGTATATTGAGTACGATGATGTCGATAATTTGTCAGCGGTAAGCCAGTTAATAATGAGCTTGGATCCTGATGACAATCATATTGTGCTTGGCTTCGAGTATCTGATTAGTTACTCCCAGTTGACGTCGATGCGGAATGATTATAGCGCTGTAAAAGACAAATATGACAATGACCCTAGTTTGTTTCTTAAAGAAAATCAGCATATTTACTTTGACCAAGTCCGGAAAAAAAGCTTTTCCTATAGTGATCCGAAAGTGTTCACAGACTTAACTAAGGAAAATATCAGCCTGGCTGACGTTGTCTCATTCAGATCTATCGGTGCGAAGCGGAGTGTTACGAATAAAGATAACGATAAAACACTCTCATCTCAAACTGCAATTATATACAAAAAGACATCTGAGAACCAAGAGCAGCAGGAGGCTGTTGAGGGTTTTAAGAAACAATTGCGATCAACGGATATAGAGCTAAGCGAAATCTATCAGGATATGTTTTCTGGGTTGTTGAGTAAAGTAGCAAAATTTGGAGGGTCTAGATTATCGGAGACGCATATAAAAATTGCGTCCACCTTGCAGCACCGAGAGTTGCTGGATGGAAATACGACTGTGATGTATACCCATGATACGCATGATCTGCCAGAACATTTTAATGGTCTTGGCTATATGAACTTGATCAGCATGATTTTTGAAATAGAAATGTTGATGAGTTCTTTTAGGCGGCCTAGCAAAGAAAATCCTGCCGCTATTAATTTGCTTTTTATTGAGGAGCCGGAAGCGCATACGCACCCTCAAATGCAATATACTTTTATAAAAAATATTAAATCTTTATTAAAAGAAAGTAGGCTGAGAGAGGATGGGGTAGAGATCCATCTTCAAACGATTATAAGCACTCATTCTTCTCATATAGTGGCGGAGTGTGATTTTGATGATATTAAGTATTTAAGAAAGTCGCCTCTTGCTAACAGTGTGGATGCAAAAAATCTCAAAGCTCTCAAATCGGAGTATTCGTCTGATAATGCAGATGATAATGCCCAGGCTGAACTCTACTATAAGTTCCTTAAGCAGTATCTTACGTTAAATCGCGCTGAGCTATTTTTTGCCGATAAAGCAATACTGGTTGAGGGCGATACTGAGAAAATTCTTTTGCCAGCAATGATGCGGAAATTTGATCAAGAAGTTCCTGATGCTGGTGCCATACCGCTACTTTCTCAGAACATCTCAATTGTTGAGGTAGGGGCGCATGCTCAAATTTTTGAAAAATTTATTCATTTTATTGGCATTAAAGCTTTGATTTTGACCGATATAGATAGTGGTATTAAAGAGCTGCTTTTTGAAAAGGATGGGATTACTCCACAGCTGTATAAAAAAGGTACTCAAAAAATAGAGACTATAAAATGTCGTCCAGATGACCCTGCGGCAGACCATACAGCGAATGGATCGTTAATATTTTATCACGGTAAGGTTAGAGAGGACTTGGGCTACTTTACTTCACTTGGTGTTGAAGGTAAGGCTTTGTCTAAAGTCGGAAACGAGTGGAAGGTAGATGTCGATGGCTGTGTTTTCCTAGCATATCAAACTAAAGATGACGGCTATCATGGAAGAAGCTTCGAGGATGCATTTTTTTCTATTAACAAGGCACTGCTTGGAACTGACCATGAGAAGTTCCCCTCTCTAACGCCTAAGTGGTTCAATAAGTATGTAAAAGGCGAGTGCGATGCATTCGAATTTGCAGAGAAAGCAGTTGGCAAAAAGCCTTCGTTAGCGATTGAGATTTTGCTTAATAGTATACCTGACAAGAAATCTGACTTTTCCAATTGGAAAACACCTCACTATATCCAGGAGGGTTTGGAATGGTTGCGCAAATGAAGAGCTTAGTGGGGGTTAGTGAAGAAACGAGAAAGATTCTAGATACTATCAGTGAGGGCAAGAGTTTTTTACTGAGTGGTGGTGCTGGAAGTGGAAAAACATATTCATTGGTAGAGGTCATAACGAATTTGGTTACCCTCAAGCCTTTAGCGCGTGTAGCGTGTATAACCTACACCAACGCGGCGGTGCGGGAGATTGAGGGTAGAGCTAGTCATCCAAATCTACACGTTTCTACGATTCATGACTTTCTTTGGGGAGTGATCAAGCACTTTCAGGTTGAGCTAAAAGAAGTTCTGTTAGCGCTGATCAATGATGATGAAATATCGGCTTTTAAAGTTTTGGATGCTAATGGTGAATCGACAAAGTTAGCTGAGATTGAGGGAGAGGTTAGGTATAAAGAGTACGTAAAATTTAGGGAGGGGGTTATTTCTCATGATGAAGTTATTGTGCTTGCTAATGAGATGTTTAAACGATATGACAAACTATGTCGAGTTCTGAAAGATTGCTATCCATATGTTCTGGTAGATGAGTATCAAGACACTCAGGCTGAGGTTGTGGATATACTTCTCACTCAGTTGACTAGAGTTGGCGATCCGAATGTTGTTGGGTTTTTCGGTGATGCAATGCAAGCAATTTATGACGAGGGAATAGGTGATTTAGATTCATACAAAGGGGAGGGGGTTGGGCAGGTAAGGGAAATAAAGAAGGAAGAAAATAGGAGGAATCCAAAAAATGTAATCGATTTGGCAAACAAGCTTCGGAGTGATGGACTTCACCAAGTGCCCTCTAAAGATTTGAATGCTCCTAACATCGCCGAAGATGGAAATGTAAAGAGCGGGTGTATACAGTTTATATACTCTTCGAATGATGATGTTAATATCGTAAAGAAATTTCTTGGCTGGAATTTTTCTGAGCCATCGGGCGCGAAAGAGCTGAATCTTACTCATAACCTAATCGCTGCAAAAGCAGGCTTTAGTGAGTTGATGAGGATTTATGATGGTGACAAGATTTTAGAGTATGTCCGTAGAGTAAAAAATTATATTAAGAAGAGTGATTCTGATTTCGTCTCTGATGGAAAAACATTTGGAGAAGTCCTGCTCGAGTTGAAGTGTGGGAAAGTTGGTAAAGCCCTAAAAGACATTGAGCCCACAGATGGCATGGCGGCATATATTGCGGAGCATCAAGCCGTATATGATGCAGCGCTGGGATATCAATATAGTGAGCTGGCTTCTATATATGTGGATAAAGACCAACTAATAGATGATCAAAAGTCTGATAGAGGTGAGTTGGGACGGGGTGGTGGTAACAGGGATGACCTTATAAAGCATTTGTTTAAAATACAAAAAAATGTCCAATTGTATTTGGAGGGGAACTTTAACGAATTTCTCCGGATAACTGAGCATGCCGTTACGTCGAAAAATGATAAAGTTAGACTGAAGGAGAAGATTGTAAGTTTATCTCAAGTCGATGGCAAGACGGTACAGCAAGTTATCGATGAGGCAAATGCAGGGGGGCTTGTTAGAGTTGATGATCGTCTTCAATCATTTGTTGAGTCAAAACGCTATATTTACAACCAAGTGGCCGCGCTCCCATTTGCACAATTTCAAAAGCTATTTGAATATCTTGAAGGGTTTACGCCGTTCTCTACTCAGCATAAAACCAAAGGCCGGGAGTTTCCTGATGTTCTAGTTGTTCTCAATAATGGTCGGTGGAATTCCTATAATTTTGACTATCTCTTCACTGATCGTGCGGATAAAGAGAGTGTGGTGAGCCGAACGCGAAAGATTCTGTATGTATGCTGTACTCGTGCAAAGTCAAATTTAGCTTTATTTTATCATTCACCATCTGATGCCGTTATTGAGAAGGCGAAGGTTTGGTTTGGGAATGAAAATGTTAGAAGCTTAGATTAAGCTTCCAAATGAAAAGTAGTGCCTGATACTACCTGGGGATGTCAGGTCGAGTCAGGCAATGCTTACTGATTGTGAGAGCATATATACTTGGTAAGATTTTGATTGATTGTTGGCGTCTAAATGCTGTAGTTATAATATTTTCCAGTGTCGTAATCGTAAAGGGAAACGCTTTTACCATTTACGGTTCCACAAAAATGCTTTTGCGTGTCGTAGTCATAGCCATCAAATTTTTCTCCATTAATTTTCAGGTTTACGTGTTTTGAATTTCCGTAGTCATAAAAGTCCAACGAGTTGTTACTATTTCCGGAAAAAAAGGTAGATGTTGTGTAGTCGTATCCTTCAACTTTTCCATGGGCGATGTTAGCTGAAATACTCCTATGGCATGAAGCCGAGTAATCGTAGATAGAGCTAATTTTTTTCTTATTGGCGGCAGCTCCGACAACTGCGGCAACTCTAGCTCGTGTTGTTTCTTTCACTAATCATATCTCCATTTTTTACTCAATCGTAAAGTAATGAGCTCAGCAGTCAGCTTATAGTAGTAGCGCGTGTAAGCGGCTCGATGTTGTATTTTCGTACGCAGAAACCATACCACATGTTTTCTTTGCCATGTCCAAGGATTGTCTCGGTGCCAGCGCTCAGCTATTGCTGTTTGAATGGCCTTCGCCTGATGCAGATGGCGTTGGCGCGTGGTATACGATCCGGTTAGGACGCCCGCTAGGAAAAGATCCATGTCGAATCCCGTGCTCATGCTCGACCACCAATGTACGAGGCCACTACGACGACACGGTTATGCCCCAGTTCATAACTGATTTGTACCCGAGCATCCTGATCTAGGCGTCGGTCGATTAGGTAGCCGTGTCCACCGTTAATCGGGGCAGGATGCTCAGTGAGTTGCTCATAGCGTTCACACGCAAAGGCAGCTCTTAGCTCGTGGAAGCCTTTGAGGTGGTGTGTTTGCAGGATGTCTCGCGCAGGGCGAACGATTCGTCGATGGAAATCAAGGTAGCATTCATTCTGCGCGATCAAGTTGCGGCTACCCGCAGGCGACACCTGCCGTGCAAACTCAAGTGCACTTCGAACATGGTCATCCACTGCAATCCAACGGGGCGCCGAGGCGCCGGCGCGGCCGCCTTTGGTGCCATCCTGAATGTTAATCCTACCTAGATTGCTAGCCTCACGGCTTAACCGTGGCAGGTCAGCCAAGATGGCCTCACGCAAGCGCATACCGGTGGCTCTTGCCAACAGGGCGATCGCGGCGGCCCGTCTCTGGCCACGACCGCAAAGCGCATCGAAGATCTGCTTCACCTGTTCGCGGTCTTGGCCCTGCGGCACCGACTGGCGAACCCCAGTGCGCTGCATACCCAACGCTTTGCTTGGACTTGGCAATTTCACGCACTGATCACCGCGAAGCGCCGCCATAGTTCTGTTAACGCTGGAGAGCCGGTTTTGTGCGGTGCTGACTGCGAGGGCACCGCGCCCAACCACGTCGCGCAGATACGCCGCATAGTCGGCCAACACTTTTCGATCAATCTGCCGCGCATCATTGATACCGGGCCCCTGTTCGGAGCGGCACCACTTCACGAACGCCCGCCAACGATCACAGTGCGCTTTGACCGTGCCGTAATGACCGCCGCCGAACATGTCTTTCAGTGCCTGCGGTCCTGCGTAGCTCAATTGCCTGCCGTAGCCGAAATTGCGGCCATCGCGTCTACCCACCAATGCCATGTCGGTCACCTCATCTGCTGTTCTCCGATCCTCGCCCACGTCATCCCGCCAAGAATGTTGAGTGTTATCAGGGATCAAGGCCCCTGCGACCTGTGGGGAATGTCCTCTACGCGGGACTGGCGGCTCCTTACGTCCAGGAGCAAGGGCATCTCATGATCTGGCCTCCTGAGCACCGTTAACGGTGGGCGGGTGGAGGCTGCATTGGCTGACGAGACCAGTGCCGCGAGATCCTGAGCCAGGTGCAAGCAGCAATGCGATGACCGGGGCATGCCTGACTGTCAGTCAGGTGCAGTCCATTCCTTGGTCTGCGGCACCATCATCTGCATGGCTGTTGCTGGTGACATCGGCGTTTGTCACGCCGATTGTCACGAGGGGGAATGCCGCAAAGCCTTGTGCGATCGGGGCTGCAGCAGTGGTAGAAGTGCCCGTCTCTTTCCAGAAGAAAGAGACGGGCACAGGTTGGCGCAATATTTCGGCCAAGCGGATAGGTTGCTGCAGGGCAGTGAGGTACGGTGTATCTGGCGCACGAGCGCTATGTGTGTAAGAGCATCCATCACATGGGTAGTGACCGGGCGAGCTGCCGGATGCGAGTCGCCCTTGGGGAGAACCACCGCCAGAGCGGCGTGACCTTTAAGGTTCGGGTCACCTGGGGTGCTGTCATCGACAGCGCTTGCAACTCCCGGTCTACGCCTGTGGACAATGTTCGTCAAGCAAAGCGATTTCAGGGATTTAGCGCCTGTGGATAAAACTATCCTCCGGTGGACATCAGTGGTTTTCCACAGACGTACGCTGTGCCTGGGATTTTTTTCTTAGGTATGGTCCTTTCAAACGGGGCGGCTTTGCAGCCCCGTTTGAAAGGACCTGCGCGGAGGAGCTTCATGCGGTGCTGTGGATAACTTCACAGCCAGTTTGAGGTTGTGGTGCGGCGGGTTACTCGGTCCTCTTGGCACTGCGCAGGCGCGTGACGTTCTCGCCCGCCTGCTTGGCAAACTCATGCGGCGTCACATGGTCCTCGCGGTTTGCATCCAGAAACCGGCTCCACCAGGTCATTATCATCCGGCGCTCTTCGAGGAACTCGGCCTTGTGGGTATAAGCGGCCCGAACGTTGTTGCGTTCCTTGTGGCTCATCTGTCTTTCGATAGCCGTCTCCGACCACAGCCCGGACTCGACCAGCGCACTGCACGCCATGGCTCGGAAACCGTGGCCGCAGATATCCACCTTGGTGTCGTAGCCCATCGTCCTGAGCGCTGCATTCACCGTGTTCTCGGACATCGGTTTCCACGGTTTGGCATCCCCCGCGAACACCAGGTCGAACTTGCCGGTGATCGCGTGGATCTGCTCAAGCAAAGCCACTGCTTGCGGCGATAAGGGTACAACGTGGATGTCCCCGGCCATCTTTGTACCCCTTGTGGAAAACGGCACGCCTTCCAGCGCCGGGCGGGTGTCGGGGATCTCCCAAATTCCCCGCTTGAGGTCGAACTCGTTCCAGCGGGCGAAGCGCAGTTCACTGGAGCGTACGAATACATGCAGCGACAGCATCACCGTGAGGCGTGTGAGCGGACGACCTCTGTAGTCCTCGATGCATGTCAGTAGCTCTGGCAGCCGCGATAAGGGTAGTGCGGGTCTGTGAGTTACCCGTGGTGTCTTGATCGAGCCATCGAGGTCGTGAGCCGGGTTCGCCGTAATCAGTCGCAGACGTTTGGCTTCACGCATGATGCTTTGCAGGTAGTTCTTGATCCTGAGCGCCACGTCGATGGTACCGCGCTTCGTCACGGCTTCCAGTGGTTGCATGAGGTCGTGGGTGTCAAGCTCAACGATTGCCCTGGCACCGAGAATAGGGAATACATGAGTTTTCAAACGGCTGAGCACAGTCTTGGCGTGGCCGGGCGCCCACTTCGGCACCATGCTCGCGTGCCACTCGAGCGCAACGCTTTCGAAGGTACGGCCATTGATCACGGCTTGCACCTTGGCCTGCTGCTTGGACTGGATAGGGTCAATGCCGTTGGCAAGCTGCTGCTTGATCTCGAAGCGCTTGCGGCGTGCGTCGCCCAGCCCGACCACCGGATAGCTGCCGAGGGCGGTCAGGCCTTCGCGGCCATCGGGTTTCACGTACCTGAGCCGCCAGCCTTTGCGGCCGTTGGGTTGCACAAGCAGGTAAAGACCGTCGCCGTCGAAGAGCTTGTAATCGCGCTCTCTGGGCTTTGCCGTGCGACAGGCGGTGTCTGTAAGCGGGGCAGTGGTGCGGGCCATAAGGGTAGTCTCCGGTATCGAAACGGACCTCTATCCTTAAAACTACCCTTATTAGCACTGGCTACCCTCGGAATCCGACGGAACGCCAAAACGAAAAAACCCGCCAGAAGGCGGGTTTTTCGGGGGTTCCAGAGATTTTGAAAGCTTTCTATGGAACCTTAAATGGTGCCGGCACCAGGAATCGAACCCGGGACCTACTGATTACAAGTCAGTTGCTCTACCATCTGAGCTATACCGGCACAGGGGCGTCATTATAGCGATGGTTTCGGCGCTGTAAACCACTTCGTTGCATCCAGCGCGCAAAACCCTAAGTCACCGAACTGAAAGGAGAATTTTCTTACCAGCCACGGTGGATGGAGTTGACGCTCGGCTCGGGCTGGCCAGGGTTGAAGAACAGCTTGCCGTTGTCGCAGCCGCGCTTGCGGCAGCTGCCGTCGGCGTTGTGCAGGGGCAGGCCGCGGTCACCGCCCAGCTGCATGCCGGGCATGTTCCAGTTCAACGGGGCCGGCTTGCTGGTTGGCGTGCTGTTGGCGCAGCCGGTCATGGCCAGGGCGAGGGTCAGCAGGGCGAAAGGCTTGGTGTGTTTCACGATGTTCGAGTCCGTTCCGGGATCAGTCTTTGTTCAGGATGCGCTGGATGGTGCCGCCGCAGGCCATGTAGCAGGAGTCGTAGTCATTGCCGCAACTGTAGCTGCTCCCCGAGTTGAAGGGGTAGCTCGGGTAGTGGCAACTGTGACGTGCTTCCTTCTTGCTCTTGCCGTTCTGGCAGTACTGGTAGGCCCTCATCTCGGCCTGGTACAGCGCACGTTCGCTGTTGTCCTGCAGCCGGGCCATCTGCTTGCAGTGGTTGCGCTCCGTCGAACAGCTGTTGATGCAGTTCATGCCATGCGCACTGGGCGGTGGCGAGTATCTATAGGTGTAGCTGGGGCCGCAGCCGGTCAGGGCCAAGGCCAGGCAGGCCAGCACGAGGGCGGCCAGGCCATTGTGGAAAAATGCCATGGGTGTTGCAGTCCTTGATCATTCGTCGCTGAACTCCAGCAAATCGCCGGGCTGGCAGTTCAGGGCGCGACACAGCTTCTCCAGGGTCTCGATCTTGAAACCCTTGATCTTGCCGTTCTTCAGCAGCGACAGGTTCGCTTCCGTGATACCGATGATTTCCGCCAGGTCCT
>Ga0209370_1001163_pt1 | contig 24899 bp, 24 predicted proteins | sample AgamicAtPrz_FD_187164 | JGI IMG/M metagenome (GOLD analysis project Ga0209370, IMG submission 187164) | Agave microbial communities from Guanajuato, Mexico - At.P.rz (SPAdes) (version 2) | ecosystem: Host-associated > Plants > Phyllosphere > Phylloplane/Leaf | place: Guanajuato, Mexico... | reverse complement strand
TCTAGCGGTGGGGTTATGGTTATTCCAGCCCCAGTCCGACGTTGACAACCGCCAAAGTCACGCAATACTGCGCTATCTCAAACTCTTAGTGACTGGAACTGCTTATGGGCATGATGCAAGAATTCCGCGAGTTCGCAATCAAGGGAAACGTCATGGATCTTGCCGTGGGCGTGATCATCGGCGGCGCGTTCGGGAAAATCGTTGATTCCGTGGTCAACGACCTCATCATGCCTCTGGTGGGCCTGCTCTTCGGCAAGCTGGATTTTTCCAACCTGTTCGTCGTTCTGGGCACCATGCCCGAAGGAGTTCCACGCACTCTGGATGCGCTGAAAAAAGCCGGCATTCCCGTATTTGCCTATGGCAGCTTCATCACGGTTGCGGTGAACTTCGTGATTCTGGCCTTCATCATTTTCATGATGGTCAAACAGATAAACCGCCTCAAGCGCGAGGCTCCGCCTGCACCGGAGCAAGCACCCGCTACGCCCGAAGACATTCAGCTGCTGCGCGAGATCCGCGACAGCCTCAATCGCAAGGCCTGAGAGCGTTCAGTCCAGTGATGAAAAGCCTGCTGACCTCCAGCAGGCTTTTTTCATGGCATCGAGCATTCAGCGCGACCCAGCACACTGCATGAATCCATCCGGCAAGTGCTTGGATGCCTGAAGCATTGACGACTGGTGAACCAGCAGTTGAAGTCCCATCAACTCGCCAGGCTGCGGGCCATATGCACGGCTTCAAGCAGGCTGGCCTCATCGGCCACTCCCTGACCGGCGATATCAAAAGCCGTGCCATGGTCGGGACTGGTGCGTACCAGCGGCAAACCCAGGGTCACGTTGACGCCTTTTTCCACACCCAAATATTTGACTGGGATCAACCCTTGGTCGTGGTACATCGCCAACACCACATCGAATTCACCCGGGTGGGCTGGCGTATTTCGAGCCCGCATGAAGACTGTGTCCGGCGCAAACGGTCCCTGCACATCCATGCCTTCGGCCTGTGCTGCCGCGATCGCCGGAGCAATGATTTCGATTTCTTCACGTCCGAAGATGCCGCCCTCGCCCGCATGCGGATTGAGCCCTGCCACGGCAATGCGAGGCGTACGTCCCAGGCTCTTGCCCAGCGCCTGATGCGTGATGCGCAAGGTCTGCAGAATCTGCGGCCCTGTCACGGCCTCGATGGCCTCGCGCAGCGACACATGGATGCTGACCAGCACGGTACGCAACTCGTCATTGGCCAGCATCATGCGCACCGGCATCTGCTCCAGCGAAACGCCCGCATGGGCTGCCGACTCGGCCTGCAGCAGCTCCGTATGCCCAGGGAAAGTCACGCCCGCCAGATGCAGTGCCTCTTTATGCAAGGGCGCCGTAACCATGGCGGCAATCTCGCCACGCAAAGCCGCTTGCGCAGCCCAGACCACGCATTGCGCCGCGGCCTGCCCGGCAGCCGCGCAAATCTGGCCATAGGGCTGAGGCCCCGCCAACCCCGGCAAGTTCAGCAGCGCGACGGCACCTTCCGGAACAGACCAGGCTTCGCCCGGCTCATCGATCACCACCACGGGCTGGGCAATGGCCTGATCGCCGTCGACGGCCCTGGCGGCCAGCGCCGTGGCCCGGCGCAGAGTCTGCAACTCGCCCACTACAAAGCAGCCGCGCATGGCCTGCGGCGCAGCCCGAAAAGCCTTGGCGATGATTTCAGGCCCTATGCCTGCGCAGTCGCCCTGGGTGATGGCGATGGTTTGGGTTGAAGCAATGACGGACATAGGCATCAGAGTTGCCGCAAGCCTCCTGTTCCAAAGTGCTTGCAGCCATCAAAAGTGAAAGACGAAGGTCCAGGGCCGGATCAGGCCGGGTTGTCGATATCGATGAAGCGGTGCTCCAGCCCGCACTCCTGGGCCACATGGGCCGCCACGGCCGGCGCGCCATAGCGCTCGGTCGCATGATGGCCGGCAGCAATAAAGCTCACGCCCATCTCTTGCGCCAGATGCATCTGGGGCTCGGAGATCTCGCCGGTGATATAGGCATCGGCGCCGGCGGCAATCGCAGACTCGAAGAAGCCCTGCGCCCCTCCGGTGCACCAGGCCAACTTGCGGATCGGCTGGCGCTCCTGCCCACCGGCCAGCGTCACCTGGCGCCCCAGCACGGCTTGCACATGCTCGGCCAGAGCTGTGGCATCGGCAAAGTCCGCATCGGCCAGCCAGCCCAGGTTCTGCTCGCCAAAGGCCGCCTGGCCCTGCACGCCGAGCCTGGCACCCAGTTGCGCGTTATTGCCCAGTTCGGCATGGGCATCCAGCGGCAGGTGATAGGCAAACAGATTGATGTCATGCGCCAGCAGCAGACGGATGCGCTCCTTGAGCCAGCCCGTGATGCGGCCATCCATGCCGCGCCAGAACAGACCGTGGTGCACGAAGATGGCATCGGCCCCGGCCTCGATCGCCGCCTCGATCAGGGCGCGACTGGCCGTCACGCCGCTGACGATGCGGCGAATCTCGCTCTTGCCTTCGACCTGCAGGCCGTTGGGTCCGTAGTCCTTGAAGCGTTCGGGCTGCAGCAGCCCGTTGAAAACGGATAACAGGGTGTTTCGCTCAATGCTCATGACTCGATTGTGCCCAAGCCCGCACGCAAACCCGGCCAGCAAGGCTTTGACAGACGTAAAAAGGGCAGCCCAGAGCTGCCCTTTTCCTTTTTATCAGAACAAGTGACTTCAAGCCTTCTTGGCTTGCCAGCCCTTGCAGGCCAGAGGCCAGAAGCCCATGGCCATGCCCAGCACGCCCATGGCCGCCACATAGTGGGCGGGAGCCATCACATCCACCTGCTGCCACACGGACACCAGCATCGGGGTCAGGCCGCCGAACACGGCATAGGCCATGTTGTAGGAGAAGGACAGGCCGGTGAAGCGCACCTCGGGCGGGAAGGCCCGCACACCCACCACGGGCAGCAGCGAGATGGAGCCCACGAAGAAGCCCACGGTCGCATAGTTGCAGATCAGCGATGCCTCGTTGCCAGGCAGGTTCAGGTAGAACAGATAGGCCGTGGCCGTCATGCCGCCCCAGCCGATGAGCATGGTCAGCTTGGTGCCGATCTTGTCGGACAGCCAGCCCCAGAACACGCAGCCTATGGTCAGCGTCACGGTCGCCACGGCATTGGCCTTCAGGGCCATGGCAGGCTCGATGTGGAACACCTTTTGCAGATAGGCTGGTGTGAACAGAATCACCACCACGATCGCCGTGGACAGCACCCAGGTCATCAGCGCCACGACGACACAGGCTTCCCGGTGGTCGCGCAAGATGGTCTTTATCGGCAGTTCGCGGTCAGCGGCCTTGCGGGCCTGCAGTTCCTGGAAGATGGGGGTCTCGTGCAGGAACTTGCGCAGATACACCGACACCAGACCGAAGACACCGCCCAGGATGAAGGGGATGCGCCAGGCCCAGTCGTGGATCTCGCCCTGGCTGTAGGTGCTGTTGAGCCAGACCCCGATGATGGAGCCCAGGAAAATGCCGCCGGTAATGCCGGAGGTCAGTGCGCCGATCGCAAAGCCGTAACGCTTCTGGGGAGCATGCTCGGCCACGAACACCCAGGCACCGGGCATTTCACCGCCGATGGCAGCCCCTTGCATCACGCGCATCAGCAGCAGCAGGATGGGAGCGGCCAAGCCTATGGTTTCATAGGTCGGCAGCAGGCCGATGACCAGCGTGGGCACGGCCATCAGGAACACCGACAGCGTGAACATCTTCTTGCGGCCCAGGATGTCGCCGAAGTGGGCAATCAAAATGCCGCCGATGGGGCGCGCCAGATAGCCAGCCGCGAAAATGCCCAGCGTCTGCAGCTGGCGCATCCACTCCGGCAGCGAGGCTGGAAAGAACAGGCTGCCGATCACATTGGCAAAAAAGACGAACACCACGAAGTCGTAAAACTCCAGCGTTCCGCCCAGGGCCGATAAGCCCAGGGTCTTGTAGTCCTCCCGGTTCAGGAGACGATTCGTCGCTGCAGCCGGCGCGTCAGCCGATGCAGCGTGGTCAAGCGTAGTCATGGTGTTTCCTAGATCGAACAACAGGACAGCGCGGATAAGGCCGCTGATCACGGGTCAACGTGCAGTGGCAGACCGATTGCGGCGGGCTTCAGATGCAAAGCCACACCAGACCGAATATGAGCACCTTGTGGGCAGTCACTTCAGTAACGGCGGCGTAAGCGCAGTCGAAAAAACATTCTAGGGTTTTCACTCATATATCCTGGACACATAAAACTTTAGGAGCTTGCAGTCCTATAGCCATGAGCCCTGCATTCTGCAAAGCTTTGCGTTATGCATTTGCTTGCAAGCAAATGTTCGCTTCGACGCCTGGCGCAGCCATGCTTCACAATGTGGGCTTGTTCCCCTCACTACCTATACGCATTACATGAAACGCACCTGGTTGCTGTTTTCGCAGGTCGTCACCGTACTGGTGGCTATCTATTTTGTAGTGGCCACCCTACAGCCCACTTGGCTTCAGCGCGGAAATATCCGTAGCAGTGCCGGTGTTTCGCTGCTGCAGGCGCCATCCACTCCAGCGGGTGAAGTCGCTCCCGGCAGCTTTGCGCCTGCCGCGCGCAAGGCCTCGCCCGCCGTGGTCAGCATCAACACCAGCAAAGCGGTTCGCCACCCGCGCGCCAACGACCCCTGGTTCCAGTTCTTCTTTGGCGATCAGGGTCCGCAGGAGCAATCTGGTTTGGGTAGCGGCGTCATCATCAGTCAAGATGGCTACATCCTCACCAACAACCATGTGGTGGAAGGCGCCGACGATATCGAGGTCACGCTGACCGATAGCCGTCAGGCCAAGGCCAAGATCATAGGAACAGACCCCGAGACCGATCTGGCCATTCTCAAGATCGAGCTCGACAAGCTGCCCGTCATCGTGCTGGGCAACTCCGATCAGGTCGCTGTGGGCGACCGCGTGCTGGCCATCGGCAACCCCTTCGGCGTGGGCCAGACAGTGACCAGCGGCATCATCAGCGCTCTGGGCCGCAGCCAGCTGGGCATCAACACCTTCGAGAACTTCATCCAGACCGACGCTGCCATCAACCCCGGCAACTCCGGCGGTGCGCTGGTGGATGCCAACGGCAATCTGCTGGGCATCAACACGGCCATCTACTCGCGCTCAGGCGGCAGCATGGGCATCGGTTTCGCGATTCCCGTCTCCACAGCCAAGATGGTGCTGGACGGCATCGTCAAGGACGGCAAGGTCACGCGCGGCTGGATCGGCGTGGAGCCCAACGAGCTCTCGCCCGAGCTGGCCGAAACCTTTGGCGTCAAGGCCGATGCCGGCGTCATCATCACCGGCGTGCTGCAGGCCGGCCCCGCCGCCCAGGCCGGCATGCGTCCCGGCGACGTAATCGTCAAGGTGGGCGAGACCGCGACCCGCAATGTCTCCGAACTGCTGACGGCCGTGGCCTCGCTCAAGCCCGGCGAAGCCGCCAAGTTCGATGTGCGCCGCGGCGACAGCGAAGTGGTGCTGGACATCACTCCGGGAGCCCGCCCAGCAGCCAGCACCCTGCAGCAACAGGGTCGCCCACGCCGCTGATTGCAGCGCCAACAAACCGAAAAGCCAGCGCTAGCCGCTGGCTTTTTTCATGCTCCGGCCGGGCCAGCCACAACCTCTTCAACACGATTCATCAAGAGATATGACTCAAGCACTGATGGAAAAAATTGCAGACAGTCATCAAAACAAAAGCCCTTGAACTGCTTCAAGGGCTTTGCAGGAGGTCGGGGCGAAGATCAGTGGCCGTCCGAGGATTTCTCCACTTCCGAGCCCGTGCCTTCCTCGGCATCGGGCGCACGCGATACCCTGCTGAACCAGCCTGCGCCCAGAATGCCGATCTCGTAGAGCAGGCACATGGGCAAGGCCAGGGCCAGCTGAGAGATCACATCGGGCGGCGTGATGACGGCAGCAATCACAAAGGCCAGCACCACGAAATAGCCGCGGAAGGCCTTGAGCTTTTCGATCTCCACCAGACCGAAGCGCACCAGCAGCATCACCACGATGGGCACCTGGAAAGCCGCCGCAAAAGCGATGTAGAGCGACAGAATCGCTTCCACATACGAGGCGATGTCGGGCGTGGCCGCCACGCTGGCCGGCGTGAAGTGCTGGATGAACTTGAACATATTGCCCAGCACAAAGAACTGTACGAAGGCAATGCCGGCATAGGCCAGCAGACTGCCGAACAGGATCAGCGGCAGGGCGAACTTCTTCTCGTGGCTGTACAGGCCCGGTGCCACAAAGGCCCAGATCTGGTACATGATCCAGGGCAGCGCCAGCAGCACGGCCACCATCATCAGCACCTTGAGCGGCACAAAGAAGGGCGAGAAAACGCCCACCGCAATCAGCTTGGCGCCGGGCGGCATGTGCTCCTTGATGGGCAGGGCGATGAAGTCGATCAGGCCGTCGGGGCCCGGCCAGAACATCAGCAGCCCGACGCCGATCAAAACGCCATACAGGCTGTAGAGCAGGCGGTCACGCAGCTCCATCAGGTGCTGGACAAACGGCTGTTCCGTACCTGCGAGTTCGTCTTCTTTAGAGGGTTCGGACATGGTGCAAAACCGCGCCGGAGCCCGATCGGCTCCACACGCTTGAGAAACAACAACGCCCGCGGATCACGGGCAAAGAGCGACATGCGGGCAGCAGGGCCTGGCCCCTGGGGCCGGCCATGGCCGACCTTGCGGCCGGCAGGCTGCTGAGCTGCATGTTCAATGGAACTTCTTGGGGCGAAAGCGCGCCACGCGTGCCGCACCCGACTGGACCTTGCTGCGTACCCCGGCACGGGCCTTGTACCACTGGGGCACTGCACCGCGCTTGACGCGCCAGTTCTTGCGCGGATGGCGGTAGCTGGGCACCACGCTGCTGTGCGTATCCAGACCGGTGTAGCCGCCTTCTGCGTCATAGGAGCCGAAGGACGAAGCCGAAGTCATGTTCGAGTCGTCGCGCAGGTCCTTGGTCGCATCGCTCCAGTCCTTTTCAAGATCGGAGGCCTGATTGCGCATGCTGGACTCCACGTCCCGCGCGGCGGTCTCGACCGTGTCCTTCATCTTGCGCAGCTCATCGAGCTCCATGGAGCGGTTGACCTCGGCCTTGACGTCGGACACATAGCGCTGTGCCCTGCCAAGCAAGGTGCCCACCATGCGGGCCACGCGCGGCAGTTTCTCGGGACCGATGACCACCAGGGCCACGGCACCGATCAGCGCCATTTTGGACAGGCCAATATCAAACATCTAAATGTCAGTCCTGCCGCGATCAGCTCTTTTGCTTGGCTTCCACGTCGATGGTGGCCTTTTCGGCAGCCTGCTGGTTGGCCACTTGGCCGGTCGCAGCGTTGGCGTCGGCGTCAGTCGCGCCGTCCTTCATGCCGTCCTTGAAGCCCTTGACTGCGCCGCCCAGGTCGGAGCCGATGTTCTTGAGCTTTTTGGTGCCGAACACCAGAACCACGATGAGCAGCACGATCGCCCAGTGCCAGATAGAAAACGAGCCCATGAGAATCTCCTAGAAATTGCAAACCATTTTAGACGGGGCTTGTGACAGATACGAATCAATCACCCAAAAAGCCTGCAGCGCACAGCTCTATCGCCGCGTGCAGGCCCGGTGCGCCGCCTGATCAGCCCTTGAGCCAGGGGCGCGGGCCGCCCATGACGTGCAGGTGCAGATGGTGCACTTCCTGCCCGCCTTCGCTGCCGGTGTTGACCACGATACGGAATCCGCCATCGGGATAAGGGTTGCAGCCCTGCTCCATCGCCAGCTTGGGAGCCAGCGCCATCATGCGACCCAGCAGGGGCGCATCCTCGGCGCCGACCTGGGCCATGGAGGGGATGTGCTTCTTGGGAATCACCAGAAAGTGCACGGGCGCCCCCGGGTGAATGTCATGGAAGGCGAACAGCTCCTCGTCTTCATAGACCTTTCGCGAAGGAATCTCGCCCTTGGCGATGCGGCAGAAAATGCAATGGGGGTCGTGGTGGTCGTGCATGGTCTCAGGTATCTCTACGGTTCAGTATTCTGGACGCCCTGCGCTATCCATGGCCTAGGAGGCCAGGAAGCAGGCAATGGCGTCGCCCCCTGCGGGGCTATCCCCTATTCTCGTTGAATCGCAGCGTCTGCTTGACGCCAAGGTGCTCGCGGTTGAGCTGCAGCCATTGCTGCCCGCGCTCGCGTCCCAGCTCGAACAGCTTGCGCACCATGCCCATGTCTGCGCGCACCTTGCTTGAGGCGCCAAAGGGCTTGAGCACCGAGCCGCCATCGATGCGGTGCATCAGCACATGCTTGTAGCGCTCGGGGTCCAGGCGCTTTTGCTCCAGCAGCTTGACCACAAACTCGATGGCCCTCAACTCGGCCAGCAAGCTGGCGTTGAAGGTGATTTCGTTCATGCGATCCATGATCTCGCGGGCCGTGTCGGGCGAGACATCGGACTCCTTGGGATTGATCTGCACCAGCAGGATGTCCCTGCTCCGGGTCTCGTAGATCAGCGGATACAGGGCCGGATTGCCCGAGAACCCGCCGTCCCAGTAGCACTCCCCGTCAATCTCCACTGCCTTGAACAGTTGCGGCAGGCAGGCCGAGGCCATGATGGCGTCTGCCGTCACCTGCTCGCCCTTGAAGATCTTGCCGCCGCCCGTGCGCACATTGGTGGCGCAGATGAAGAGCTTGGGCACCACGCTGGGGTGCTCGGGATGCGCCAGCATCTCGAAGTCCACCACCCGGGTGAGCAGTTGTCGCAGCGGGTTGATATTGAGCGGATTGGTCTGATAGGGCGACAGAAACTGGTTGAGCACGCCCATGAACTGCTTGCTGCCCGGCAACGGTGCGGCCCAGAACATCTTGCCCACGCTGCCCATGGTGCCCACGCCCTCCCACAGCTCGCGCAGAGACTGGCGCGCCAGTTGCCGTCCCAGGTAACGGGCATCGTCCACTTTCTTTTCCTGCGCGGCCGCCTGCGCGAAACCATGGGCCAGCGCCACGGCGTTCATGGCACCGGCACTGGTGCCGCTGATGCCTTCGAAGATCAGTCCGTCATCGTCCAGCAATGCATCCAGCACGCCCCAGGTCAGCGCACCATGCGATCCCCCGCCTTGCAGGGCCAGGTTGAGGGTATGGGAAGTCTCTGCAGCCATGGCACGATCCTGTGAGGGTTGAGGAAGCAAGCAAGGGGCTTGGGACTTACGCAAGCAAGAAGGCACAGCGGGCATATCCATGGACAAAACACCATGCCCGATTCGAATCCGCTTAAGTCCTGGAGCTTATCCAGCACCGCGAGCATTGCACAGGCCCGGGCCCCGTGTCAGCCTGCCACCCCGAATCTGTTGCAGCGCAGCACAACCGCTTGCAAAAACAAAAAAGCCCCGGCCGTAAAGCGGGGGCTTGGGTGTCTGGCAAGTGCGGTTCAGGGCTGGATCGCGCGATTCTTGTTCATGGCGATCATGCCGCTGACGATGCGGTAGAGGAACCAGATGGAGATCAGCACCCAGGCAGGGTTGAAGATCAAGAGGCCCAGCAGGAAGAACGGGAAAGTCACCGCATAGAGCACAATGGCCCAGAGCACGCTGCGCAGCCGCCAGGAAAAATGACTCTCCTGCCAGGTGCCACGCGCATCATCACGCTTGACCAGATCGATGACAACTGCAATCAGCAACAGCAGCACACTGACCTGCGCGCCCGGGAGCACGGCGGCCACGGCCACGACCAGGTGCAGCAGATAGCTGACCCAGCCCCAGGCCTTCAGGCCCTCGACCTCGGTAGAGCTGCTGCTGCCTACATCGATGATGTCGCGATCGTCATTCATGTGCTTCCTCCTTATTGCTTGGCCGCCCCTTCCTGAGCAGCGCGTTCCTGGGCCTTGCGCAGGGCTTTTTCCTCCAGACCGCTGGTGCCCTCGCGGCGCTCCAGCTCGGCCACAACCTCTGCGGGTGTCAGCCCGTAGTGCGACAGCGCAATCATGGAATGAAACCACAGATCCGCCACTTCATAGAGGATCTTGCCCTTGTCCGCACCATGATCGACATCCTTGGCGGCCATGACGACCTCGGTGGCCTCTTCGCCGATCTTCTTCAGAAAGGCGTCAGGCCCCTTGTGCAGCAGGCGCGCGACATAGCTTTTTTCAGGGTCGCCACCATTGGCGACCTTGCGGCTTTCGATCACGGCGGCCAGACGGGCCAGTGCGCCCTCGATCGACGCGGTGTTTTGTTCAGACATGACTTTATTTGTAGATGGAAGCAGGATCTTTCAAGACCGGATCGACAGCAAGCCACTGTCCGTCCTTGAAAACGCTGTAGAAGCAGGAGTGGCGGCCGGTATGGCAGGCAATACCGGGATCATGCCCCTCTTGCGTGATCTTGAGCAAAACCACGTCGTTATCGCAGTCGATGCGCATCTCATGCACGGTCTGCACATGGCCGGACTCCTCGCCCTTGAACCACAGCTTGTTGCGCGAGCGGCTGAAGTAGACGGCACGCCCCAGCTCGGCGGTCTTTTCCAGTGCCTCGCGGTTCATCCAGGCAAACATGACCACGTCGCCGCTGCTTTGCTCCTGCGCAATCACGGGCACCAGACCCTGCGCATCCCATTTGACTTGATCGAGCCAGCTCATTGCAGACCTTTGCTTTGTATAGCTGCCAGCGCAGGCCAGCAGCTAACATCAACCATAAAACATATGGAAAGCCGCTTGTAGCCTGCGCAAGCTGCTCTCAAAACAACTACTTTAGAGACGCACGGGAATGCCGCGCGCGCGCATGCATTCCTTGGCCTGCTGCACGGTGTACTCGCCATAGTGGAAGATGCTGGCGGCCAGCACGGCATCGGCGCCGCCGATGGTCACGCCATCGGCCAGATCTTCGAGATTGCCAACACCGCCCGAGGCGATCACGGGCACGGCCACGGCATCGGCCACGGCACGCGTGAGCTTCAGATCGAAGCCGCTCTTGGTGCCGTCCTTGTCCATGCTGGTCAGCAGGATCTCGCCGGCACCGCGCCTGGCCATCTCTTCGGCCCAGCGCACCACATCCAGCCCCACATTCTTGCGGCCGCCGTGGCTGTACACATCCCAGCCCGGCCCCATGGGCGTGCCGCCGGGACCGATGCGCTGCTCGTCCTCGGGCGTGCGGCGCTTGGCGTCGATGGCCACCACGATGCATTGCGCGCCATACTTGTCGCTGCAGGCATTGATGGTGTCCGGGTTGGCAATGGCGGCGGAGTTGAAGCTGGTCTTGTCGGCTCCGGCATTGAGCAGGCGACGCACATCTTCCACGCTGCGCACGCCACCGCCCACGGTCAGCGGAATGAAGACCTGCGAAGCCACGGCCTCGATGATGGGCAGAATCAGGTCACGGCCATCGCTGGTGGCCGTGATGTCCAGAAAGGTCAGCTCGTCTGCACCCTGGGCGTTGTAGCGTGCGGCAATTTCCACCGGGTCGCCCGCATCGCGCAGCTCCAGAAAATTGACGCCCTTGACCACGCGGCCGCCGGTCACGTCAAGGCAGGGAATGATGCGTTTGGCAAGCATGGACCAGTCTCGGAATATCTACGAACAAGGAGACCAAAGATACCACGGCCTCGCCGCTGCCTAGGGCATCTGCCGACGGCGCCCCCCTGCCGCTGCCATGGCATTGCCAGCTGGCTTCGGCGGCACGCAGCCCGGCCACAGCCATCGCATCGCGAGTCAAACCCGCTCGATTTGAAACGATTCAACTCAGCAGCAGCCCCAATCCATAAAGTGGCACAAAATCCCCGTGCTCCCAATTGAATAACAGTAAACACAGAGCCGGCCTCACGATTTATTGTTTTCAGCCGCAATCTCTTTCCTGCATCGATATTCCGGCTGCGATTAACTGGCGCACATAGAACCATCGCCCACTCCTGACCAGGCATGCCACAGGCGATCCGGAAATAAAGGCACTGATATTCTCAATGAGAAGCCTCCACACCTGCGAGAAGCTGCACTGCCGAGAGCGGCATATGACTGCGTGACAAGCAAAGCTATTGCGGATTGGGCTTCGGCAAGCCGCCTGACGCTAGGGTTGACAGCAATGCAAAGCAATCTCGACCAGGCAGCGAAATACCTTAAATATTGTGTATAAAACCCCAATTCGGCTTCCAAATATTCATGACGTAAAAAGATGTTTCTTTTTACGCTGCCTTCTTGTTCGGATTGTTTTTGCTAGTGAAACTATGAAAAAAAATAAATCAATAGTTTTTAATATTTCGACAGTGTTGAACCCATAAATAGTTGACCGAACCCGGAAACCCATCCCATTCGATGAATGTATTCAGGCACAGGTGATCATCATGGATATGAGACGCCAATATTTCGGTACCGACGGAATCCGTGGGCGGGCTGGGTATTTCCCCATCACGCCGGACTTCGCTCTGCATCTCGCCCATGTCGTCGGACGAATGCTTCATCGCAACGAAGAGCGCCCGACGGTGCTGATTGGCAAGGACACGCGTATCTCGGGTCACATGCTCGAAAGCGCCTTGGTGTCGGGCTTCAATTCGTCTGGCGTGGACGTGGTGCTGCTTGGGACGCTGCCAACACCGGGAGTGGCCTATCTCACGCGGGCCTTGCGTGCCAGTCTGGGAGTGGTCATCAGCGCCAGCCACAACACCTTCGAGGACAACGGCATCAAATTCTTCAGCGCCAAAGGCACCAAACTGCCCTATGTCTGGGAGGTAGCAGTCGAGCAAATGCTGCTGGATGAGCCGCATTGGGTCCCGGCAATCGCACTCGGAAAAACCCAGCTCCTGGATGACGCCGCCGGTCGCTATATAGAGTTTTGCAAGAGCACTTGCGACCATGCGTTCACCTTGCGAGGACTGAAGATCGTGGTCGATGCCGGCCATGGTGCGGCCTATCAGATAGCGCCCATGGTCTTGCATGAACTCGGTGCCGAAGTGGTGGCCATAGGCTGCGCTCCCGATGGCATGAACATCAACCAGGGGGCCGGAGCCGCACACCCTGAGCTCCTGGCCACGACTGTTTCCGGTTGCGGTGCGGATTTCGGCATCGCCCTGGATGGCGATGCGGATCGCCTGCTGGTCGTCGATGCCGCCGGGCGGCTCTATAACGGGGACGAGTTGCTGTACCTGATCGTCGCCGACCGCCTGGAGCATGACGAGAGCATTGCGGGCGCCGTCGGCACGCTGATGACGAATATGGCGGTGGAGCGGGCATTCGGGGTGCTGGATGTGGACTTCATGCGCACCAAGGTCGGCGACCGCTACGTGCTTGAGGAGCTCAGCCGCAGGGGCTGGACCTTCGGCGGCGAGGGGTCAGGCCATCTGCTGATACTGGACCGGCACAGCACGGGCGACGGTCTGGTGAACGCGCTGCAGATATTGCAGGCCTGCGTGCGCACCGGCCGCACGCTGTCGCAATGGCTGCTGCCGGTGCAGCTCTACCCTCAGGCATTGCTCAATGTGCACTGGTCGCCAGACCGGGATTGGCGCAGCAATACCTTGCTGGCACGAGTGCAGGCGCAGGTCGAGGCCGAACTGGGCTCTACCGGGCGTGTGCTGGTGCGTCACAGCGGCACGGAGCCGCTGCTGCATGTGATGGTGGAAGCGCAGGATGGCGATCAGGCCAGCCGCTGTGCCGAGAGGCTGGTCACGGCTGCCAGAGACGGTTAGCCCGCCGATGCAGCTGCGCCGCTCATGCAGCAAATAGAGCCGGCACCAATTGTGGCCAGCACGAGGAGCTGGCTGACATACCCCAAGCAGAGCGTGAAAGATGATTTTGAGCAGGTACGAATGAAGAACGTCTGATACCAATTGACTCAAAGGGAGAACGCAATGAATCAGGACTCCGAGGCTCTTCACGCCAAGCCAGACATCGTGCAGTTGCTCATCGTGTCCGGGACCAGGCCCGAAATCATCAAGCTGGCCCCTGTCTATCACGCACTGAAACAGACGCACTGGGCCCGCCCCATCTGGCTGCACACCGGCCAGCATGGCGACATGGCCGCGCAAATGCTGGACTGCTTTCATATCCAGCCCGATCATGTGCTGCAAAGGCAAGGAAGCTCTCTGCTGGAATTCGCCACAGGCTGCAGGGTTCAGCTGGAGTCCGTGCTGACGGATACGAGCTGTGAGGCAGTGATCGTGCAGGGCGACACAGAAAGCGCGTTTCAGGGTGCATTGGCCGGCTTCTATCTCAAGGTGCCCGTCGTCCATGTCGAAGCCGGCCTACGCACCTACAACCTGCACCGACCTTTTCCGGAGGAAGGCCTGCGGCAAATGATAGGGCGCATCGCCAGCCTGCATCTGGCCCCCACCCCGAGGGCCCAGCAGGCGCTGGAGCGCGAAAACGTGGCCAAGGAAAAGATCGAGCTCACCGGCAACACCGTCGTCGATGCCCAGCTCTGGGCCAGCCAGCATCACCACATCCACCGCCGCATGCAGGGCCGAGGCCATATTCTGGTGACCATGCACAGGCGAGAGAACTGGGGCCCCGATGTAGACCATGTGTGCGAAGCCATTGCCGATATCGCGCGCGAGTTTCCCCAGATGCCGGTGCTGTTCCCGGTCCACCTCAATCCGGTGGTCAAGGAGCCGGTATACCGTCTGCTGGGCGGACTTCCCAATGTCAAGCTGACAGAGCCGCTGGATTACCTGGCCATGCAGCAGGCCCTGGCCGATGCCTGGCTGGTGCTGACCGATTCCGGCGGACTGCAGGAGGAGGCACCGACCTTCAAGGTACCTGTGCTGGTCTTGCGCGACGAGACCGAGCGTCCCGAGGTGCTGGAAGCCGGCTGCGCCGCTTTGGTTGGAGCCGACAGAAGCAGGATCGTTCAGTCCGTGCGCCACCTGATGCATGACGATGCTGCCTACCGGAGCATGCAGGCCAGCAGCAACCCGTTTGGTGACGGGACTGCAGCACAACGCACCGAGAAAAGACTGCACCAGATGCTGAGGCCTGATCACGCAGGCCTGGCACAGAAAGCCGCAGAAAGGACGCGCCATGTCCTGGCTTGACCTGTTCACCGGATATCTCTATGTCCTCAAGAGCATCGCCATCGTCATTGCGGTAGTGATCTTCATCAGCGGACTGGACGATCTGTTCATCGACCTCTTTTACTGGGGGCGGCGCACCTGGCGTGCACTGACCGTGTACTCGCGCCATGAGCAGATGAATCACAAGGCCTTGCTCGGCGTGGACGAGAAGCCGCTGGCCATCATGGTGCCCGCCTGGCAGGAGCATGGCGTGATCGGCAAGATGGCGCAGCTGGCGGCAACCACGCTGGACTATGAGAACTACCACATCTTCATCGGCACCTACCCCAACGACCCCCAGACCCACGCCGATGTGGAGCAGGTAAGAGCCCATTTCCCGAATGTGCACAGCGTGGTCTGCGCACGCCCCGGGCCGACCAGCAAGGCCGACTGCCTCAACAACGTGCTCGATGCCATCTTCCAGTTCGAGCAGCGCTCGGGCATCGAGTTTGCAGGCTTCATCCTGCATGACTCGGAAGACGTGCTGTCCAGGTTGGAGCTGAGACTGTTCAACTTTCTCGTGGATCGCAAGGATCTGATCCAGCTGCCGGTCTACCCCCTGGAGCGGCCGCTGCGCGAGTTCACCGGCGGGCATTATCTGGACGAGTTTGCCGAGCTGCATGCCAAGGACATCGTGGTGCGCGAGGCCCTGGTGGGCCAGGTGCCCAGCGCCGGAGTCGGCACCTGCTTCAGCCGCCGCGCCATCACGGCGCTGCTGGAGATGGGCGACGGCGTGGCCTTCGACACCCAGAGCCTGACCGAGGACTACGACATCGGTTTCCGACTCAAGCAGCTGGGCATGCGCGAGATCTTCGTGCGCTTTCCCGTGCATGACGCGGACCAGCCTGCCGATCCCGACCAGCCACGCCGACACGGGCGCAGCGCGCGTGAAGCCAGCGTCATCTGCGTGCGAGAGTTCTTCCCCGATACGCTGAATGCGGCGGTGCGACAGAAGTCCCGCTGGATCACGGGCATCGTGATCCAGGGCTTCAAGACCCTGCGCTGGACCAATAGCGGCGTGCTGAACTATTTTCTCTGGCGCGACCGCAAGGGTGCTCTCACCAATTTCGCCAGCTTTCTGGCCATGCTGCTGGCGATGCAGCTGATTGCCATCTGGCTCTACCAGCACCTGGTACCGGACAGCTACCGGTTTCTCTCCATCTTCCAGGGCGACTGGTGGCTGTATGCACTGCTGGCTGCGAACTTCGTGCTGATGCTCAACCGCATTGCCCAGCGCATGTTCTTCGTCACCAGCTACTACGGCATCGTCCAGGGATTGATGTCGCTTCCGCGCCTGCTATGGGGCAATTTAGTGAACTTTCTGGCCAACTGGCGGGCCATCGCCCAGGCGCTGCAGGCCAAGGATATCCGGCGCATGGCCTGGGCCAAGACCGACCATGACTTTCCCATGCTGGGAGAGGGACCCCGACTGCGCCAGCCCCTGGGACAGATACTGATCGCACAAGGTGCCCTGACAGAGAGCCAGCTGCAGGAAGCGCTGCTGCGCCCCACTCCCGGCTTGCGCCTGGGCAGTGCGCTGGTGCACAAGGACCTGATCAGCACCGCACAGCTGGCAGCTGCAGTTGCCCAGCAGGCTGGTGTTTCATGGGAATTTCTGGGAGAGCGTCTGATCCCCGACGAGATCGCTGCGCTGCTGCCTGCACATCTGGCACTGCATTACAGCGTGGTGCCGCTGCGCGAGGAGGGAGAAACACTGATCCTGGCCAGCGAGTCGGTCATAGACCCGGTCTCGCACGCAGCCCTGGAGCGCAAGCTGGAGAGGCCCGTGCGCTACCTCATTGCCCCCAAGGGAGAGGTCACGGTCGAGCTGCGGCGTCTGTATGCAAGACAACATGGGGAGCCGGCTCGCGAACTGCTGGCCTGGGCCGTGGAGCGCAAACGCGTATCCGCCGAACAGGCGAAAGAGCTGTGGAAATTCTATGTATCGCGGCAGCTGATGCTGGGCGAAGTGCTTCAAGCCCTGGGCCGCATCGACACAGCCGTGCTGAATGCCTTGCTGCTCAGACATGAGCAAAGCGATGACAGCCTGGGCCTGTTCCTGGTGAACCAGGGGGCGTTGACGCAGGCTACGCTGGATGAAGCACTGCGACTGCAGCAACAGCTGCAGGTCACCATGGCGCAACTTTTGCGCCGCCTTGATGCCGCCCCGATCGTGTCCGTTGCTTAGGTGCCAATATATGAAGCTTTCTCGTCCTATTCTGGTTCTTTCCCTGGCATGCGCCACTCCATACGATGGTCTGGCGCAGACGGTGGATCTAGGTCCGGATATCACTCCCAGACAGCGCTTTCAGATCTATCCCCGGATCGACAAGGCGTATGAGGCCATGGCGCGCGGCGATGGCCAGCGCGCCATCTCCGAGCTGCAGCAGGCTCAGCGTCTGGCACCGGACAACACCGAGATCGCCTTGCAGTTGGCCGCAGCCCATCGCCGCTTTGGCCAACCAGCACAGGCCGAAGCTGTACTGAAGGCCCAGCTTCAGCGCCACCCTGGCGATGCGCGTCTGGCCCAGGCTCTGCGCGATATGCATCAGGGAGCCGTTCCGGCCAGACAGCCCGAGTCTCAAGCCCTGCCCGCTCCTGCGGCCAAGGCTCCACCGAAGACGCCAGGCACAGCCACGCCTTCAGCAGCGCCAGCACCGGAGCCGGCAAAGGCTGCCTCCTCGACAGCGGACACCACGCCACGCCCGCGCAAGAGCCCGGCAGCACAGGCCATGCCTGCTGGTTACGCCAAGGCCAGCCAGGCCTATGCCGCCACCGAGCGGCGTGACTTCGCCACGGCCTTGCCTCTGGCAAGGCAGGCCGTAGCTGCGGCCCCAGGGCGTCTGGACTATCAGCGCCTGCTGGTCTACCTGCTCGTAGAGAACGGGCGCTTCGACGAGGCCGAAGCCCGGGCAACAAGGCTGGACAAGGTCAAGCAACTGCAGTCGGACTCCGATTGGCAGATGCTGCGCACATCCATACGTCAGCGCCGCGCACTGCGTCCCTTCGAGCAGGCCTTGCAGGCACGCGAGCAAGGCGACATGGTCAAGGCCCTCAGGTATGCCGAGACCAGCGTCCGAATAGCGCCGGATGCGCTGGCTCCCCGCCTTCAGTGGCTGGGCTTGCTGCTTCAGGATGGGCAGGCGGCCCAGGCACAGCGCGTGGCAGAGCAAGGGCTGGCACTGCAGAACGATCCAGCACTGCAGGTGCTGCTGGGTGTGGCCCTGCATGCACAGGGTCGCGGCAATGCTTCTGTACAGGCTTTCGACGCTGCACTGGCGGCCCCCCATCTGGCGCGCTCGGAACGGCAGAATTACGGCGTCATTGCCGTTGATGCGGCACTGGCCGCCGGTCAGACCGATCGGGCGCAGCGACTTGTGCAGGCGCTGGAGACGGACAGCAATGCCGACGTCAGCAGCCGCCGAGAGCAGCTCAAGGCCCTGCGCTCCTCAACCATGTCACGCAGCTACGAGCTGCCACTGCCCCTGGTCAACTGCTTCAGCGCCGGCGATGTGCCCGGCTGCGAAATCTGGCCTGGGCAGGAAGCGCCAGACCCGGCATACAAAGTCGCCCATGAGGCCTATCAAGCCTACAGCGATGGGCAATATGCTTTGGCGGCAGAAAAGGCAGGGGCGGCCTCGCAGCTCAACCCCGGACATCTACCCTACCGTCAGCTTCGCCTGCAGGCATTGCTGGCTGCAGGCCAGAAGGCGCAGGCGCTTGAAGAGGCCGATCAAACACTGCAGCTACAGCCCGATGCAGTCGAAGTGCTGGCCTTGCGCAGTCGCCTGCGCCACGAGCAGGGCATGACCGAGGCCGCCAACGCCGACGCACGGACGGCATTGCAAATGGGCGGCCTGTCCCTGTCCAGCGAGGTGGACCTGCTGCTTCAGCTGGGGCGGCGAGACGAGGCTGCTGCACGCTTTGCACAGGCCGTCTCGGAGCCTGAGCTGCAGCAAAGCGCCGACCCCAATCTGGCCTATCTGGCCGTCCGCGTGGGGGATGATCGCAGTGCCTTGTCCATCTTCAACCGCGCACGTGACCAGAGCCGCCTGCCGGACACGGCGCTGCGCGATGGCGCCTACGCAGCCAGCAGGCTGGCCGAGAACGAGCAGTCCATCGACTACTTCAAGCAGGCCATTGCCGCAGCACATGAAGGCAGGCTCGCCATGACGCCGCAGCAGCAATATGAGACGCGGCGTGAAGTTGCCGACCGGGACCGCTCCTGGGGCATCAACACCTTGCTGGGCTATCGGGGCATTGCCCTGGGCGCGGCAGGCGCCCAGCCCGGACTCTATGGCGACGTGGCCCAGCTCGTCAGCGAGGTGTACTGGCGCCCGCAGAAGTTCGGCGACGGCCGCTTCTGGGAGCTGTACGGCGGCGCTGCACAAACGGTCTACAGCCGTCACGATGTGCCCACGGGCGGAGAAACCACCCAGGGTGCCGTCGGTGTCCGTGCCAAGCCGCTGAGCGATCACAACCTCATACTCGCGGCCGAACGGCGCGTGCGCATCGGCTCGCTGTCCAGCAACGACTGGTTGCTGCGCATGGGATATTCGGGCGGCATGGGCACCGACCTGCGCGTGGATGTGCCCAGCTGGAACACGTTCAATATGTACGCCGAAGTAGGTCGCTTCATTCATCGCAAGCAGAACTACGCGACGTTCGAAGCCCAAGCAGGGCGCAGTTTCCGAATGGGGGGGAGCGACTCAAGACTGGTGCTGTTTCCGCATGCAGTCCTGGGTGCTGATTACAACTCTGAACGCACAGCCTCGGGCAAGCAAAGCTCGGTTGGCGCTGGCGTTGGTGTGAGCATGCGTTTCTGGTTCCGCGAGGACCGTGACCATGCACCTCGCTCCTACCTCGACCTCTCCCTGCAGTATCGCGCCCGGCTTGCCGGGGACGAACGAGGGAAAGGCGTGTTTCTACGTGCCGCCTTGGTATTTTGAGATGGCACGCCTCTAAGACCCGAACCCATCGCCATTTCTAGAGTTTGTGGAGATGGAGTTCTTCGACATTTTTCTTTCTGCCCTCCAGAAAGGAGGCTCTCATGCACTCCCATGATCAAAGGCAGGCCACGCGCGCGCTGCTCGCGCTGGCGCTGCTGACCTGGGCCAACTGGTCCCTGGCCTCGAACGTCATGCCGCCGCCCTTGCCGCCTGGTTCCTCCCAGATCCGCATGGATATCGGCTCAGCCCCCGAAGAGCGCAAGCGCAACGAACGTGCGCATCACCACAAAGGGCATTTCAAGAAGGATTTCACACGGGATGACACGCTGGATGAACTGCCGAGCAAACCCGGCAACCCATCCCCCGGCAATCCCCCGAAGGACAAGCCCAATCCGGGTGGCCCATTCCGTGGCCAGCAGCAATAGACCTCACCGTGTACTGATCTCAGGAGAGTCTCATGAAAACCCTAGGACGCATTCTTGGGGCATGGCTGCTAGCCATGCTCTTTGCGAGCCCTGGCGCCTTTGCGCAAACAGGTCCGCGCACACTGATTCTTTATGACGCGCCGCCCAATACGGCCTACACCAAGCTCGGCATGGGCTATGCCATCATGCTGCGCAATCTGCTCGGACATTTCGACAGCAAGGTCGATATGCTCCCGGTGCAGAACTACACGGCAGGCAAACTCAGCGGCTACGACGCCACGTTCTATCTGGGCTCGTATTACGACAACCCGGTGCCCGCCGCCTTCATGGCCGATGCCGCCAGCTCGAGCAAGACCATAGTCTGGTTCAAGTACAACATCTGGCAGTTTGCCTGGGATGCGGCCTACGGCTTCCAGTCCCGCTATGGCTTCAACCTGACGGCGCTTCGCGGGCTCAATGCCGCACCAACCTCAAGCAACACCACACCGGGGTTCTTCGACACCATCACCTACAAAAACCTGCCCTTTGTCAAATACTACGCATACGACAGCAGCACCGGAGCCGTGAATGCGGATCCCGATGTGGGGCTGACGGCCATCACCGATACCACCAAGGCCCAGAACCTGGTTTCCATGTCCAATCCCAAGACCGGCGAGCAGGCGCCCTATGTGGTGAGGTCGGGCAACTTCTGGTATGTGGCGGATCTGCCGTTCAGCTATATCGGACCACGCGATCGCTATCTCGTGCTGGCAGACATGCTGCATGACATGCTGGGGGTGAACCATGCCGAAAGCCACAAGGCCATGGTCCGTCTTGAAGACGTGAGCGCATTGGTCAGTGTGGCGGCAATGAAATCGCTGACGGATTACCTCTACCAGCAACGGATACCGTTTTCGATTGCGACCATTCCGTACTACCGCGACCCTCTTGGCGTCTATAACTCGGGAGTGCCTATGCAGGTGCCAATGTCACTGGCGACCAATCTGAAGAGAGCTCTCAACTATGCACTGGTGCGCGGCGGCGAAATCGTGATGCATGGCTACACGCACCAGTACAGCAATATGCGCAACCGCTATACGGCCGTGAGTGGCGATGACTACGAGTTCTGGGACATTGTCAACAACAAGCCCGTACCCGAAGACTCGACCACCTGGGCGTTGGGACGTTATCGGGCCGGTCTGCTGGAGTTGTCTCTCAATGGATATCGCGCTACAGCCTGGGAAACCCCGCACTACCAGGGCTCGGCGCTGGCATCCAAGGCCACTACACAGGTCTTTGCCAAGACTTATCAGCGCGTGGTGTACTACACCGCAGACAAGCCCAATTTCACTGCATCGGTGGAGAAGGATTTTGCCGTGGGCCAGATCTTCCCCTACCCCATACAGACCGACTACTACGGCCAGAAAGTGCTGCCGGAAAGCCTGGGAAACATCGAATACGACATCTCCCAGATCGATCCGACCTCCTTTTACAACTACACATGGCAGGACATTCTCACCAATGCCCAGTATGTGAAGACGGTGCGTGACGGCTATGCCTCGTTCTTCTTCCACCCGTTCTGGCTGGAGCCGCAGGTTGGAACCCCTGGTCTGGCGGACTTCAAGAGCCTTGTCAGCGGCATCTCCAATCTGGGCTTCACCTGGACGGTTCCGAGTCAGCTGCCATGAAAGAAAAGCGCTTTCTCCGAAAGGAGAAAGCGGCTCGATCCATAGATATGACGATGGAACAATGCACCAGACGCGAGGCGCTGGGCCTGGCCTGGGCGCTGAGCTGCAGCCTGCCTGATGCACAGGCCAAGCCCGGCCTTCGTCTGCCTGGCATGGTCTGGCAGCCCAGTGCCGACACTCTGCGGCCCCATGGAGCATGGCAGCGTCTGGGCATCCGCCGCCTGCTGGTGCAATGGACGGCCGTGGACAATCTGAGCCTGGTGCCCGGCACTTATCTGCCCTCCATGAGCCGCAACCTCCCGGACTGGGAGCGCATTGCTGCAGAGCCCTGGGCGCAGGAGCTGATTCTCGGCCTGGCCGGCATGCATGACGAAGCCAAGGCCCGCGCCAGTCTCGCGGATCTGGCAATGCAGTCCTATGCCTTGAAAGCCGCTATCACGGCGCTGCCACTGCGGGTTGCCGGCTGGTACTTCCCGGTCGAAGTCGATCCGACCTGGGCTGCGCCCAGCCTTCTCACCGAGGTTCTCAACAAGCTGCCTCGTCCGCTGTGGATCAGCGCCTATGACAATGCCAATATGGGCCCCCAGGCGCTGGTTGACTGGATCATGCGCTGGATACCCGAAGATGTGGGCGTGTTTTTCCAGGATGGAGTCGGCGTCCACGCGCGCACACCCAGCGTGGCACGCGAATACCTGCAAATGCTGACCGCCCATCTGGGCCAGGCGCGTGTTCGCGTGATTGCCGAGGCCTTCCGGCCCGCGCAGGGCGGCGGCTTTCGCAGCGCCATGGCAGAAGAATTCCTGCCGCAGTTGGCGGCCTACCAAGGCTGGACGGTCTTCGCATTCGACGGCCCGCATTATCTGAACCCGCCTCTGGTCGATGCATTGGCGGATGCCCTGAGCACCAAATCCCGATGAGTCGTCATCCGCCTTGCCTCTGCAGCTGCGGCCCATGGAGCCAGCAACAGGGCTGAGCAGGCTGACGGCCAACAGGTCTTCGCACGAGGACAGACCCAGGCTCGGGGTGGCATCACCCCGCCTCGTTCAAAGCCTCAAAAGCATTCGAAGGTTTGCGCCGCCTTCCAGCGCTGGTCGGGTCCAAGAACCACAGGAGCATCAATGGCCGCGGCCTCCACACACAGCATTTGCTGCCAGCTGTCGGCCTCCATGTCCTTGAGCGTGGCGCACAGTGCGGGGCCGGGATTCCAGACCACGGTTTCGCTCCAGGACGCATCCTGGGCAAGCTGCAGCCAGGGCCGGCCCGAGCTTTGCAGCTGCAGGGCTGCAGCCGCACGTGGATAGACGCGATCGGTCTCCGCACCGAAACTGACGCAGCCCTCCTGCGTGACATGGGTGTCCGGCTGAGCCGCAGCAGCATCCCAATAGCTCAAACCTTCGAGACCATGCAAGCTGGTCTGCTCGACCTGCGCAACGCGAAGATAACCGTGCAAGGCCGCTGTAAAAGACAGGTCCTGCCGGCCGCGGTTATGCACAGCCAGTTCCACACGCAACGCGCCGGGCCTGAGTTCAATCGTGAGCACTGCCTCAAAGGCGTGCAGCCAGACGGCGCGCGATGCTTCGCTGTCCGTCAGGCGCAAGGAGATTTGCACACCATCCTCGCCCAATGGCCGCGCAGCATCGGCCTGCCAGTGACTGAGGCGCGCAAAGCCATGCTTGACCAAGGGACCACGCTGGTTGAACTGGGGAAAGCAGACCGGAATGCCGCCGCGAATGGCGCTCTTGCCGTCATGGGATGCGCGGGGACTGAGGAACAGGCGCTCCTGCCCCAGGCCGACCCAGGACAGCACCTGGGCACCCTGCAGGCAGATCAGCGCCGAATCCCCCTGACCCAGCTTCACAGCAATGGCAGGAAGCCCTTTCCAGTCAACGGCCTGGGCCTGAAACGTCAAATCACTCACCCGTGAGCTCGTCCGCACGCTCCTGGCCGGCGGCGAAGTCCAGATCGCCGGTATAGATGGCGCGGCCGCAGATCACGCCCTCCACGCCCTCGTCCTGCACCTTGCACAGCGCTTCGATGTCGGCCATGCCGGCCAGACCGCCCGAGGCGATGACCGGAATCTTCAGCGACTGGGCCAGCTTGACGGTGGCGTCGATGTTGATGCCGCTGAGCATGCCGTCACGACCGATGTCGGTGTAGATGATGGATTCCACACCCCAGTCCTCGAAGCGTTTGGCGGTTTCGATCACATCCTGGCCGGTGAGCTTGCTCCAGCCATCGATGGCCACCTTGCCGTCCTTGGCGTCCAGGCCCACGATGATGTGGCCGGGAAAGGCGCTGCAGGCGTCCTGCAGGAAACCGGGGTTCTTCACGGCAGCGGTGCCGATGATCAGGTACTCGATGCCCAGATCGATGTAGCGCTCGATGGTGTCCAGATCACGGATGCCACCGCCCAGCTGAACGGGAATCTCGCCATTGACTTCCTTGAGGATGCTCTTGATGGCCGACAGGTTCTTGGGCTGACCCGCAAAGGCGCCGTTCAGGTCCACCAGGTGCAGGCGACGGGCGCCAGCATCCAGCCATTTGGCGGCCATGGCTGCGGGGTCTTCACCGAAAGTGGTGGACTGGTCCATATCACCCTGAATCAGGCGAACGCAGTGGCCGTCCTTGAGGTCGATAGCGGGGATGAGCAACATGATGGTGATCTGCTAGCAAGTTTGGCCGTCAGAAATGGCCGGTTGAAAAAAATCGGGTTGACAGTGAATAAGTCCTGCGATGCAGCGCGCACTGGATTGGGATGGGCTGCGAGGCGCAAACCACAGCCGGGCTGATCGCCCGGCGAGGATTTGCAACGCTGCAGACCGCCCAAGCCAGGGATGCGATGCGCGCAAAGACTGGTTCAATGTTGACC
>Ga0209370_1001162_pt1 | contig 24918 bp, 20 predicted proteins | sample AgamicAtPrz_FD_187164 | JGI IMG/M metagenome (GOLD analysis project Ga0209370, IMG submission 187164) | Agave microbial communities from Guanajuato, Mexico - At.P.rz (SPAdes) (version 2) | ecosystem: Host-associated > Plants > Phyllosphere > Phylloplane/Leaf | place: Guanajuato, Mexico... | reverse complement strand
CCCGCTGAAGACCCTGCGCAGTGGCGAGTGGTCGCGGTTCAAGCAGCGTCTGCGCGAAAGTCACTATGACCTGGTGATCGACGCTCAGGGGTTGTTCAAGAGCGCCTGGCTGACGCGCTATGTCAACGCGCCAGTGGCCGGGCTGGACAGCAAATCCGCCCGCGAGCCGATTGCCGCGCGCTTCTATGATCGCCATTACAGCGTGCCGCGGGCCGAGCATGCACTGGAGCGTACTCGCCAGTTGTTCGGCCAGGCGCTGGGCTACAGCGTGCCCGCCGGTCTGGGCGACTACGGTTTGAACCGCGCCCAGCTTGCAGATCCGGCTGCAAGCCCTTATCTAGTGTTCCTGCACGGCACCACCTGGGCCAGCAAGCACTGGCCCGAAGCCTACTGGCGCGAGCTGGCCGAGCAGGTCGCCGAGCAGGGCTGGGCGATCCGCCTGCCATGGGGCAATGAGGCCGAGAGGGCCCGTGCCGAACGCATCGCCGAGGGTATCGAAGGCGCTGCCGTGCTGCCGAAACTCAACCTGGCGGGCGTGGCCAAGGTGCTCGCTGGCGCCCAGGCCTGCGTTGCGGTGGACACCGGCCTGGGCCATTTGGCGGCCGCGCTGGATGTACCGACCGTGTCGCTGTATGGCCCGACCCTGCCGGGCCGGGTGGGTGCCTACGGGCGCTCCCAGGTGCACCTGTGCGCCAGCGGCCCGGATGCCGGCAAGGGTGACCGCGAGAAGCCCTGTTTCGATGATTTGAAACCACAGCGGGTGTTCACCGAATTACACGCCCTGTTGCTGGACCTGGGGCTGGACTGATGCAATCAAGCGGAGGGCCGATGCGCCTGGCTTTTATCCTCTACAAGTACTTCCCCTACGGCGGGCTGCAGCGCGATTTCATGCGTATCGCCCTGGAGTGCCAGCAGCGCGGCCACAGCATCCGCGTCTACACGCCGATCTGGGAAGGTGAGGTGCCAGAGGGTTTCGAAGTGGTGGTGGTGCCGGTCAAGGCGCTGTTCAATCATCACCGCAACGAGAAACTTACCGCCTGGGTGCAGGCCGACCTACAGCAGCGCCCGGTCGACCGAGTGATCGGCTTCAACAAGATGCCGGGACTGGATGTGTACTACGCCGCCGATGGCTGCTTCGAAGACAAGGCGCAGACCCTGCGCAACCCCTTGTATCGCCGCTGGGGCCGCTACAAGCATTTCGCCGAGTACGAGCGGGCAGTGTTCTCGCCCGCGTCGAAGACCGAGATCCTGATGATCTCCGAGGTGCAGCAGCCGCTGTTCGTCAAACACTACGGCACGCCGGCCGAGCGCTTCCACCTGCTGCCGCCGGGCATCGCCCTGGACCGCCGCGCGCCGGTCAACGCCGCTGATATCCGCGCCGAGTTCCGCCGCGAATTCGCATTGGGCGACGACGACCTGCTGCTGGTGCAGATCGGCTCGGGCTTCAAGACCAAGGGCCTGGACCGCAGCCTCAAGGCTCTGGCAGCACTGCCGGCGGCGTTGAAAAAACGCACCCAGCTGATGGTCATCGGCCAGGACGATCCCAAGCCGTTCCTGCTGCAGGTAAAAGCCCTCGGCCTGAGCGATCAGGTGCAGATTCTCAAGGGACGCAGCGATATTCCGCGCTTCCTGCTCGGCGCCGACCTGTTGATCCACCCGGCCTACAACGAAAACACCGGCACCGTTCTGCTCGAGGCGCTGGTCGCCGGGCTGCCGGTGCTGGTCACCGACGTCTGTGGCTACGCCCATTACATCGAAGATGCCGACGCCGGCCGTGTAGTGCCCAGCCCGTTCGAACAGTCCACGCTGAACCGCATGCTGGCCGAGATACTGGCCGACGACGCGGCACGCGCGCGCTGGAAGCAAAATGGCCTGGCCTATGCCGACACGGCCGATCTGTACAGCATGCCGCAGCGGGCTGCGGATGTGATTCTGGGGAGCCGCCCGTGAAGCTCATGCTGGCCGAGCCCTTCAAACGCCTGTGGGCTGGCGCGGACCCGTTCGAGGCTGTCGAAGCCTTGCAGGGGCAGGTCTACCGCGAGCTGGAAGGACGCCGTACCTTGCGCACCGAGGTCGATGGCCGCGGCTATTTCGTCAAGATCCACCGCGGAATCGGCTGGGGCGAAATTGCCAAGAACCTCCTGACTGCCAAGCTGCCGGTGCTGGGAGCCGCTCAGGAGTGGCAGGCGATCCAGCGGCTGACCGAGGCGGGTGTGCCGACCATGACCGCTGTCGCCTTTGGCGAGCGGGGCGTCAACCCGGCGAAGCAACACTCGTTCATCGTCACCGAGGAACTCGCGCCCACGGTCGACCTAGAGCAGCTCAGCCTCGACTGGCCCCGGCAGCCGCCTGCACCTGCCCTCAAGTGGGCGCTGATCCGTGAAGTCGCCGGCATGACCGGGACCATGCACCGCGCTGGAGTTAACCACCGCGACTGCTACATCTGCCACTTCCTGCTGCATACTGACCGGCCCATCGAGGCGGACAACCTGCGCCTGTCGGTCATCGACCTGCACCGTGCTCAGGTGCGTAGCTCAACGCCCTTGCGCTGGCGCAACAAGGACCTGGCTGCCCTGTACTTTTCGGCGCTGGATATTGGTTTGACGCGGCGCGACAAGCTGCGATTCTTGCGCACCTATTTTCAGTTGCCATTGCGCCAGGTGCTGAAAGACGAGGCCCGTCTGCTTGGCTGGCTGGAGCGCAAGGCAGACAAACTGTATGAGCGCAAACAACGTTATGGAGATCGATTGTAGATGGTGGGAGAACAGGCACTGATCAGCGCAGGGATGAAGGTGGCACTCGTGCCCTGCCCTGCGTTGGGTGACACCACATTGCTTTTGTGGCTTGCGTGGCGACTGAAGGATGCAGGTGTTCAAGTCTCCCTGGCATCCGCCTCGCTGTTCGCCGTGCGCGACTATCTTCCTGGCCTCGAAATCATTGGTGGTGCTCAGCCTGATGTGCCCGCGTTAGCCCGCAGTCACGACCTGGTTATTTGTGCTATTGACTGGTTCGTGCATGCCAATGATCCTGAAACCGAGTCGGCGCTTGGTAACGTCGCCTATCTGGCTGGAAAGAAGTTACCCGTTCGTTACGAGCTTGAGCGCAAGACCGTATCGTTGGCTGGCGCTCCCTTGCCTGGTGCTCACAATGTGATCTGCCGCGACCCTAAAGCCGGCAAAACCATGGTGCAGTGGATCGACATTTATGCACACGAGATTCTGGGTCTCGACATCATGTCGAAACCCGCCGGGCTTCAGTCACTTCCTGCTATCGCCGAGGATGCAGCAGGTCGAGTGGCAATCTTCCCGACGACCCCTCACGCCAGCAAGAATTACTCACACCGCGGCTTTCGACGTTTGGCACAAAAGCTCGCGGCGAAAGGCTGGCAGGTCGAATTCGTCGGTATTCCCGCTGAGCAACAGGCGCTGCAGTCGCAATATCCAGACTTCACCGTACATGCTTTTCAGGATCTCAAAGGGCTTATCGATTACCTCTGCACCTGCTCGGTGGTAATCAGCAATGACTCGGGCGGCGGCCACCTCGGATCCTTGCTGGGGCTGCGCACCTTTACCATTACTCGTCGCCGCTCCGACTTCACCTGGCGGCCAGGCTTCAATGACCGCAATAGGGTCGTCAATCCGCGATTCACCTTCAAGTGGATGGGCAAAACCATCTGGCGGCCTTTCATCTCGCTCAACCATGTACTGCGGGAGCTTCCTCCTGTGGCGAGGCATTGATCGTGGCCGAATGGAAATACGATGTCAGCACGCCGCTACTGCTTGAGGCTTTCGGTAGCCTCGAGGCCGTCTTCGAGTTGGGTGGGGAGCGTCTGACATCGGACCCGCTTTCCGAAGTCATTCGTCTGGAGCTTGAGGGTGCGCGCTACTACGTGAAGCGCTATTGGGGCGCGGGCAAGGGGCTGCGGCGCTCTGTCGGGCGACCGAGGGTCAAGGCCGAATGGCAGAATCTCAAGTTGTTCGCCAAGTGGGGGATACCGACCGCGCCCATCGCTGCCTATGGTCTGGAGCGGCATGCAGGCAAATTCGTGAGAGGGGCTCTGGTTACTCGCGAAATAACCAATACTGTTGATCTTGCCGAGATGGCCCGCCGAAAAGATCCACGCTTAAGTGATGCGCGCTGGGTTGATGCTATCAGCCGGCAATTGGCCAGCCACACCCGTACTCTTCACGATCATCACTTCACCCATAACGACCTCAAGTGGCGCAATCTGCTGGTCAATGACGAGGGCACGCTTTTTCTGATCGATTGCCCCACCGGCAGTTTCTGGTGGGGACCTTTATTGCGTTATCGCATCGTCAAGGACTTGGCCTGTCTCGACAAGGTGGCCAAACGAGTGTTGTCGCGCACTCAGCGTCTGCGCTTTTATCTGCAGTACCGCGGTCGAGCACGCCTGAGTGCTGGTGACAAGCGTCGTATACGCCACATATTGACGTATTTCGAGGGCCGGGAATGAAGGAGTTCATTGCCGAGCAGGATCGCATTTTGCTCGAGCGCAACGGCCTGGCCAGCTTCGATGCCCTGTGGGCGCTGAAACTCGAGGCAGTGGATGAGCCCAATACCGAGCGTGGCGGGTGGAGCAGCGTCTATCGCCTCGACGTAGACGGTCACGGGTTTTATCTGAAACGCCAGAGCAATTACCTGACCCGCAGTCCGCTACATCCACTTGGCGAGCCGACCTTTTCCCGCGAATTTCGCAATATCCAACGGTATCGAAAGCTGGGTATCCCTGCGCTGCAGGCGGCGTTGTTCGCTGAACAGCGTGTTGCGGGTGAACGACGTGCCGTGCTGCTGACGCGCGCACTGGACGGCTGGCAGGATCTCGATCAGTGGCTTGGGCGCTGGTCGGCGCTCGATGACGCTCAGCGTATGGCTATCTTGAAGACCTGCGGTGCTCTGGCGCGATGCGTCCACGACGCAGGTCAGGTGCACGGGTGTTTTTACCCGAAGCACATTTTCCTCCGGGAAGAGCAGGGGGCATTCCAGGCGCAGCTTATCGATCTGGAGAAAACCCGGCCTTTGCTGTTTGGTCGGCGCGACCGAATCAAGGATCTGGAGCCTTTGCTGCGCCGGGCGCGCGCGTGGGGGAAAGCGGACATTCAGGTACTGCTTGAGTCTTACCTGGGCGGGCGCGATGGTGTGGTTGCATGGTGGGGCTATCTTGATGCGCGCCGTCGAGACAAGGAGGGCCGCTGATGCTACTCGGTGACCTGAGCAAGGCCGGCCGCTCGCCGCAACTGCCAATTAATCTGCAGATCGGCGCTGAACAACTGCAGCTGCAGAGCGTGCTGCGTGTGCTGCCCGGCCAGCGCTATGTGGGCCTCGCGCTATGGCAGGGGCGGCGGGTGTTGGCGAAGCTGCTGGTCGGTGAAAAAGCGCAGCGTCATTTCCAGCGTGAGCTGAGAGGCGCGCAGCTGCTCGCTGAACAGGGTATGACCACTCCTGAACTTCTGACTCATGGCTATGAGCACAATCAGGGCGGCTGGCTCGTTTTCGACTTTCTGGAAGACGCCGAAAGTCTGTGGAGCGCCTGGCAAGCTGTGGCCCGTCAACCTGTTCTGTCGGATGCGCAACAGGCCGTATTGGCTGAGGCGCTGAGCATGATTGCGCAGATGCACGGCCAGGGGCTTTGGCAGGCGGACCTGCACTTGGACAACCTGCTGCGTTGCGATGGCCTGCTCTATGTGGTCGACGGCGGTGGTGTCGATTGCGAAGCGCCAGGTGAGCCGCTGTCGCGCAAGCGTGCGGTCGAAAACCTTGGGGTATTTTTCGCGCAGCTGCCTGCTGAACTTGAGCCCTATCTCGAAGAGCTGCTGATTCATTATCTGCTGGCAAATGCCGAGCATGCGCTGCCTCTCGAAATGTTGCTCGCCGAAATCGCCAGGGTGAGGCGTTGGCGAATGCGCGACTACCTGAAAAAGATCGCTCGTGATTGCAGTCTTTTCGCTGCTGAAGTCGGCGCTATGGGGCTTCGAATCGTCCGCCGTGAAGAAGCGGATGGCCTGCGCACACTGGTAGATGATCCAGACGCTTTCATCGAAGCCGGCCATCTTTACAAGACAGGTGGCGCCGCCACGGTTGCCAAGGTCGAGCTTGCGGGGCGGCCGCTGGTGGTCAAGCGCTACAACGTCAAAAATCCTATGCACTGGCTCAAGCGATTCTGGCGCCCGAGCCGTGCCTGGCATAGCTGGCAGGAAGGCAACCGCCTGCAAATGCTCGGCATAGCGACCCCAAAACCCCTGGCTGTGCTGGAGCGCCGCTGGTGCTGGTTGCGGGGGCGCGCGTATCTGATTACCGACTACTGCGGCGGGCACGATATAATCGGCCGTTTCGGCGGCTATCTGGAGACTGAACCACCTGAGCGTGAGCTGCTGGCTCTGGACCGACTATTCGCTGCGTTGCTGCGCGAGCGCATCAGTCACGGGGATCTCAAGGGGCATAATATTTTCTGGGATGAGGCGCTCGGTTCCTGGTCGCTGATCGACCTGGATGCCATGCAGCGGCATCGCAATACGCGCAGTTTCGCTCGGGCTTACGCCCGTGACCGCGCCCGTTTTCTGCGCAACTGGTCGGCGCAAACCGCCCTGTACCAGTTGCTCGACCAACGTTTACCGCAGGTGCCTGGCACCTGCCCGAATTAGAGGCATACACCTGTGGCATTGACGATTCTTGGCCTGTCCGGCGCCCTCAGTCATGACCCCTCCGCAGCGTTGTACATCGACGGCAAGTTGATTGCCGCTGCCGAAGAAGAGCGCTTCGTACGCGACAAGCACGCGAAGAATCGCATGCCTTACGAGTCGGCCAAGTTCTGCCTGGAGCAGGCCGGTATCAAGCCTTCGGATGTCGACGTGGTGGCAATTCCCTTCGCCCCCATCAGCCTGTTCGGCAAGGCGCGCTGGCACTACGCCAAGCGCTACTGGTACGCACCGGATCGCGCTCTCGACGCGATCCTGATGGGCAACCGCCGCTACAAGCGCTATCGCAAGAAGATCGTCTGGTGTCTGGAGCAACTGGGCTTCGACGCCAAGAAAGTCAAGATCGAGCCGGTCGAGCACCATCTGGCCCACGCCGCCAGCGCCTACCACTGCTCGGGCTTCACCGAGAAGACCGCTATCCTCGGTATCGACGGCAAGGGCGAGTACGCCACCACCTTCTTCGGCTATGGCGAGAATGGCCGCATCCACAAGATCAAAGAATTCTATGATCCGGATTCCCTTGGCGGTCTATATGGTGCGGTCACTGAATTCCTTGGCTTCGAGATGCTCGACGGCGAGTTCAAGGTCATGGGCATGGCGCCCTACGGCGACGCCAGCAAGTACGATTTCTCCCGCCTGGCCAAGTTCGAGAACGGCGAGCTGGTGATCAACACCGACTACGCCAACGTCATCGGCCTGCGCCGCCACAAGGAAAAGGGCAAGGGTTTCTACTTCTCGCCCAAGCTGATCGAGTGGCTCGGGCCCAAGCGTGAGGGCGACATCGCCGACGATCCCTACATCCACTACGCCGCCAGCATGCAGGCACTGTTCGAGAAGCTGGCGCTGGAGATGATGGATTACTACCTGGGCGACATTATCCGCGAGACCGGCAAGGTCGCCTTCGCCGGTGGCTGCGCGCTGAACGTCAAGCTCAACCAGAAGATCATCGCCCGTCCCGAGGTCAAGGAGCTGTTCGTGCAGCCGGCCTCCGGCGATGCCGGCACGTCGGTTGGTGCCGCAGCCTACGTGTCCCACAAGCGCGGCGTGCCGGTGGAGAAGATGGAACACGTCTACCTCGGCCCGTCCTACTCCAACGAAGATGTCATCGCCGCCTGCGCCCGTCATCCAAATGCGCCGAAATGGCAGAAGATCGACGACATGCCGCAGCGAATCGCCCAGATCATGGTCGATGGCAACCCGGTAGCCTGGTTCCAGGGGCGCATGGAATTCGGTCCGCGCGCCTTGGGCGGTCGTTCGATCATCGGTTGTCCGAGCATTCCAGGGGTCGCCGACCGCATCAACGAACAGATCAAGTTCCGCGAGCGCTGGAGACCCTTCTGCCCATCGATGCTCGATACCGTCGCCGACAAGATGCTCAAAGTCGACCATCCGAGCCCGTTCATGACTTTCACCTTCGAGGTCAATGACGAGTGGAAGGAGCGCGTCAGCGAAGTCGTCCACGAAGACGGCACCTCCCGCGCCCAGGTGCTCAAGCGCGAGTACAACCCGCGCTGGTACGACCTGATGCTGGAGCTGGAGAAGCTCACTGGCAACGGTGTGTCCCTGAACACCTCGCTGAACCGCCGTGGTGAGCCGATGATCTGCTCGCCGACCGACGCGTTGAACATGTTCTTCGGCTCGGACCTGCAGTACCTGATCATGGAAGACATTCTGGTGATCAAGGACGACAAGGAAGCACATGCCCCTGTGTGAGCCGTCAGAGCGTTGGGTGCTGCAGTTCTGTCATAGCTATGACGGTCCGTTTCTTGACTGTGCCCGACAGTACGCCGTGCTTTTCAAGGGCACACCCTACAAAGTCTGTACGGTATATCTGACAGGCTCGCCCAGCGTGGAGGTCGAGCAGGGCTCGGCCTCCGACGAGGTGATTTTCCTCGACTACGCGAGTGCACAGGTTCGTGGCTTGAAGCTGGCGGCGATTCGCGACTTCAAGCGTATCGTCGCTACGCGAGACTTTGCTCTTTGCATCGCCCACCGCTTCAAACCGGTCTATATCGCGTTGCTGGGCAGTGCCTTGCCGGTCATTGGTGTGCACCATGCCTTCGGCGACTACCAGCGCCGTTCGCGGCAGCTGTTCGCGAATTTCTTCGCCAAGCGGCTCTCCCTGTTGGGTGTTTCCAACGCTGTGCGTGACGATATGCGCGCCTGTCTCGGTGGCTGGCCGAGTGACCGTATCGAAACCCTGTACAACCGTATCGATGTCGAGGCGGTTCAGGCTGAGCAGGTTTCGCGCGAGGTAGCTCGCGAGCATCTGGGGTTGCCGCAGGACGCCTGGATCGTGGGTAACGTTGGGCGTCTGCACCCTGATAAGGACCAGGCAACGTTGATTCGTGGTTTTGCAATGGCTTTCTCTCAGCTGCCTCCTGACAGTCTGTTGGTGCTCATGGGCAGCGGGCGTCTGGATAGAAAGCTGAAGGCGTTGGCAACCGAGCTTGGCGTTAGCGAGAGCGTACGGTTTATTGGGCAGATACCGAATGGCCGGCGTTACTTCAAGGCGTTTGATCAGTTCGTGCTTAGCTCCGATCATGAGCCATTTGGGATGGTGCTATTGGAAGCAATGGCTGCGGGTATTTCAGTTCTCGCCAGTGACTGTGGCGGAGCGCCTGAGGTGGTGCCCGGAGCTGATGCATTGTTTCCATTGGCTGACGCTGAAGTGCTTGCCACTCGTTTGCGAGCAGCAACGACTCATGGGGATAAAGCTGGTCCAGCAGGCGTGCAGCCCTGTTTCACCGATGCCGGCGCATTCGCTAGGTTCTGGACGTTGCCGAGTGTGAGGCGTGTTCTGAAAGAGGAGGGAAGTGATGCCTGAGTACGTAGCCAGGCAACTGGTCTACCTCGTCTATGGTGGCAAGCCCGAGTACCATCAAGAGGCCAAGTTCAGCATTCTTTCTGCGCTTTATCGCGCTCGTGGTGAGTGCCCGCGCATCTTGATCTACACCGATGAGCCCGCGCAATTCGATGGCTGGCCGGTTGAGGTGATTGGGCTTGATTCGGCTACCTTGACTGCATGGACGGGGCCAGCTTCTTATTTTCATCGGCGCAAGGCCGCTGCCATTCTCGACTCGTTCTCCTATGCCGACCAGAGCATCTTTATTGATACGGACACCTTCTTCCTCGACTCCCCGATAAAGTTATTCGATGCCCTAACAGAGTCATCTTGGCTGGTCGATGAAATTGAAGGTGTATGGAAAGAATACGAGGGGGATGATCTGCATAAGGCCCTGTCATCCTATTTAGCTGATCATCATGGCGTCGATCAACAGATGTTGCTGATCAACTCAGGAGTGTTAGGGTTTCGAGAGGATGCTTCGCACTTGATGAGTGAGACCTTGACGCTGATCGATGTCATGCACCCGGCTGTTCCTAAAATACATATCATCGAGCAGTTCGCCGTCGGTGTGGCCGCTCGGCATTTAGGGCGACCCGCGCAAGCGCGCGGCATCGTCAAGCATTATTTTTCCGGCAAGGCCTACTGGCGGCAAATGATCGCGTTTTTTTTTCAGCGACATGGCCAGCTGTTTTCTAGCCAGATCGTCGATGCTGTCCGGGAGTTGCCTACTGCTAAGCCCAGACCCGCCTGGTGGCAGAGGTTGGATTTTCGCTGCCGAAGTCTTTTCGTGCCGTCCCGCTATCGGTCTCAAGCCAAGCTCGCGTACTACGCTGCAGTGATGCGTGCCAATCCGTATGTAGAGGCTTGCGGCTACGCCTATGCCGAAGAGCTAAGGCGCAAAATCACTGCACAGCGCGGGAATCTGAATGATCAGCCTTGGAGCAAGGTCTTGAGTGGGTGTAACCGGCAGCGGTTGATTCAGATGCTCGGAGCGCTCGAAGGTGAATTTTGACGCTATCTTCACAGCACCTCTGTCTGAATAGGGTCCTTGCTGTGCCTTTTGCATTTACTGGTAACGTACTCGAGGTGTGTCATTGAACGTGCTTTTCCTGGTTCAGTCCGAGCAGCGGGTAATACTGGATCGACTGTATGAAGGTATTGCTGGAGCCTGCGAGAATTGTGATATTCGATGGCTCAGCAGTGATCAGCAAGCCAATCTGAAGCGTTATTTTCGAGAGCACGTCGATTTATCGCAGTACGACAGGGTTCTTTTCTTTTTGCGTTTCAAGAAAGAAATTCGCCAGTGGCGATTCATCCGCACACTGCCTAACCTGGTGATTCTTGAGCACGATGCCTACCAAAACTATATCCCATGCAAATATACGGGAAAGTTTAGTTCCCACTATCGTCGGATGCCTTGGGTACGCATTATCAGTTCCGGGGCTCAGGTTAGTCAGCGCCTTCGAGATGAAGGGTTTGATGCCTGCTTCGTTCCCAAGGGCTACGATCAAACCTTGCTGTCCTATCAACGCCGTGAGCGCGACATCGAACTAGCATTTATCGGCAGTACGAAGAGTGTGGCGTACAGTGGGCGCAAGGCTTTGTTGGACGAATTGGGTCGCCATGAAAATCTGCTCGTCACCAAGACCAAGTCGGGCGAGGAGTATGCCGACATCCTTAACCGCATTCGCTTTTTCGTCAGCGCGGATGTGGGTATGGGGGAATACATGATCAAGAATTTCGAGGCGATGGCTTGTGGCTGTGTGCTGTTGGCATACGACCATGGTGAACTAGAGAATTCGGCCCTGGGTTTCGTCGATATGGAAAATCTGGTTCTGTACCGCGGCATAGATGATTTGCGCAAGAAGCTTGATGTATTGCGCCGAGATCCAGCACAGGCAACGGCAATTGCCGAAGCGGGGCAGCGGCTCGTCGTTCAGCGCTATGGCTTCGCTTCTATAGGGCAACAAATCGTCGAGTCCATGCGCCATCCATTGCGGCAAGTGCAAGAGCCAAATTGGTTACAAAGACAGCTACGCAAATTTGGTATTTATTGATCGGCGCAAGGCACCCATGGATATCCTGAACGTGATGTGGGGCGGTGGTTCTGCCTTCGTATCAGTGCACAATGTACATCGCGAGATTCTTCGGCTCAGTGGATCTAGTTCGATCGCCACTCTCCTACTGACAAGTGGCGAGGCTGAGCCGCTTTTAGATGTCGGTGACGTATCGGCTCTTGGCTTTTCCTCTAAACGAATCAAAGGCCGTGGCCTAGAGGCATTTAGACGCTGGTTTGATCGCAGGCGACTAGCAAAGTGGCTTTCGATGCAGGAGCTGCGAGTGGTGGTGCTGGACGGTCTAGGTGTTGCCAGCTATCTGCTCCCGCTACTTGTTGAGCAGATGTCTGCTCGCGTGATTGTACTTTTCCATGGCAACAAGCATCCCACGCCTGCTCAGGTCAGAATGTTGCAACTATTTCCCGCCGATAGGCTTGAGCTGGTTGCGGTATCCGAGACACTGGCGATCGATCTCGAGCATCAAATCGGCATTAGAGTGCTTGGCGGGCGTATAGCCCTTGAGCCAAGTGTGTTGCGTCTTTCGTTGTTAAACCGTGAGGAAGCACTGCTTGCTCTCGGTCTTGAGGGGCAGGTACGGGGCCGGATCATCGGTGCAGTGGGGCGCTTGGTTACTGAAAAAGGCTTTGATCTGCTGCTTACCGCCTCTTCCCAATGGCTGAAATCCCATCCTGAGGACCATTTGGTTTTGGTTGGGGAAGGGCCGGAGCGTGAGAACCTAGGAGCCTTGGCGACGCAACTGGGCATTGCTGATCAGGTTCATTTGGTCGGTCATGTGCCCACTGTCAGGCGTCTGTACCGGGCGTTCGATCTGCTTTGTATTCCCTCTCAGCAGGAGGGCTTGGGGCTAGTTTTGCCTGAGGCAATAATTGCCGGGGTACCGGTTCTGGCGACAGATTTACCGGTCTTCCGTGAGCAGTTAGGCGGCAGTATCGGCTTGGTAGGAGCGGGCCAGAGGGCAGCATGGGAGCTGGCACTGAGCAACTACTTGCAGGGTGACCTCAACACGCTGCGAGATGCGCAACAGGCTGGAATGGCTCCCGAGCGCGCCTGGGAAAACTTTATCGGCTTTTATCGAGAGCTGCTGCGCTAGTCGGCAAGAATTGCTGAAGTTAGTGCTCCAAGCGGGAATTGCCCGGCGATGCCCATGTTTTTCAGCAGGCGAGAAAAGTGAGCGAGATTACGCTTGGCTTTCGCTTTGGAGAGCGGCTGCCGCTGGAAGCTCAGGTCGGCAATATCGATAAGACCAAGCGTGCCTTGCGGAGTCAGCACGATATTTCCCAAATGAAGTGATCGGAAATAAACACCGTTCCGGTGAAGAGAACGGATGAAGTCGATCAGCCCAGGAAGGTGTTTGGCGAAACCGCTGGGATCACTGAGGTAAACATCCTTCAGCGTTTCGCCATCAAGTGGTCGATACATTACGGCGCTCAGCGATGTATCTTCCAGCTTGTATAGCTCAAGCGGAGTCAGTGTGGGAATGCCTAATTCCAAAAGACCTTCGGCATTGCGACAGAAACGATCCGAGTATGGTTTGAGCAGAGCCGAAGAGATCAGTCGCTTGCGTCTGAAGATCTTTAGAAAGTTTCCGCTAGCCAATTTGTAGACCTTCGGGCCCAGGCTGTCTTCCTCTAGGACATTCGCGCCAGCTGTAAGGTTCGCCAGCATTGCATTGCTTAGTTTTGTCTTAATGGGCATGGACTAAAGTGGGCTCAGTTGGCTTCGGGCTGGTGATTATATGAGAGTGCATCGCCGGATAATGCTTGGCTGCACGTATTTTTAATATCTCGGCTTTTCTCGAAGCCCATCCGTAGGATGGGAGGTGTCAGTGTGTTCTTTAGTGGTTGCCAGTACCTTGCCCCCCCAAGCAGCTGCACAGACACTGGTCAAATTTGTCGGTATAGGTATGTCTCCCAAATTCCCGCCGGTTAGGTTGCGTGAGGCTGATAAAGTTTCTGCCAGCCGCGATGGGGCTGCGATGGCTTCGAAAGCCTGGCATTCATTTCCATCGCGTCATGTATCGCCATTCGCCCAGGGTGCTTAGTGAACCAGATCCCGATCTTTGCACAGAGTCGTGATTCGCGACTCCGTTAGTGATGAATAAGGCAGTGCAGGCACCCAGCTCGCTGTTGCTATGCTCAGCCAATATTTTATGAGGTGTAGAATGGCATAGATGTAATTCATAGCCGTTTTGAACGGTCCATTTTCTGGAGTGAAAATGCTAGATCTACGTACCGCGAGGTTGGTTAGTGTCCTCTATCTGGGGTATCTGTGGTTTTTATTCGGCATCGTTTGGGTGCCTAGTAACAAAATTTACCAACAGGGATTGGTTGCGCTGCTTTGGCTGCCTGCCCTTGTAGGGCTGGTGATGCTTGCAAAACCCTTGTTCCGGGTATGGCAATCCAACAGGTTTTTTTTAAGCCTAACGCTGATGTTTCTGGGGTGGGCTGCTGTGAGCGTGAGTTGGAGCGCTGCAGAGGACTCTACCAAAGAACTCAAGCGCGTTGCTTACGTAGCTCTCTTCCTTGTTTCCTTTCTCCTGCTCGCACAGGCACGCCCGGCTCTTGTATGGAGAGGGCTGGGGATGGCTTTCGTTGGGTTGGCATTGTCATGCCCTATCAGTTTCTATCTCTTCTACATTCATGAGATGAATCCGTTGCAGGCCAGGTTGTCTGGAATTGGTCAGGCTGGTCATCCCATTCTCGGTTCTTACGTGATGGCATTGGCTGTCATGTGGGGGCTGCAGTTCACGCAAGATCAGTCTTGGAAGCGGGTTGTATGGGGCGCGCTCATCACTCTGCTGGTGGCCTTTATTGTTCTGGGGCAGAGTCGTGGCGCCATGCTGGCTTTGGGGCTGGCGGCACTCTCTATGCCACTTTGGAGAGGGGGGCGAGTGGCTTGGACGGTCGCCTTGGTGACGATCACTCTGGTTATTATCGGTGCTACGCTTTTCGCGCCCTATATCCTTGCACGCGGCTTTTCCTACCGGCCAGAGATATTTGTTTCCAGCGTGCAAATGATTATGGAAAACCCGTTGTTTGGTCTGGGCGTTGGCTCCGATTACCGTGTCTACACTTATAATTTCCCCGAAGGTTTCGATCATTCCCACAATGCGTTTACTCATGCAGCGATCGAGCTCGGGCTCCCAGGGCTATTGCTTTGGATTGGGCTGTGGCTGCTTGCTTTCCGAACCGCATGGCTCGAACGAGCTGCATGGGAAGGTCGTTTACTGCTCAGTACTCTGTTGGTTTCTTTTGTCGCGCTGCAGTTCGACGCCGCAAGCCTTTGGGGCAGTCCGCGAGCAGAGTGGTTTGTGACATGGCTGCCCATTGGGCTCGCCATGGCACTCGCTTTACGCCGGCCGGAGGCTGCGCAAACTGCGGTCGAATAGGCCGCGGAGCCTAATCCTGCCCCACTGCACTTTCGTAGTGGGCAACAAAACTTATGGGTTGGCTGAGGCGCGTAACGGAGGCGTGCTGGTACAATTCGCCTTTGCTAATCCTGCCACAGTATGAGGCGAGCCGAATGGCCAATTCCAACCAGCAATCCAGTATGAAGGTGTATCTGCGATTGCTGCGCTATGTGGTCCCTTACTGGGGAATGTTCGCCATCAGTCTCCTGGGGTTTCTGATCTTCGCTTCCACCCAGCCAATGCTGGGGTACATTCTCAAGTACTTCGTAGATGGGTTGTCCAACCCTAATGCCAGCCTTTTTGCCGGTTTGCCTTGGTTGCTTGAGCATGCGCCTTGGCTGGCGCATCTCAAGCTGCTCCAGGCCGTGCCGCTACTGATCATCCTGATCGCACTCTGGCAGGGTATTGGCTCCTTTCTAGGTAACTATTATCTGGCTAAGGTCTCCATGGGGTTGGTACAGGACCTGCGAATTGCGCTGTTTAATAACATGCTGACCTTACCCAACCGATACTTCGACAATCACAACTCGGGCCATCTGATTTCGCGCATTACCTACAACGTGACCATGGTCACTGGCGCCGCCACTGATGCCATCAAAGTGGTCGTGCGTGAAGGTATGACAGTCGTCTTTCTGTTTGCCACATTACTGCTGATGAACTGGAAGCTTACGCTGGTGATGGTGGCAATTCTGCCAGTCATCGGTCTCATGGTTACGAGTACCAGCAAGAAGTTTCGTGAGCAAAGCAAGAAGATCCAGACGAGCATGGGCGATGTCACCCATGTGACCTCGGAGAGCATCCAAGGCTATCGCGTGGTGCGTAGTTTCGGCGGAGAAGATTACGAAAAGAAACGCTTCCTAGAAGCGAGCGAGGAGAACAAAAGCAAGCAGCTGAAGATGGTGCGAACCGGTGCAGTTTATACGCCCTCTTTGCAGTTGGTGATCTACAGCGCCATGGCCACTCTGATGTTTCTGGTGCTATGGTTGCGCGGTGATGCATCGGCGGGCGACTTGGTGGCCTACATCACGCTAGCGGGCTTGTTGCCGAAGCCGATTCGACAGCTATCCGAGGTCAGCTCGACCATTCAGAAGGGGGTAGCTGGCGCCGAAAGCATTTTCGAGCAGCTCGATGAGGCCTCTGAAGTCGATGAAGGAACATTGGAGCGCGACCGAATCAATGGCCGGCTTGAAGTTCGTGACCTGAGCTTTACCTATCCAGGCTCTGAAAAGCCGGTACTGAATAGTATTTCCTTCGTTGCTGAACCAGGCCAAATGGTCGCTCTGGTCGGCCGCTCCGGCAGCGGAAAGTCCACCCTGGCCAACCTGATTCCACGCTTCTACCACCATGAGACCGGCCAGATCCTGCTCGATGGCGCGGATGTAGAGGACTACACCCTGCGCAATCTGCGCCGTCATATCGCGCTGGTAACCCAGCACGTCACCCTGTTCAACGACACGGTGCGCAACAACATCGCCTACGGTGATCTTGCCGGTGCGCCGCTGGAGGCCGTGCAGCAGGCGGCACGCGATGCGTACGCTGCGGAGTTCATCGAGAAAATGCCTCAGGGCTACGACACCCTGGTCGGTGAGAATGGCGTGCTGCTCTCCGGCGGTCAGCGTCAGCGTCTGGCGATCGCCCGCGCGCTGCTCAAGGATGCACCCGTGCTGATTCTTGATGAGGCGACTTCCGCGCTGGATACCGAGTCCGAGCGGCACATTCAGGCTGCATTGGATCAGGTCATGCAGGGGCGCACGACGTTGGTGATCGCCCACCGTCTGAGCACCATCGAGAAGGCCGATCTAATCCTGGTGATGGATCAGGGGCAGATCGTGGAGCGTGGCTCTCACGCTGATCTGCTCGCGCAAAACGGCTATTACTCCCGATTGCATGCCAAGCAGTTCGAGGACGATGACGACTCCACTGCTGCTAAGCAGGACGCCTGATGCTCAGTCGTGTGCGTTTCTGGCGTGAACGGGGTTGGGTGCCTATCTCGGCGGATGACTACGCAGCTGCATGGAATACCTTTGGTGGCAGTGTCGCCACTCATCCCGAGGTGGTGGCTCGGCTGGCCGGGCTGGCGGGCATTCCCGTGCGTTATCTCGGGCACCTCGTCGAGGGGGAGGTGCGGGCAGCAATGCCGACGTGGGGCCGGCATCTTGCTCTTAGCAAGGATGTTTTGAAGCAGCAGGGCAAGCGCGGCTTGTTCGACCTCGGCAATGCCGAGGTGATCTTGCCTATAGCCCCGACGACGCGCGTGCAGGTACGGCACCAACTGCGTTATGTGTCCGAGTGCAATGCCGGGCAGCTCGTCGGCTTGCGTGAGCAGCCCGAGGGCCTGGCGCTGGCCAGGGAGCCGGAGCAGTACAGCAAGAAGTTTCGCTACAACCAGCGTCGTGAGCTGCGCCTTCTCGAAGAAGCCGGTGGCGTGATTCGCCCCATGCTGGAGCTCACTGCGCAAGAGCAGGCGCGCATATACGCGGACCTGTTCCAGCGGCGCTGGGGCTTCGAAGCCACCGGCAAGGAGCATCTGGCTGAAGTATTCGCCCTGATGCGCGAGTTCATGACCGGCTCGCTGATCTATCTGGATGACCAGCCGGTGGCGATCCAGATTCTCTATCGTGTCCAGGCGCCGCAATGGGTCAGCCTCGAATACATCAATGGCGGTGTGGATCCGCAGCAGCGCGACTTCAGCCCAGGTAGCGTGTTGAGCTTCGTCAATACGCAAAGCGAGTGGGAGCAGGCCCGTGCTCAGGGCAAGCCGCTGCGCTACTCGTTCGGCCGCGCTGATCGCGAGTACAAAGATCGCTGGTGCAATCGCGTGCCGGTCTATCAGGTTTGAATCAATGACAGGACGCAAGCAGCAATTGCTCAAGCGCCATCGGCGCAACAAGCGGGTAGCACTGATCGTTGCGCTAGCGGTGCTGCTGGTCACCGGCATATTGCTGGCGTGGTGGGTGCCGCTGCTCCTCCTGGCCGGTGGATGGATTGCCTATGAAGCCTGGTTCGCGGACCATCTTTTCTATTCGCCTCGCGACGACTATCAGCACGAGTTTCCAGGCGATTGCCTGAGCATCCCTGCCAGGCTCGAGCAGGGCTTGCTTCGCGTCGATGAAAATCTCGAGCGCTACGACACGCTGATTCTCGAGCTGCAGCTGAAGGCAACCTGGTTGGGGCGCTGGCTCGATCCTTACGTGCTACTCGGCGATGATCGCCAGGATTTCGAGCGAGGCGTGTCGGGGCGACGTTATCTCAACCTGTCTGGGCAGCAAGCCAATGGGCTGAGCATCGCCAGCCGCTGGTGCCGTGTGGTCGGTGAGCTGCGCCTGCATGCCATGCACAATCCAGACTTTGCCAAGCAGCGCCTGATGATCGTCGCCCCCCATGCCGACGATGCCGAACTGGCGGCCTTTGGCCTTTACAGCCGGGCCTCTGAAGTCGCCATCTCCACCCTGACTCAAGGCGAAATCGAAGCCGAAGCCTATGAGCGACTCGGGTTGGACAAGGCGGCGGCGGCGCGCCTGAAAGGACGGCTGCGCACCTGGGACAGCATCGCGGCGCCGTTATGGGGTGGCGTGCGCCATGAGCAATGCGTGCAACTGGGTTATTACTGCCTGCAGTTGCCGGCCATGGCTGAGCAGCCAGAAACGCCCTTTGGCTCTCGTGAATCCGGCGAGGTCGATATTCGTGCGGCCCGCCAATACAATCCGTTGCGCCTGCCCGCTGATGAGGATGGTCTGCCGACCTGGCGCAATCTGGTCGCGGATCTGGCTGCGCTCGTTGATCACTATCGGCCGGAGGTGGTCCTGACGCCCCATCCGGAACTGGACCCGCACCATGACCATGTGGCAAGCACCAGGGCGTTGCTTGAGGCGCTCTCGTTAAGCACCTGGCAGCCGAAAACCTTGCTGCTCTATGCCAACCACCTGCATGACAATGATCGCTGGCCAATGGGGCCGGCGGGCAATGGCATTGCGTTGCCGCCGGCCATTACGGCACTACCGGCTGACCGACTGTGGAGCCCGACGCTGGATGCCCAGCAGCAGCTGGACAAAGCCATGGCGCTTGCTCTACAGCACGACCTGCAGGGGCGTCTGCCGCTCAAAAGGCGGTTGCGCCGCCTCATACAGGGTGTGCTGGCCGGGCGCCGCTGGCCGGCCAGTGGCGAAGACGAATTCTTCCGCAAAGCGGTGCGCCGGCACGAGTTGTTCTGGGTTCGAGAGCGCTGAGCGCTGTCCGACCGCCAAATTGGCCATGCTATGATTTTCTTTGTTTTTCTCTCCCCTCTGGAGCTGCCATGAAACTAACCATGCCCCACTATGACAAAGCCGCCGTTCTGGTGGTGGGCGACGTGATGCTCGATCGCTACTGGCATGGTGGTACATCGCGAATTTCGCCGGAAGCACCGGTCCCGGTGGTGCGTGTCGACCAGATCGAGGATCGCCCGGGTGGCGCCGCGAACGTCGCATTGAATATCGCCGCTTTGGGCGCAAAGGCGGTTCTGGTGGGCGTAACGGGTGAGGACGAGGCCGCCGAAAGCCTGGCCGACAGCCTGCGTGGCGCAGGAGTCGCGACTCATTTTCAGCGCATCGAAAACCAGCCGACCATCGTCAAGCTGCGGGTCATGAGCCGGCATCAGCAGCTGTTGCGCATGGATTTCGAAGAGCCGTTCCAGACCGATGCCGACGCGTTGGCGCGGCAGGTCGAGCAGTTGCTCGATCAGGTCAAGGTGCTGGTGCTGTCCGATTACGGCAAGGGCGCGCTGCAGAACCATCAGGCACTGATCAAGGCGGCGCGCAAGCGCGGCATTCCGGTGCTGGCCGATCCGAAAGGCAAGGATTTCTCCATCTATCGCGGCGCCAGCCTGATCACCCCGAACCTAAGCGAGTTCGAGCTGATCGTCGGGCGTTGTGAAGATGAAGCCGAGCTGGTCAGCCGTGGCGCGCGTCTGATGCGTGAACTCGACCTGGGCGCCTTGCTGGTTACCCGTGGCGAGCATGGCATGACGCTGCTGCGCCCCGATCATGCGCCGCTGCACCTGCCGGCGCGTGCGCGCGAGGTGTTCGATGTGACGGGCGCGGGCGATACGGTGATTTCCACGCTGGCCGCGTCTATCGCCGCAGGTGAGGAGCTACCCCAGGCCGTGGCGCTGGCCAATCTGGCCGCCGGTATCGTGGTGGGCAAGTTGGGCACCGCGGCCATTAGCACGCCTGAGCTGCGCCGCGCCGTGCAGCGTGAGGAGGGTTCCGAGCGCGGTGTGCTGAGCCTGGAGCAATTGCTGCTGGCCACCGAGGATGCCCGCGCCCATGGCGAGAAGATCGTCTTTACCAACGGCTGCTTCGATATCCTGCATGCCGGCCACGTGACCTACCTCGAGCAGGCACGGGCGCAGGGCGACCGTCTGATCGTGGCGATCAATGACGACGCGTCGGTGAGCCGTCTCAAGGGCCCGGGCCGGCCGATCAATGCCGTGGATCGCCGTATGGCGGTGCTGGCCGGTCTTGGCGCCGTGGACTGGGTGGTGAGCTTCAGCGAAGACACGCCCGAGCGCCTGCTCAAGCAGGTGCAGCCCGATGTGCTGGTCAAGGGCGGCGATTATGGTATCGACCAGGTTGTCGGTTCCGATATCGTGCTGGCCTACGGCGGCGAAGTGCGGGTGCTGGGGCTGGTCGAGAACAGCTCGACCACGGCCATCGTCGAGAAGATCCGCAGTCGCTGATCGCGCAAACAAAACCCCGCCCCTTGGCGTAATGCTGTTCACTTAAGCATTTGAGTCCAAGCCGGGGTTTCTAGAAAATCCGATACCAGCTTCCTGGTATCGGATTTTTTATGCCCATTCAGCAGCAGTTGCTCGACCTCGGCGATCTCTTCAACTTCTCCGACCTCAGCACCTTCACTCAGAACATTCCTGTCGAATGGGTCGCCAGTGCGCTCAATCTCTCCGCTCAAGCCACTATTCGGCGCAGGCGTCTGCCGAGTGATCAGGTGCTTTGGCTGGTGCTGGGCATGGCCTTGTTCCGCGATGAGCCTGTGCACGAGGTGGCCAGACGCCTGAATATCTGTGCCCAAGGCCTGGCTTCCGATCAGTTGCTGGCGCGCAGCGGCGTGACCGAGGCGCGCAAGCGACTAGGTGCAGACCCGGTCGAATCCTTGTTCCGACAGACCGGCAAGCAATGGGGCCGTGAGCGCTACGAAGGCGATGATTGGAACGGTTTTCAAGTGTTCGCGGTAGATGGCGCATTGCTGCGAACGCCCGATTCTCCTGAGCTGAGGGAGCATTTTGGCTCTGGTAATACGGGCACCGAGCGCCAGACACCCTTTCCGATGCTGCGCCTCGTAGCCTTGATGAATGTGCGCTCACACGTGATCCTCGATGCGCAGCTCAGCCCTTATCGGGGCAGCGAGATGCGCTTGGCCGAAACCTTCGTGGGCCAGATTCCGGACAATTCGATCACGTTGTTCGACAAAGGCTTTTGGGGGCTGATTTGCTGCTGAGTGTTGCCGATGGGGTAAACAATCGACACTGGCTCACGCCGGCTCGCAAAAACCTGGTGATGGAGGAAGTCGAGCGCTATGGGGAGCATGATCGCCGCGTACGAATGAAGGTTTCGCCTCAGGCACGCAAGCGAAATCCGAATCTGCCCACGCACTGGGAAGTACGTGAAGTCAGCTATGAAAGCCAGGGGCAGCTAAGGTCGCTGCTCACCTCGTTGCCCGCAGAGCGCTATAGCACGGAGGCCGTCGCCGAGCTGTATCTGGAGCGCTGGGAGATTGAGCTAGGTTTTCGAGACATCAAAAGCTCGATGCAACAAAACGCGGTAACGCTGCGCAGCAAGAAGGTCGAACTGGTTTATCAAGAGGTCTGGGGACTGTTACTGGCTTACAACATCATCCGTCGAGAAGCCAGCCAGGCCGCAGTAGCCTTTGGCCGAACACCCTCAGACATACGCTTCAAACCTGCCTGCCAGTACATTGCGGTACAACTGATCGTCATGGCAGCTGCTAATCCGGTATCGGCGACAGGCAGAAGGTTGGCTGAGCTGCGGGGAGGTATCGGAGGAATGTTTCTGGATCACCGTCCAAGGCCGGGAAGACCCAGGACGGTGAAGATTTCCAAAACCCGATATCCAGTGGATCGTAAGGCTGCTCCGCTTAAGTGAACAGCATTACGCCCCTTGGCGGGGTTTTGTTTTGTGGCGCTTGCCGGTCAGACCGCCGCGGCGGTCTCCAGGCGAGCCCTTGAAGAAGCCTCAGGGCGCGTGCTGAACAATTCGGACTTGCCGGGCTTCGGCGTCAGGTTCTGCAGCGTTAGCCAATCCTTCCAGCGGATGCGTTCATCGCGAACCAGCCAGCCGTCCTGGGCGGCGAAGCTTTCCGCCAGCCACAGGCCGCGGGTGTTGGAAGGCACCAGTTGGCCTTGGCGCAGGGTCAACAGCTCGGCGGTGGGGCGACCCTGCTCCAGGGGAATCAAATACAGATCGGGGCGGGCGTGATCCAGACGGGCGATCAGCTTGCCGTTCTCCAGGTGCTCATCGACGTGCAGCAGGCTAGGTTGCTTCGCCTCTTTGGGCAGGTCCAGGCGCAGGTCGTAAACCAGCTGCAGCGATGCGGTGGGTACATGCACGTAGGCCCGCGGGCGCTCCAGCAAGGTCAGGTTGCCGCATTGCACCGGGCGAGCGGCGCCAGACAGTGGGCTGAGCCGGAAATGGACGTTCTCCCGGTACTTGAGTGCGCCCTCGTAGGGCGCTGGTAGCCAGGTGTCACCGAAGCGGCCGTAGAGCCAGCCTTCGCTGGTTTCCAACAGGCATTCCTCGGCCACTTCCTGGATAGCGGTCAGCAGCGGCAGGTTGAGTTCGTGGGCCGGTACGTAGCCGGAGATCAGCTTGAGCACGACATCGCCGCGGTCGTGGCGGCGCTGGCGCACCAGCAGCCAGTATTCGCGGCCCTGCCAGTGCAGGGTCAGGCGCACCGATACACCCAGGTTGGCCAGCTCCGCCGCGAAGCGCTGGCTGTCGGGCAGCTCGACCGGTTTGCGGCGTTCGAGCATTTCGCTGAAATTCAGTGGGCGGCCAAGGCTCTGGTAGGCGATGCCATCAGGCGTTGCCTCGACGTATAACGGCAAGGTCTTGAAGGTGGCGGGGTCCTTGCGGGAAATGATGCGCGGCATGTCGGCTCCTTCTTGCGTCGGGGTCGGCCGCCTGGGCGGCGTCAAAAGGCGTTATAGGAACGCCTGTTCATCACTCTGCTGATCCTTTGTTACCACTTTTAGTGCCGACAATAACCTCGGCAGCCACTGCCACGTTGTGCGCCAGATGCAGTGGGTTGATGGTGCCGACGATGGCGCTGCCCACACCCGGGTGAGCGAAGATCAGCTCGAAGCTGGCGCGTATCGGGTCGACACCGCTGTCCAGGCAGACATGGCCGCTGGCCAGGGCTTTCTTGATCAGCACGCCTTTGGCGTGACTGGCAGCATAGTCCAATACCGGACGTTCCTGCTGCTCGCCCAGGTTGTAGGTGACCATGGCGCAGTCGCCGCGCTCCAGTGCCAGCAGACCACCCTCGACCGTCTTGCCGGAGAAGCCGAAGCCGCGAATCAGCCCGGCCTGCTTGAGTTCGGCCAGGGTGTCGTAGACCGCTTCGTGCTGCAGGATCGCCAGGTCGTCGCCGTTGGAGTGCACCAGCACCAGGTCGATATAGTCCGTTTCCAGACGTTTCAGGCTGCGTTCCACCGAGCGCCGGGTGTGGGCGGCGGAAAAATCGAAATGCGAGACGCCGTTGTCGAACTCCTCGCCGACCTTGCTGACGATCACCCAGTCATGGCGCTGCCCGCGCAGCAGGGGGCCGAGGCGCTGTTCGCTGGTGCCGTAGGCCGGCGCGGTGTCGAGCAGGTTGATGCCCAGCTCGCGGGCCAGGCCGAGCAGTTGCAGGGCCTGCTGGTCATCTGGGATGGTGAAGCCGTTGGGGTATTTGACGCCCTGATCGCGGCCCAGTTTGACGGTGCCCAGGCCGAGCGGGGAAACGCTCAGGCCGGTGGAGCCCAGCGGGCGGTGGAGGCTGTGCAGGTCCGGCATCAGAACGCCGCCTCCCAAGCGGTGCGACCGATCACCGGGCGCGGCAGTTCGGGCAGTGCTGGGTGAGTGGCCGGGCGAATGCCGTCGCGTTCGAGATGGCTCAGCACGCGATCGGCGAAGTCTGGTGCCAGGGCCAGCTTGGTCGGCCAGCCGACCAGCAGGGCGCCCTGATCGCTCAGAAAGGCATTGTCGGGACGCGCCAGGCCGCTTTGCGCCGGCTCTGCGCGCTCGACGCGCAGGGTCGCCCACTGAGCTGTGGACAAGTCGATCCACGGCAGCAACTGACTGAGTTCCTTGCGCGCCGCTTCGATCTGCGCGGCTTCGTCGCGGGCCACGCCGTCGGCTTCAGCCAGGTCGCCACCCAGATACCAGACCCACTCGCCGTCGGCGCTTGGGTGGCTGGTCACGGTGATCCGCGGCTTCGGCCCGCCGCCCAGGCAGTGGGCGTACAGCGGCTTCAGGCTCGGGCCCTTGACCATCACCATGTGCAGGGGGCGCAGCTGCTGGGCCGGCTGGGGAACGTCGAGACTGGCCAGCAGATCGGCATTGCCACGGCCGGCGCTGAGCACGATGCGCTGGGCGCGGATTTCGCGACCGTCAACGCGCAAGCCAACCAGCTGGCCGTTCTCGTGCAGCGGTTCGATGGCGTCTGCAGCCAGCAGACTGTCGCCAGCGAGCTCGGCCAGGCGTGCGATCAGGCTCGGTACGTCGACCACCAGCTCGGCCAGGCGATAGACCTTGCCCTTGAATTTCGGATGCTGCAGTGCCGGTGGCAGCTGTTCGCCCTTGACCTGGTCGACGC
>Ga0209370_1001160_pt1 | contig 24967 bp, 19 predicted proteins | sample AgamicAtPrz_FD_187164 | JGI IMG/M metagenome (GOLD analysis project Ga0209370, IMG submission 187164) | Agave microbial communities from Guanajuato, Mexico - At.P.rz (SPAdes) (version 2) | ecosystem: Host-associated > Plants > Phyllosphere > Phylloplane/Leaf | place: Guanajuato, Mexico... | reverse complement strand
ACAAATGAAAACGCCCCGAACCAGTCGGGGCGTTTTCGTTTACCGCAGCAGCGTCTTACTTGCCTTCCCAGCGCTTGAGCACCAGGGTGGCGTTGGTGCCGCCGAAGCCGAAGCTGTTGCTCATGACCGTGTCGATCTTGGCGTTTTCTTCGGTCTTGCGCAGGATCGGCAGGTCGGCGACCTCCGGGTCCAGCTCGTCGATGTTGGCGGAGCCGGCGATGAAGTTGTTTTCCATCATCAGCAGGCAGTAGATCGCCTCGTGCACGCCCGCAGCACCCAGCGAGTGACCCGACAGGCTCTTGGTCGAGCTGATCTTCGGTGCCTTGTCGCCGAATACTTCGCGAACACCCTTGATCTCGGCAACGTCACCGACCGGGGTCGAGGTGCCGTGGGTGTTCAGGTAGTCGATCGGAGTGTCGACGGTCGACAGCGCCTGCTGCATGCAGCGGATGGCACCTTCGCCGCTCGGGGCAACCATGTCGTAGCCGTCGGAAGTGGCGCCGTAGCCGACGATTTCCGCGTAGATCTTGGCGCCACGGGCCAGGGCGTGTTCCAGCTCCTCGACCACTACCATGCCGCCACCGCCGGCGATGACGAAGCCATCACGGTCGGCGTCGTAGGCGCGCGAGGCCAGTTCCGGGGTTTCGTTGCGCTTGGTCGACAGGGCGCCCATGGCATCGAACAGGAACGACTGGCTCCAGTGCTCTTCTTCACCGCCACCGGCGAAGACGATGTCCTGCTTGCCCCACTGGATCTGCTCCAGGGCGGTGCCGATGCAGTGTGCCGAAGTGGCGCAGGCCGACGAGATCGAGTAGTTGATGCCCTTGATCTTGAACGGGGTGGCCAGGCACGCCGAAACGGTGCTGCCCATGGTGCGGGTAACGCGGTACGGGCCGACGCGCTTGACGCCTTTCTCGCGCAGGGTGTCCAGCGCTTCCATCTGGTTCAGGGTCGAGGCGCCGCCGGAGCCAGCCACCAGGCCGGTACGCGGGTTGGAAACCTGCTCTTCGGTCAGGCCAGCGTCCTTGATCGCATCCTGCATCGCCAGGTAGGCGTAGGCAGCAGCGTGGCCGACGAAGCGGTAGACCTTGCGGTCGATCAGTTCTTCGAGGTTGAGGTCGATGGACCCGGAAACCTGGCTACGCAGCCCCATTTCCTTGTATTCCGGGTTGTAACGGATACCCGGACGGCTGTTGCGCAGGTTTTCGGTGACGGTAGCTTTGTCATTGCCCAGGCACGATACGATGCCCAGACCAGTGATAACGACGCGGCGCATGCGAATAACCCTTAGAAATTGTCAGTGGAGGTGAACACGCCGACCCGCAGGCCTTCGGCAGTGTAGATCTCGCGGCCGTCGACGCTGACCGAGCCATCGGCGATGGCCATGTTCAGCTTGCCCTTCAGGACGCGCTTGATGTGAATGTTGTAAGTGACTTTCTTGGCTTGCGGCAGTACCTGGCCGAAGAACTTCACTTCGCCCGAACCCAGGGCGCGACCGCGGCCTGGCAGGCCCTGCCAGCCGAGGAAGAAACCTACCAGCTGCCACATGGCGTCGAGGCCCAGGCAGCCTGGCATTACCGGGTCGCCTTCGAAGTGGCAGGCGAAGAACCACAGGTCCGGATTGATATCCAGCTCGGCGACCAATTCACCTTTGCCGTACTTGCCGCCTTCTTCGCTGATATGGGTGATGCGATCGACCATCAGCATGTTCGGCGCGGGCAGTTGCGCATTACCTGGGCCGAACAGCTCACCGCGACTGCAGCGCAGCAGGTCTTCCCGAGTAAAGGCGTGTTGTTTGGTCATGCGAGCTCCTCAATAACCCCCTGTGGCAGGGGATGAATCTTCCCGGCCGGCCCGAAAACCAACTGCTTCGGGGCGGCAGCCTACAGGTAGACTATTGCGTTGTGGTGAAAGTCACAGTGCGTCTGGTGAAAGAAGTACAGGTGTGCACTGAAACGTCTATTTTCAGGTCCGTTGAAGGTCCTGTCCAGTGTTTAAGACTGCCGCACTTTAGCATTTATCGCCAGTCGCGGTTGTCCGACCGGGCAGCCAGCGCTGCAGTACCTGCTGCAGCTCGGTGCGGCGCAAGGGTTTGCTCAGGTAGTCGTCCATCCCGGCTGCCATGCAACGTTCGCGGTCGCCCTGCAAGGCGTTGGCGGTCAGGGCGATGATCGGTAGCGCGGCACCGTTGGGCAACTGGCGGATGCGCCGGGTGGCCTCATAGCCGTCCAGGTGCGGCAGGCGACAGTCCATCAGCACGGCGGCAAAGCGCTGCCGGCTGACCCGCTCGACCGCCTCCAGGCCGTCCTCGGCGGTGCATACCGCCAGCCCCAGGCTGCGCAGCATGGCGGCGATGACGCTCTGGTTGACCTGGTTGTCCTCCACCAGCAGCACCTGGTCGTGGTCGCCAACCGCAGGTGGTGTATCGGCAGGCTGCGCCAGCGCGGCCGCGGCAGGGCTGGCCAGGGCCAAGGGCATTTCCAGGGTGAAGGTCGAGCCAAGGCCTTCACGGCTTTCGCCGCGCAGCTTGCCACCCATGCGTTCGGCCAGGGTGCGGGCGATCGACAGCCCCAGCCCGGTGCCGCCATAGCGACGGGAAATCGAGCTGTCGGCCTGCTGGAAGGCCACGAACATCATTTCCAGGCGTTCGCTGTCGATGCCGATACCGGTGTCACTCACGCTGCAGGTCAGCCAGATCAGTTGCCGGTCGAGCACCTGCCAGTGCGCCTCGACCTGCACCTGCCCGCGTTCGGTGAACTTCAGTGCGTTGCCGACCAGGTTCAGCAGGATCTGGCGGATGCGCGTGGGGTCGCCGTTGACCTGCAAGTGCTCGATCCCGACCGGGAGTTGCAGGTGCAGGCCGAGGCCGCGTTGCTGGGCGCTGTGCTGGAACGACAGGACGCTGCTGGTGATCAGCTCGCCGAGATTGAAGTCGATGTGTTCCAGCTGCAGCGCGGTACGTTCGATGCGCGAAAAGTCGAGGATGTCATTGATGACCTTGAGCAGGTGCCCGGTGGACTCGCTGGCCACCGCGGCGTACTCGGCCTGTTCGGTGTTCAGCGGCGTGGTTTCCAGCAACTGCAGCATGCCCAGCACGCCATTCATCGGTGTGCGCAGCTCGTGGCTCATCATTGCCAGGAAGTCCGACTTGGCGCGGTTGGCCTGCTCGGCCTCTTCGCGGGCCTGGATCAGCTCGGCAATCGCCTGTTTCTGCTCGTCGCTGGCCTGCTCCAGGGCGTGCGCCAGGTTGTTGATATGGCGCGCCAGGTGGCCCAGCTCGCTGTCGTCGACCACCGGCAACAACCTGTCGTACTCACCCTGCTGGATGGCCTTGACCGCATGGCCCATGTCGCTGATCGGCTTGGCCAGGCTGAGGGCCAGGCGGCGCGCCAGGAGGAAGGTGAACAACAGGGCGAACAGCGCGAGGATGCCGGCCTTGATCACGATTTCCTGCTGGCGCTGGCTGAAGGCGTCATCGGACATGCCGACGATCACCCGGCCGAGGTAGTCGTCGCCGATGGCCGGGGCGGTTGCCTTGCCCTGTTGCAGGAAGTCACTGTCCAGGCGGATCTGCTGCAGGCGGATGGGCGCCTGGAACACTTCGACACGCTGCGCGCGGTTGGCGCTTTCGTCGGACTGCTCGACGTACACCAGAATGTGGTTGCGGCTGTCCTGCACTTCGAGGAAGCGCACGTGGGGAATGCTGAGGGTGGCGCGCATCAGGCCCTCGAGCACCTCGTTGTTGCCGGAGATCACCCCGTACTCCGAGGCCGGCGCCAACTGGTTGGCGATCAGTTGCCCGGTGTGGTTCAGCTCCTGGCGCAGGTCCTGGATGCGGACGAAGGTAAAGAAGCTGATCAGCAGCAGGGTCAGCAACAGGGCAGGGCCAAGGCTGATGATCTGGGTGCGGGTGTGGATGTCCCAGCTCAGGCGCTTGCTCATGGGGTGGGTTCTCCTTCGGCCATGGCCTTGGCGGCGGCGTTCGGATCGATCGGTTCAAGGCCCAGGGCGCGTGCCACCTGCTGGTTGCCGCTGACGCCGTAGCGTGCCGGATACAAGCTGCGCGGCCAGCGCGCCGGCGGCTGGTCGAGCAACTGGTCGAGTACCGCCAGCCAGTCGTCCTGGTCGCTGAAGGTGCTGGCCAGGGCGCCGGCGCGGACGAACCCGGCGTTCGGGCCGATCAGCGCCATCTGCCGGCCATAGCTGCTCAGCAGCAGGTTCTTGGCGGTCTTGGAGTTGTACAGGTCAGGGTCGTCCAGGCCCAGCAGCACATCGCTGTTGGCCAGCAGGTGCTGCAGCGGCCGGCTGTCACGCGGGTCGGGCCAGTCCTGGGCAATGATCTCCAGGCCCAGCGGGCGGGCGGCAAGGCGCAGCTCTTCGAGCAGGAAACCGCTGTGCTCGCCGTACAGCACGCCAATGCGCTGAGCCTGTGGCAGCAGGTAGCGCGCCAGGCGCAGTTGCCGGCCCAGCGGTGGGTCGCTCCACAACAACGTGAGGAACGCTGGCAGCGACTTTCCCAGGCGCTGTGCAGCCTGTACTCGGCTGACCCGCATGGCCAGGGCTGGCGGGCCGGTGTTTTCACCCAGGCGCCATTCCAGCGCGGCGTTGTCCAGCAGGATCAGGCGCAGGTCGCTCTTGAGCAGGCCGGGGCGTGGCAGGTCGGCGGTGGTCTGGAAGTGCACATGATCGTGCGGGCGACGGCTTTCCAGTGCCGCGACGAAGCTGCGGATGCCGGGCTGGTCCTCTGCGCCGACCAGCACGATTTCGCTGGCGGACAGCGGCCCCCACGGCCACAGGCACAGCAGCAACAGGCGCAGCAACAGGGCCATCAGAACTCCAGCTCCGCGCTGACGCTCAGGCGGTGGCGGCTGTCGTAGCGGTTCTGGATCGCCGTGGTCGGCTCATCGTCCAGGCGCTGTTGCCACAGCGCCGCCAGTTCAAGGTTGCTGCCGCGCACCCGGAAGCGTTTGGCCAGGCGCAGGTCGAGGCGCTCGTAACGGTACTGGTTGAGCGCATCGTCGCCATAGTAGAACAGCGCGCTCGACCAGCCATCGCCCCATTCGCGCATCCACCCGGCCGAACCGCTGTTGCGGGCGCTGAGGCGGCGGTCGTCGGGGTTGCTGGCCCACGCATCCACGTAGGCATAGGTCAGGCGCAGGCGGTCGCGCAGGGTCGGGCGCCAGTCCAGTTGTGCCTCGCTACCGCTGAAACGGGCGTTGTTGGCATTGCTGGCGATGAACTGGTTGTTCTTCAGGGGCTCGCTGATCATTCCGGTGATCTCGTCGTAGAACAGCTTCACATCCATGCTCAGGCCGATGTCGCTGAAGTAACCGTTGTAGCCTACCTCGCGCGAGCGCATACGCTCCTGCTCGAGGTCGCCCGGGCCACGGGTCTTGACGAAGTACTCGCCGTTTTGCAGGCCGAACGCATTGGGGCTGAGGTTCTTGACCGTGTAGCTCCAGTTGACGTTGTTCTCGAACATGTCGGGCGAACGCACGGCCTCGGAATACACCGCGCGCAAGCCATGGCGCGGGGTAATCAGGTAGTTGACCGCCACCCGCGGCGTCAGCGAGCTGCCCGACAGGCGCGAGTCTTCGAACATGGTGCCGCCCTGCAGGATCCAGTGCTCGTCGGCGCGCCACTCCAACTGGCCGAACAGGCGCCAGGTCTGGTCGTCGATGCTGCCATTGAAGTAGGTTTGCGAGTCGGCACGATCGTAGCGGTAATTCATGCCGCTGAGCAGGCGCAGGCTGTCGGTCAGGCTCAGGGTGTCCTGGATTTCCAGGTCGTAGCGGGTTTCCCGCGTGCTCTGGTCGACATCCCCGCAGACCTGCTGGTTGCCACCGTTCGCCCATTGCTGCTGAACCTTCTCCAGCAGCCCTTTCATGACCGGGTCGTCGGTCGAAAGCGGCGCACCGGTAGCAATGCCGCGTGCCACTTTTTCGGCGAAGTCAGGGTTGATCTGCCAAAGCTGGGTCAATTCCGGGCTGAACGACTGCAAGGCGTCGCAGGCCCGCCAGACCTGCTGACGGTCGAAGTGCTGGGCCGAGCCCTGGACATACAGGCTGTGCTCGGAGCTGAAGTCTTTGGTCCAGCGTAGCGAGCCAGCGTAGTCCTTGGCATTGACGTCAGCGTCGTTGCCCGCCTCGTATTTCTTGAACACCGGCTGGTAGGTGTATGGCCGCTGGTTGCTGCCTTCCTTCGCTGCCAGTTGCCATTCCAGGGTCTGGTCGTGTGCCAGGCTGTGGCTGGCATTGAGGTTGAAGCGGGTCAGCCGGCGGCTGTCACGGTAGTCCTGGCCAAACTGGTTTTCATCGAAACCGTCGTCCTGCTGGCCGGACAGCGACAGGCGCATGTCGCCACCGTCCCAGCCGAAGCCGTGGCTGGCGTAGAAATCGTTGATGCCGTCCTCGCCGCGGGTGGTCTTCAACCGCGTGCCATGGCTGTCGGCGGGGTTGCGGGTGAGGATGTTGACCACTGCCATCAGCGCATTGGCGCCGTAGCTGACCGTGTTGGGGCCACGGAATACCTCGATGCGCTCGATGTCTTCCATGGCCAGCGGGATATCGCTCCAGTCCACCGTGGCCAGGCCTGCGCGGTACACCGAGCGGCCATCGATCAGTACTTGCATGCGCCGGGCGTCATTGACGTTGCTGCCGTGGTAGTTGACCGTCGGCTGGTTGCCAGCGCCGTAGCCGATCATCATGCCTGGCACCAGGCGCAGCAGCTCGGGGATATCGCGGGCGCCGCTGGCGCGGATCAGCTCGCTGTCGAGCACGGTCATGCTGCCCGGCACTGCTGCGGGGGATTGTTTCAAGCGTGTGGCGGTCAGCACCTGCGGCAGGTCGGTGTTGTCGATGAACAGATCGTCTGCCACGGCCGGGCCGCCGAGCAGGGCAGTCAGCAGGAGCAGGCGCGGGTACGGGGGCATGCCAGGGAACACAAAGCTGCCTTGTTTCAGGATTGAGACAGGCATGGTAACTGACCGAGCGGGTTTTGCCAGTGGGCCGTGGGGTAGGCGGGCTTGGGAGGGTGGTTGGGGCGGGGGTGCATGTCTTGAGGGGTTCAGCGCCTATGCGATCGAGCGCGCGCCCAAGGCGAACCCGAAAAACCCCACCACTGGCTCTGTAGCAGACGACCCGTATAATGTTCAGGTCGCCACTTAACATTAATGGCTCTAACGGATTGATTATGACTGAACAGCAACCTGTTGCAGTTCTGGGAGGCGGCAGCTTCGGCACCGCCGTGGCGAACCTGCTGGCCGAAAATGGCGTGCCAGTGCGCCAATGGATGCGCGACCCCGAGCAAGCCGAAGCCATGCGCGTCAACCGCGAAAACCCACGCTACCTCAAGGGTATCCGCCTGCAGGACGGCGTCGAACCGGTCAACGACCTGCTGGCCACCTTGCAAGCCAGCGACCTGATCTTCGTCGCCCTGCCATCGAGCGCCCTGCGCAGCGTGCTGGCGCCCCATGCCGAGCTGCTGCGCGGCAAGTACCTGGTCAGCCTGACCAAGGGCATCGAAGCGCAGAGCTTCAAGCTGATGAGCCAGATCCTCGAGGAAATCGCCCCCGAGGCCCGCATCGGCGTGCTCTCCGGCCCCAACCTGGCCCGCGAGATCGCCGAACACGCCCTGACCGCCACCGTGGTCGCCAGCGAAGACGAAACGTTGTGCCAGCAGGTGCAGGCCGTGCTGCATGGGCGTACCTTCCGTGTCTATGCCAGTACCGACCGCTTTGGCGTCGAGCTGGGTGGTGCGTTGAAGAACGTCTACGCGATCATCGCCGGCATGGCGGTGGCGCTGGGCATGGGCGAGAACACCAAGAGCATGCTGATTACCCGTGCCCTGGCCGAGATGACCCGCTTTGCCGTGAGCCAGGGTGCCAACCCCATGACCTTCCTCGGCCTGGCCGGCGTCGGTGACCTGATCGTCACCTGCTCCTCGCCCAAGAGCCGCAACTACCAGGTGGGTTATGCCCTGGGCCAAGGCCTGAGCCTGGAGCAGGCCGTCAACCGCCTGGGCGAAGTGGCCGAAGGGGTCAATACGCTCAAGGTGCTCAAGGCCAAGGCCCAGGAAGTGCAAGTGTACATGCCGCTGGTGGCCGGCCTGCATGCGATCCTGTTCGAAGGCCGCACGCTGAACCAGGTGATCGAGCACCTGATGCGCGCCGAGCCGAAGACCGATGTCGATTTCATTTCCATCAGCGGTTTCAACTGAGCCGCACGAAGCAAGGAGCGAAACATGAACGATACCCCGGAGCGCGCCCAGCGCGAGTCGATCATCCTGCGGGTGCTGTGGATGCTGGTGTTCCTGGTGGTCTGGCAGTTGGCCGAGATCCTCCTCGGCGGCCTGGTACTGGTGCAACTGGTCTACCGCCTGGTCTACGGCGCGCCGAGCGCCAGCCTGATGAACTTTGGTGACAGCCTCAGCCAGTACCTGGCGCAGATTGGCCGGTTCGGCACTTTCCACACTGACCAGAAACCCTGGCCGTTCGCCGACTGGCCGACGCCGCGCGCCCCGGAAGGCGAGGCACCGCACGCCGTGGCTGCTGCACCGCACCCGGTGCGTGACGAGGAGCCCAAGCTGTGAAGTTGTGGGTACTGCGCCACGGTGAAGCGGAGCCGCGGGCCAGCAGCGATGCCGAACGCCGGCTGACCGCCCATGGTCGCGAGCAGGTGCTGCACAGCGCCGCTCGCCTGCTGGGCCAGCCGTTGCAGGCGATCCTCGCCAGCCCATACGTGCGCGCCCAGCAGACGGCAGCCCTGGTGCACCACACCTTGGGCTTCGCCGAACCGGTGCGCACTGTGCCGTGGTTGACGCCCGAAAGTGACGTGCAGCAGGTGATCGGCGAAATCGAGCGCCTGGGCCTGGAGCATGTGTTGCTGGTCAGTCATCAGCCGTTGGTGGGGACATTGGTCGGCGCGCTGGAGCATGGCCATCAACAGCGGCCGGCGGGCATGAGCACTGCCAGCCTGGCGGAACTGGAAGGGGACTGGCCGCTGGCTGGCCTGATGACCCTGCGGGCGATCAACTCCCCGGCTTGAACCCAAGGATTGCCCGCCGCCACGAAGGTGGTGCATTGCTTCAGATCTTGAGCAACAGTGACCTGATAGCCCTTGTCGATGACCTTTCCGGATGTTGCCGAACCTTCCGGCGATACCGACAATGGGCCATCATTTGCCATCCCGGATGTGGCGCCATGTCGCAGCAGATCTTCTTCGCCCATGCCAACGGTTTCCCTTCTGCCACGTACGGCAAGCTGTTCGCGGCACTGGCACCGGACTACCAGGTTCAGCACCTGGAACAGCACGGGCACGATCCGCGCTTCCCGGTGGACGACAACTGGCAGGGGCTGGTCGATGAACTGCTGCACCACCTGGCCCGGCAGGATCAGCCAGTATGGGGTGTCGGCCATTCGCTGGGCGGTGTGCTGCACTTGCACGCGGCCCTGCGCCGCCCGGAGTACTACCGGGGCGTGGTGATGCTCGACTCGCCAGTGCTCACCCGCGCTGACCAATGGCTGCTGCGCACCGCCAAGCGCTTCGGTTTCATCGACCGTATCACCCCGGCTGGCCGTACCTTGGGACGCCGCGAAACCTTCGGCGACCGTAACAGCGCCCGGGCTTATTTTGCCGGCAAATCGCTGTTTCGCCATTTCGACCCCGATTGCCTGGATGCGTATGTCGAGCATGGTCTGCAGGCGATGCCGCAGGGACTGCAACTGCGCTTCGACGTCGCCACCGAAATCAGCATCTACCGTAGCATTCCGCATACCAGCCCTGCGCCTGCGCGGCAGCTGCAGGTGCCACTAGCCATGGTCCGCGGCGAGCGCAGCAACGTCATTCGCCGCCACCATGCGCTGGCTGTACGCGGCATGCCCAAGGGCGAATACCACAGCGTGCCGGGCGGGCACATGTTCCCCCTGGAGCGGCCAACCGACACCGCCAGCCTGATCAAGGGCCTGTTCGACCGCTGGAGCCAGGCATGAGCACGCAGGTCGAGGAAATCCGCCTGAGCCTGGGCCATATCGAGCTGGCAGCGCACCTGTTCGGCCCGGACGATGGCCTGCCGGTGATCGCCCTGCATGGCTGGCTCGACAACGCCAACAGCTTCGCCCGCCTGGCACCGCGCCTGAAAGGCCTGCGCATCGTCGCCCTGGACCTGGCCGGGCATGGCTACTCGGAGCACCGGCCGCCCGGCGCCGGCTATGCCCTGGCCGATTACGCCCATGACGTGCTGCGGGTAGCCGGGCAACTGGGCTGGCAACGTTTCGCCCTGCTCGGCCATTCGCTGGGGGCAATCATTTCGGTACAACTGGCTGGGGCGTTGCCGGAGCGGGTCAGCCACCTGGCCTTGATCGATGGCGTCATCCCCCCGACCGGTGCCGAGCAGGACGCCGCCGAGCGCCTGGGCATGGCCCTGCAGGCCCAGCTGCGCCTGGACGACAAGCGCAAGTCGGTGTACACGACGCTCGAGCAGGGCGTAGAGGCGCGCATGAAGGGCATGGTCGCGGTCAGTCGCGAGGCCGCCGAACTGCTGGCCCAGCGCGGCCTGATGCCGGTGCCGGGTGGCTACAGCTGGCGCAGCGACAGCCGCCTGACCCTGCCATCGCCGCTGCGCCTGAGTGAAGCCCAGGCCATGGCCCATGTGCGCCGGGTGAGCTGTCCGGCGTGCCTGGTTGTGGCGGCTGATGGCATGCTGGCACGCCACACCGCGTTGCTGCAGCAGCTACCCTTTGAACAGGTGAGGCTGCCCGGTGGCCATCACCTGCACCTGAACGATGAGCACGGCGCAGCGCTTGTCGCAGACTGTTTCAATCGCTTCTTTGGCTTTGCTTGACTTGCAACCGACAACTGTCGAGGCTTGGCGGGTTGAACAGGGAGACAACCATGCAATTGCCAGACATCCTGGAGCTTCACCTCGGCGCTGAGCGCCGCCTGGGTCGCCGATGAGCGCGCCTGTTGCCATTCGTTTTGCCTTCGCGGCCTGCCTGGTGTTCGTCAGCCCGGTGTCATGGGGCAGCAGCTTGCCGGTACCGGTGGACGCCAAGGTGGTCGATCAGCGCCCGGCGGTGGAGCAGGAGCGCGTCTACCCGATGGGCCCGTTACGCAAGATCAGCGGTCGCCTGCGGGTCGAGAACAAGGTCGAAAGCCGCGGCCAGGTCAGCTCGGTCACCTATGAGCTGCCGGTCGAGCGCACCGCCCGCGAAGCGTTCACCAGCGCCCGCGAAGCGCTGCAGCGCGAGGGTGGCTACCCACTGTTCTGGTGTCAGGGCCGCGATTGCGGCGAAGCCAGCCTGTGGGCCAACGATGTATTCGCCAATGCCCGCCTCAACGGTGGCGACGAGCAACAGGCGTTCATCCTGCTGCGCCGCTCGGCGCAGCAGGCCGACACCCTGGTCGCGCTGTACAGCGTTACCCGCGGCAACCGCCGCGCCTACCTGCATGTGGAAGAGTTCGTCGCCGGCAGCCCGCTGGGGGTACTGCTGCCGACTGCCGCCACGGTGCTGCGGGAAATGCGCGACACCGGCAAGCTCGACTACCCTGACCTGGCGGCGCCGCAAGACACCTGGGCAGACCTGCTGGCGCGCAGCCTCAACCTCGACAGCACCCTGCGTGCCAGCCTCAGTGGCCCGCAGGCTGAAGCCTGGCGCGAGGCGCTGGTCAAGGCGGGGGTGCGCAGTGGCCGTCTCGAGGTCGGTAGCGCGCCAGGCGAAGGCCTGCACCTTGAACTGATCCGTTGAACGAGCCGCGCCATGGTTAACAATGACCGTCTGTTGATCCAGATTCTGCTGCTGGCACTGCTGGGTGCCGGGCTTTGGGTAATGGCACCGTTCATTTCGGCGCTGTTGTGGGGGGCCATCCTGGCCTTTGCCAGCTGGCCGCTGATGCGCTTGCTTACCCGCGTGCTGGGCGGTCGCGAAACCCTGGCCGCCAGCCTGCTCACCAGCGCCTGGATCCTGATCGTGGCCCTGCCGCTGGTGTGGCTGGGGTTCAACCTGGCCGACCATATTCGCGATGCCACGGCGTTTGTCCGTGACGTGCAGGTCGATGGCCTGCCCGATGCACCGGCCTGGCTGGGTGGCATCCCGTTGGTGGGCGAACGCCTGGTCAGCTGGTGGCAGTCGCTGGACCAGCAGGGCGCGGCCTTGCTGGCTTCGATCAAGCCGCACCTGGGGCAGGTGGGTAACTGGCTGCTGGCGCGCAGTGCGCAAATCGGCAGCGGCGTGCTGGAGCTGACCCTGAGCCTGGTCTTCGTGTTCTTCTTCTATCGCGACGGCCCGCGGTTGTCGGCGTTCGTCCTGCGCCTGCTGCACCGCTTGGTGGGCGAGCGCGGCGAGTACTACCTGGAACTGGTCGCCGGCACGGTGCAGCGGGTGGTCAACGGTGTGATCGGCACGGCTGCGGCGCAGGCCGTGCTGGCCTTGATCGGCTTCCTGATTGCCGGTGTCCCCGGCGCCATCGTGCTGGGCCTGGTGACCTTCATGCTCAGCCTGATCCCCATGGGGCCGCCCTTGGCCTGGATCCCGGCCACGGCCTGGCTGGTGTGGAAGGGTGATTACGGCATGGCGGTGTTCCTCGGCATCTGGGGCACCTTCGTCATCAGCGGCGTGGACAACGTGCTGAAGCCGTACCTGATCAGTCGTGGCGGCAACCTGCCGCTGGTGATTGTGCTGCTGGGGGTGTTTGGCGGGTTGATTGCCTTTGGTTTCATCGGGTTGTTCATCGGGCCGACCTTGCTGGCAGTGGGGTATAGCCTGTTGCTGGACTGGAGCCGGAATTCGGGGCAGGTGCAGTCCTAGTTCGCCTTGCGGTGTTTGGCGCCCGTGGGTTCGAGCGCCGCCTGCGCGGCGCATCGCGGATAAATCCGCTCCTGTATTTGTTGCAACGTACCGAACCGGTCAGGCCATGGTTGCCAGCCTGACGCGGCCTGTAGCGGCTTTAGCCGCGATGAGGTCGGTGCAGGCAACACCTATTTGATCTTTACGCATTCTTTATTCTGATCGCGGCCGCGCGATCTCGCCCCTTTACGCCCCTCCCTCGGACAATTCCCCCAAAGCGGCTCAAGCCGCACCACGGGGAGAACTACACATGAACGTGCTCGACGGGCTGTCACTGCTGCTGGCAGTGGCATTGGCGTTTTATCTGCTGGTGGCGCTGCTGCGCGCCGATCGCAGCTAGGGAGCGGCCATGCACAGTTACGATTTTGCACTGCTGGTGGCGTTCTTCGCCCTGGTACTGGTGCCGGCGCCTTTCCTGGGCCGCTTCTACCACAAGGTCATGGAAGGCCAGCGGACCTGGCTGTCACCCGTGCTCGGCCCGGTCGAGCAGGCCTGTTACCGGCTGGCGGGTGTGCGCAGCAGCCAGGAACAGAACTGGCAGCAGTACAGCCTGGCCCTGCTGGCCTTCAACCTGGCCGGGTTCCTGCTGCTGTTCGCCGTGTTGCTGCTGCAGGGCTACCTGCCGTTGAATCCGCAGCAGCTGCCCGGGCAGGAGTGGTCGCTGGCGTTCAACACCGCTGTCAGCTTCGTCACCAACACCAACTGGCAGGCCTATAGCGGTGAGGCGTCGGTCAGCTACCTGAGCCAGATGCTCGGCCTGACCGTGCAGAACTTCGTCAGCGCCGCCACCGGCCTGGCCGTGCTGGTCGCGCTGTGCCGTGGCATCGCCCGGCGCAGCGCGACGACGCTGGGCAACTTCTGGGTCGACATGACCCGTGCCACCCTCTACGGCCTGCTGCCACTGTGCCTGCTGCTGGCGCTGCTGCTGGTGTGGCAGGGCGTGCCGCAGACCCTGGCCGATTACGCTCATGCAATCACCCTGCAAGGCAGCGAACAAACCATCCCGCTGGGCCCGGCTGCCAGCCAGATCGCCATCAAGCAACTGGGTACCAACGGCGGTGGCTTCTTCGGCGTCAACTCGGCGCACCCGTTCGAGAACCCCACGGCCTGGAGCAACCTGTTCGAGGTGGCGTCGATCATCCTCATTCCGGCGGCGCTGGTGTTCACCTTTGGCCACTACGTGAAGGACCTGCGCCAGAGCCGCGCCATCCTCGCCTGCATGCTGGCCCTGTTCCTGATCGGCGGTAGCACGGCGTTGTGGTCCGAGCACCAGCCCAACCCGGCCCTGGATAGCGCGCAGGTACAGCAGAGTGCGCCGCTGGAGGGCAAGGAAAGCCGCTTTGGCACCACCGGCTCGGTGCTGTGGACGGTGACTACCACAGCGGCCTCCAACGGTTCGGTCAATGCCATGCACGACAGCCTCAACCCCCTCACCGGGATGGTGGCGATGGTCAACATGATGGTCGGCGAGGTGATCTTCGGCGGTGTCGGTGCTGGGCTGTACGGCATGCTGCTGTTCGTGTTGATCGCGGTGTTCCTGGCGGGGCTGATGATTGGCCGCACCCCGGAATACCTGGGCAAGAAGCTGCAGGCCCGCGAGGTGCAACTGCTGGTGGCGACCCTGCTGGTGATGCCGGTTGGCGTGCTGGTGCTCGGAGCCATCGCCGCCAGCCTGCCTGGCCCGGCGGCTGCGGTGAGCAACCCCGGTGCACATGGTTTCAGCCAGTTGCTGTACGCCTACACCTCGGGTGCCGCCAACAACGGCTCGGCCTTTGCCGGCTTCGGCGCCGGCACGGTGTTCCACAACCTGATGATCGGCCTGGCCATGCTCATCGGCCGCTTCGGCTACATCCTGCCGGTGCTGGCTTTGGCCGGCAGCCTGGCGGCGAAGAAAAGCGCGCCCCAGGGGCTGAACAGCTTCCCCACCCATGGCCCGCTGTTCACCGGCCTGCTGCTGGTGACCATTCTGCTGGTCGGTGGCCTGACCTTCCTGCCGGCCCTGGCCCTTGGGCCGATTGCCGAACACCTGAGCCTGGGTTTTTGAGGATCGACCATGAACATGCCTATTCCTGAAGTGCAAACCCGCCACAGTGCCAAGGACCAGACCCGTTTCGCCGCACTGTGGCGCCCGGCGCTGGTGCAGGCCTTCGTCAAGCTCGACCCGCGTCAGCTCAAGCGCTCGCCGGTGATGCTGGTGGTCGCCCTGACGGCGTTATTGACCACCGTCCTGTGCGCCGTGCCTGGCAGTGGCGTCAGCACCGGCGTAGCCGTGCAGATCGCCCTGTGGCTGTGGTTCACGGTGTTGTTCGCCAACTTCGCCGAAGCCCTGGCCGAAGGCCGTGGCAAGGCCCGCGCCGACAGCCTCAAGGCCGGCAGCCAGGGCTTGACTGCGCAACGCCGCAAGCGCGACGGCAGCTACGAAACCGTCACGGCCAGCGCGCTGCGCAAGGACGATGTGGTGCGGGTGACGGCCGGCGAAATGATCCCCGGTGACGGCGAGGTGCTCGAAGGTATCGCTGCGGTCAACGAGGCCGCCATTACCGGCGAGTCGGCGCCCGTGATCCGCGAGTCCGGTGGCGACCGCTCGGCAGTGACCGGCAATACCCGGCTGGTCTCCGACTGGCTGTTGATCCGGATCACCAGCAACCCGGGCGAATCGACCCTTGACCGCATGATTGCCTTGGTCGAAGGCGCCAAGCGGCAGAAGACCCCGAACGAGATCGCCCTCGACATCCTGCTGATCGGCCTGACCCTGATCTTCCTGATCGTGGTGGTGACCTTGCAGCCGTTCGCCCACTTCGCCGGAGGCAGCCTGCCGCTGATCTTCCTCGCCGCGTTGCTGGTGACGCTGATCCCCACCACCATCGGCGGGCTGTTGTCGGCCATCGGCATCGCCGGCATGGACCGGCTGGTGCGGCTGAACGTGATTGCCCGCTCGGGGCGTGCAGTGGAAGCCGCCGGTGACGTGCACACGCTGATGCTCGACAAGACCGGCACCATCACCTTCGGCAACCGCCGCTGCAGCGCGCTGCATGCCGCCCCGGGCGTCACCGCCCGTGAGCTGGGGGAGGGCGCCTTGCTGGCGTCGCTGGCCGACGACACCGCCGAGGGCAAGTCGATCGTCGAGTACCTGCGCCAACTGCATGACTTCATCGAGCCGGCCGCCGGGCAATTCGAGGCCGTGGCGTTCAGCGCCGAGACGCGCCTGTCGGGCATCGACTTCCAGCAGCACCGTTACCGCAAGGGTGCCGTCGATGCCGTGCTGGCGTTCGTCGGCATGCAACGCCTGGAAATGCCGCCGGCGCTGGCCCGTGAAGTGGAGCGCATCGCCCAGAGCGGTGGCACGCCGTTGCTGGTGTGCCTGGACAAGCGCCTGCTCGGTGTGATCCACCTCAAGGACGTGGTCAAGCCCGGTATTCGCGAGCGCTTCGCCGAGCTGCGCAAGCTTGGCATCCGCACGGTCATGGTGACCGGCGACAACCCGCTCACCGCTGCCGCCATTGCCGCCGAGGCCGGCGTGGATGACGTGCTGGCCGAGGCCACGCCGGAGAAGAAGCTGGCCCGCATCCGCCAGGAGCAGAACGACGGCCGCCTGGTGGCCATGTGCGGCGACGGCGCCAACGACGCCCCGGCCCTGGCCCAGGCTGACGTGGGCATGGCCATGAACGACGGCACCCAGGCCGCGCGCGAGGCGGCCAACATGGTCGACCTGGACAGTGACCCGACCAAGCTGCTGGACGTGGTCCAGGTCGGCAAGGAGCTGCTGGTCACCCGCGGTGCGCTGACCACCTTTTCCATCGCCAACGACGTGGCCAAGTACTTCGCCATCCTGCCGGCGCTGTTCGCCGCCATCTACCCGCAGCTGGGCGTGCTCAACCTGATGCACCTGGCCAGCCCGCAGAGCGCGATCCTCTCGGCCATCGTGTTCAACGCGCTGATCATCATCGTGCTGATCCCGCTGGCGCTGCGCGGCGTACGGGTGCAGGCCGCCAGTGCGGCGCACCTGCTGCGGCGCAACCTGCTGATCTACGGGCTGGGCGGCATCGTCGTGCCGTTTGCCGGGATCAAGCTGATCGATCTGCTGCTCACTGCCCTGCACCTGGTCTGAGGAGGCCATCATGAACGCTTATGTCCGCCCGGCGCTGAGCCTGGCCTTGTTGATGACCCTGCTGACTGGCGCACTGTATCCGCTGGCGGTGACCGGGATTGCCCAGCTGGCATTCCCCAGCCAGGCCAACGGCAGCCTGGTGCGCGATGACCAGGGCCAGGTGCGCGGTTCGGCGCTGATCGCCCAGGATTTCCACGGCGATGGCTGGTTCCATTCACGCCCTTCGGCAGGCGCATTCGCCACCGTGGCCAGCAGCGCCAGCAACCTGTCGCCGAGCAACCCGGCGCTGGCGGAGCGGGTCAAGGGTGCTGCGGCAGCGCAGTATCAGGCGCAGCAGGGGCCGGTGCCCCAGGCGCTGCTGACCACCTCGGGCAGTGGCCTCGACCCGCACCTGCCACCGGAAGCCGTGGCCTACCAGATTCCACGGGTGGCGGCGGCGCGGCAACTGCCGGTAGAGCGCTTGCAAGGCTTGCTCGAAGAAGCCACCCTGCAGCCATTGGTTGGCCCGCCGGTGGTCAATGTACTGGCCTTGAACCAGGCCTTGGAAAACCTCAGCCATTGATAGATGACTTGAGGGGCTAGCAGGGACCCCTGTGGGAGCGGGTTCACCCGCGAATGCGATAGTGGCGCCACCATCGTATTCGCGGGTGAACCCGCTCCCACAGGTACGGTGTTTGTCCCTGAATTTGCTGCTTGCTGGAAATAGCAAAGGATGAAAGATGAGTGACTCCACCCGCGCAGACGCGCTGTTGGCTACCCTCGCGCAAACCGGCCGCGGCCGGCTGAAGGTGTTTCTCGGCGCCGCCCCCGGCGTCGGCAAGACCTTCGCCATGCTCCAGGCCGCCCACGCCCAGCAACGCCAGGGCGTGCAGGTAGTGGCCGGGGTGGTCGAAACCCACGGCCGCGCCGAAACCGAGGCGCTGCTCGGTGGCCTGCAGCAGCAGCCCATGCTGCGCAGCCAGTATCGCGGCGTCACCCTCGAGGAGATGGACCTCGATGGCTTGCTGAAGGCCGCGCCAGCCCTGGTGCTGGTCGACGAGCTGGCGCACACCAACGCGCCCGGCAGCCGCCACGTCAAGCGCTGGCAGGATGTTCAGGAGCTGCTGGCCGCCGGCATCGACGTGTACACCACGGTCAACGTCCAGCACCTGGAAAGCCTCAACGACAAGGTCCGCGACATCACCGGCGTGCAAGTGCGCGAAACCCTGCCGGACTGGGTGCTGCAGGAAGCCTTCGAGCTGGTGCTGATCGACCTGCCACCGCGCGAACTGCTCGAGCGCCTGCGCGAAGGCAAGGTGTACGTGCCCGAGCAGGCGCGCGCCGCCATCGACGCGTTCTTCTCGCAAACCAACCTCACCGCCTTGCGTGAGCTGGCCATGCAGACTGCCGCTGCCCAGGTGGATGCCGACCTGGCGCACGGCTATCGCCAGCGCGGGCAGGAGGCTCCGGCGCTGCGCGGGCGCCTGCTGGTGGGGGTGGATGGTGACGACCAGGCCGAGCGCCTGGTACGCCATGCCAGCCGGGTGGCGCAGCGCCGCCACCTGCCGTGGAGCCTGGTGCACGTGGACAATGGCCGTTTGCGCGACGAAACCGCGCGGCAGCGCCTGCTGGCGGCCCAGCAACTGGCCGAGCGTCTGGGTGGCGAAGTGGTGCTGTTGCGCGCCGGCGAAGTGGCGGCCACTTTGATCCAGCATGCCGCCGAGCGGCGCGCCAGCCTGGTGCTGGTCGGGCAGTCGCGCAACCGCTTGCGCCGGCGCCTGTTCGGGGCCGGTGTGGCCTCGCGCTTGCTGCGGGACAGCCACGGCCTGGAAATCAACGTGCTCGACCGTGACGTGCAGCCGCAGGCGCCGCGTCTGGCGGTGCGGCAGGTGTGGGTCTGGCGCCATTATCTGCTGGCACTGCTGGCGACCCTCCTGGCGGCGGGCCTGGCTTGGGCGGTGTCGAGCGTACTGGCGTTGCCCAATATCTCGCTGGTATTCCTCGCCGCCGTGTTGCTGGTGGCAGTGCGCAGCAGCCTGGGGCCTGCCCTGGCCTGCGCCGCGCTGTCGTTCCTGGCCTACGATTTCCTGTTCATCCCGCCCAACTTCTCGTTCACCATCCAGCGCGAAGAAGACGTGCTGACCTTGCTGTTCTTCCTGCTGATGGCCGCCCTCACCGGCAACCTGGCCGCGCGCCAGCGCCGCCAGTTGCAGGCGCTGCGCGAAACCCAGGCGCAGACCAGCCAGTTGCTCGACCTGTCGCGCCGGCTGACGGTGGCCACCGACCGCCAGGCAGTGCTCAACGCTGCCGCGCAGTACCTGGACGGTTGGCACGATGCGCAGGTATGCCTGCTGGAGCGCAATGCCGAAGGCCAGTTACAGGTGGCCAGTGGCATTGCCCATGCCTTCAGCGACAACGAACGCGCCGCAGCCGAATGGGCCTGGCAGCATGGCCAGGCTGCCGGCCATGGCAGCGATACCCTGCCCAATGGCCGCTGGTGGTGGTGGCCGCTGGCGGTGGACGAACAGCCCCTGGCCTTGCTTGGCGTGCGCTCACGTTCCGGCCAGCCGCTCAGCGATCCGCGCCGACGCTTGTTGACCGCCCTGGGCCAGCCGCTGGCCCAAGCCCTGGCCCGCGCGCGCCTGGCCGAACAGCTGGAGGCGGCACGCCTGCATGGCGAAACCGAGCAACTGCGCAGCGCCTTGCTCGCATCGGTGTCGCACGACCTGCGTACCCCATTGACGGCCATGCGCGGCAGCATCGACAGCCTGCTGGCGCTGGGCGAGGCGATTCCGCTCGCAGACCGTCGCGAACTGCTGGAGGGCACCCGTAATGAGGCGGAACGCCTGGACCGCTACATCCAGAACCTTTTGGACATGACCCGCCTGGGCCATGGCGGCCTCAAGCTGGCCCGCGACTGGGTGGCCCCGGCCGACATCGTCGGCAGCGCGCTGAACCGCCTGCGCGTGGTGCTGGCACCGCTGCGCGTGCACACCGATGTGCCGGCCGAGCTGCCGTTGCTGTTCGTGCATGCGGCGCTGATCGAACAGGCGCTGGTCAATGTGCTGGAAAATGCCGCGCGCTTTTCGCCGGCCAATGGCCGGCTGGAATTGCAGGTGTCGGTACGCGACGCCCGGTTATGCTTCGCCGTCAGCGACCAGGGCCCTGGCATTCCGGTAGCTGACCGCGACAAGATCTTCGACATGTTCTACACCGCAGCCCGCGGAGACCGTGGCGGGCAGGGCACCGGCCTGGGCCTGGCCATCTGCCAGGGCATGATCGGCGCGCACGGTGGCCAGATCGAGGTTGGCGAAGGCATCGATGGCCAGGGCACCTGCATCACTTTATGCTTGCCGCTGCCCCCTCAACCTGAAGCCGAAAGCGAAACCCCATGAGCCAGTCCGCTACTCTTCTGGTCATCGACGATGAACCGCAGATCCGCAAGTTCCTGCGCATCAGCCTGGCTTCGCAAGGCTACAAGGTGCTCGAGGCCGCCACCGGCAGCGAAGGGCTGGCCCAGGCGGCGCTGGGCAAACCCGACCTGGTGGTGCTCGACCTCGGCCTGCCGGACATGGACGGCCAGCAGGTGCTGCGCGAGTTGCGGGAGTGGAGTGCGGTGCCGGTGCTGGTGTTGTCGGTGCGCGCCAGCGAAGTGCAGAAGGTCGATGCGCTGGATGGCGGGGCCAATGACTATGTGACCAAGCCGTTTGGTATCCAGGAATTCCTCGCCCGGGTGCGGGCCTTGCTGCGCCAGGTGCCGCAGGCCGGTGGGTCTGAGGTGGCGGCCAGCTTCGGGCCGCTGACCGTGGATTTTGCCTTTCGCCGGGTGACCCTGGATGGGGTAGAGGTGGCCTTGACGCGCAAGGAATATGCACTGCTGGCGCAATTGGCCGGGCACCCGGGGCGGGTGATTACCCAGCAGCAGCTGCTGAAGGATATCTGGGGGCCGACCCACGTGGATGACAGCCATTACCTGCGGATCGTGGTGGGGCACTTGCGGCAGAAGCTGGGCGATGATCCTACCGCGCCACGCTTCATCATCACCGAGGCGGGGGTCGGGTACAGGTTGGTAGCGCCAACCGCCTGACCATGGGAAAAGCGGGTGATAGTGGCTGCCCTGTGCTGCCTGTCCCGGCCCCATCCGGCAAGCTGGAACACCTTGGTTCAGGGCGCTGTTCTCGACTCCAGATCCATTTCTGCTGGCCACACGACCCTAGGCGCTAAACGCAGGGCGAATTCACACCAGAGCACATCGTTATGGTCCTTCGGTTCGCCGGGGGGCGGCAGGGCTGAAGGGCCTTGTTGCATGTACGTGCAGATATAAGCCCAGGCATGTTGGTCAGCTCCCATCGTACTTAGGCGAAACCGGTCGATGACATTGTTCGTACCCGGTGCGACGATGGACAGCATGACACCCCATTTGTAAATGACTCCGCCGCTTGGCAGGACGCCGGTTTGTGACCAGCGTTCGGCACGGACCTGGGACCAGTCGTAGCAAACCGGTTCAACCTTCCAGGTCGAGAAGGGCTTCCACCAACAGTACCTGAAATTATATGCGTAGATCTTTTTCCGTGCTCGGTTAAAACGGAGTGGTTCGTCTCGCGGTGGAGATATGCTTATTCGGACGAAAAAGGCAGATGCCCATATTCCGCAGATGAGTATTAAAATGTCGATTAATATTAATTCGATATCTTGGCGTTCAAGGCTTTTTTTTAGAAGCGTGGGCTGAGACATGGTGAAGATGACACTTGGTATTGAAGAAAAAGCCATTATTTCTCTGGCCCAGCCAAGCGTTCTTGATAATTCAAGGTAAATAAAATCCTGGTGATTTGGGCTTTTATCACCCCAGCTAGCTTCGCTAATGATGGGGGTGTCAGGGTGGGGTAGATCTTCTATCCAGCCTGTGCATGGCGGATTAAGGAGCGGACGCTTCATTGGAATAGATCTTGAGGGGCTGCTTCAGGGAGCGGTTCGCGATTCAAGGTCCATGTCGACCGGCCAGTTCACCTTGGGGGCCAAACGCAGGGCGAATTCACACCAAAGCACATCGTCATGGTCCTTCGGTTCGCCGGGGGGCGGCAGGGCTGAAGGGCCTTTTTGCATGTACGTGCAGATATAGGCCCAGGCGTACTGGTCGGCGCCCATCGTCACCAGAGGGAAACGGTCGATCACATTGTTTGTGCCAGGCGCGACGATGGAAAGTGTGACACCCCATTTGAAAATGACCCCATTTGGCAGGGGACTGGCCTGGGACCATCGCTCGGCGCGTACCTGCGACCAATCGTAACTGACTGGAACGACTTTGCCTTTGTCGAATGGGTTCCACCATTGGTGTTTGAAGTTGTAGGCGTAGATTTTATGGCGGGCTCGGTTGAAACGGATGGGTAGATCCCTGGGTGGCATGATGTCCCAGCGAATAAAAACCGCTATACCCCAAGAAACCAACAGAAGTTCCAAGGCTGTTGCAAATACTGAGGAAAGGTCTTTGAAGTTCGTATGGGTGACGATGAGAGGCAGTTGGGTGATGTAAGAAATGAATAATATGATTGCGAGTGCTGAAACTATGCCTCGTGGCGACATGGCGCTCCGAGGCACCTCAAGATAAACGCAATCCTGAAAATTCGGTGCCTGCTTGCCTAAGCTTGCTTCTAGCAAAGGACTGCACTCAGGAGCGGGTAAATCCTCTTTCCATCCTGTACACGGAGGGTTTAATAACGGACGGCTCATAGCTTATTGATCTCCCATTTCTGAATATTGTTTTCTTTGACGATGAGCTGCGCGAAGCCTGATGAATCCTGTCTGTCTGGCCAGTAAGTTACGTTAAGCTCAATAGCTTGAATGTTATGGTGATCAGTTAGCGGAATAGGCGCCTGCAAACTCAGGCTTTTCGTTTTATCGTTAAATTCTGTATAAGTTTTTACGTCGGATAAATCATAAAATAGGTCTTGTGGTTCTTGGTCTTTAATTGTCGCCTTTGTAGGTATAATGCTGTCCTCTGTTAGGGCTACAGTCCCATCATGCAGGCCGCCGCGGTGTAGGGTTAGTGTCCACTGGTAGCGAGAGAAGCTTGGATTGTAATTGGGAAAGTGTATGAAATAGCGTAGATACTGGTTTGCAGGTACAGCGTTGCCATCGTCAAAAAATACAGAGCTGCCAGCTTTGACGTGCATGTTATGACTGAGATTGAATTGGATCTGAATTGAAACTTCCGCCTGTAGACCTATCACTGCGGCGTTCAAGCTGCCTATCGCTGTGTCCAAGTCTTTCTGATGGATCCATTGACGATGCTGTTGAGGTAGTCCCCATGTACTGTGCCTCGCCCAGAGCTCCGTTAATGAGGACTCTGCTTGTTTTGCGGATGTAGCCAGCGTATATGCTACCAGCCCTGCGATGATGGCTATGCCTACAGGGCCGAGTAGAGCGCTGGAACCCACTGCAGCGGCAGTACCAGCAATTGCCGATCCGAAGGCCGCCAGGCTTGCACGGCGATAATCTCTCGCTGCTGCGAAGTCACCGTTTAGACGAGCCCTGGATCTCGCATAGCTGTATTGGACTGCATCCATAACACCAGCAATGGCCGCAATACCGGCGCCATATCTAGCAATGCCGGTTCCCAGCGAAGCGGTGGTTACCATTCCCGGCCACGGTATCTTCGGGCGTACCACTGCAACAACCAGTCCTGCCGATTCGACACTTGCCCCCAACAACCCAAGCGATGAAGACCAGATCGCCGCCAGCGCTTCCGGGTTGTTCTGATGCGTTTCCTGCAACGCCCGATAGTTCCTGCCCAGGCTATCCTGGTGAAACCACAGGCTGCCCAGGGCAAACAGCAAGCCGGCGCTGCCGCCACTGGCGGCGGCATCGCGCAGGCTGTGCATGGCATCGCTGGCCACGCTTTGCGCGGTCAGTGAGCTGATCTTCAACCCCTCCGTGACCTGTGTACGCAGCGTACCCGCACCTATCGCGATATTCCGTACCAGCGCTCCGACACCACCGGCTGCTCCCTCCCGCAGCTGTACCAGCCGCGCCTGCAAGCTCTCGGCGCTTTCGAACGTCCACAGCACCACCTCGATCATCTGGTTGCGATTGCCCGGTGCGGCGATATTGATCGCCCCGCTCAGCACCATGGCCCGCACCTTGCGCCCCAGGGGATCGCGGAACTGCTGGTCGACCTGCTGCAAGAACGCCTCGGTCCGTGCCTGCACGGCCTCGTCGAGCAGGCTCATGTACTCGCCCAGGGTCAGCGAGAGCCGGAACGGGGTCACCTGCTGCCCGGCGAACAGTGCCAACGCCGAGCGGTGCACGTGGCCGATCAGCGTCCTGGTTCGTTCACTGAGGTGCTGGCTGAGTGCGTTCCCCGCACTGTTGGTCGCGGCCAGCAACTGGCCGACGGCATCCTGGATCGGCTTGATCATCAACAGCTGGCCGTCGTCAGTCCCGGCGATGCCCTTGATGATGTCGTACACCTTGCCGAAGTCGTCCCCGGACAGTGCCGCGACCACTTGCTGCATCAGCCCCTGGTGCCTGGCCAGCAGCGCCTGGTACAGCAGGCTCTGGTCATCTTCCAGCAGTTGCTGCCAGACATGCTGGGTCAGCCCGAGCGGCTGGCCTTGCGCGGGCAGGGCTTCAGTAGGGCCACCGGCCAGGCAGGCCGCCATCATCTGGATGAAATACTCGACCGACACAGGGTCTGCCGCGTCATAGTCGAAGTAACCGATTTGTTGGAACGCGCGCGCGGCGTAGTGCCGTGCATACAGCTTGCCGACCTGGTCGATCATCGCCTGCCAGTTCTGCAGCTCGCGATCGTAATCGGCCTGGAACGCGGCGCGGGCGCTTTCGTCGTAACGCTCCTCCAGGCGCTCGCGGGCTTCCTGCTGTTTGCCCGCGATGTTGCGTTCGCTCCTCGCCTCGATGTCCACCGACGGCAGAGGCGCCTTGCCGGCCAGCGCGCTGTGGTTCCATTGCTCGACCTCTCGCGCCTCGCGCTGTGCATCTTCGGTACCCTGGGCGGCGGCGGTGGCGGCGTGCAGCTCGCGGAT